>Ga0326512_10003177_pt1 | contig 12084 bp, 10 predicted proteins | sample 1_2617_0518_D_FD_203652 | JGI IMG/M metagenome (GOLD analysis project Ga0326512, IMG submission 203652) | Bovine rumen microbial communities from UC Davis, California, United States - 1_2617_0518 | ecosystem: Host-associated > Mammals > Digestive system > Stomach > Rumen | place: USA... | reverse complement strand
TCCCTTCTTCTTGACGCCACCCATCCAATCCTCGTATGCCTTGGCGTGTCGCTGTGAATGCATGCGGGGGAAGTACATATTGTCCTTATACAGATATTTGATGTCGTGGTGCGTCACCTCATATTGCCGCTTCGTGGAGTCTGCCGATGGCCGGTAGATGGCACGTCCTTGCTCCTGCTTGGGAACCAGATAGCCGTCCTTGGTACGATAATCAGGTTCACTGCTATAGGTGGGGCCGTATATAAGTGGTGTGTATCCATACTGCTCACGGTTCAGATAGCTGCCCAGGGAAAAGACGTTGTCTGGGGCATTCTCACACATCGGTGTATTGGCATTCGCCCGGATGAAGATAACGCCATAGCTACTGTAGCCGACAAGTATCATCAGCACACAGGCCAACGAGAGCTTGACCACCCTTTTATGTACTTTATCATAGGTAAAGACAAGTACCCCTGTCAGCAGAATGATGTAGCAAAGCAATCCTGTGTTGTACGGACAGCCCAGCACGTTGGTGAATAGCAGTTCTGCCCAACCGCCTCCTTTCACCACACCGGGGATGAACCCATAGAGAATGACTGCCACAAGTGCGAAGCCTGCCGCCAGTGTCTTGACGATGCCTATGGACGTGACACGTCTGGTCTTGCGGTAATAGACCACGAACGACATAGCGGGCAGACAAAGCAGGCACAATAGATGGACACCGATGGATAGTCCTGTGATATAGGCAATCAGGATGATCCAGCGGTCTTCTGTCTTTTCCTCCCATTTCAGGATCAGCCAGAACATCAGGGCCGTGAGGAACGACGAAAAGGCATAGACCTCGGCCTCAACAGCCGAAAACCAAAACGTGTCGCTGAAGGTATAGGCCAATGCCCCCACCATTCCACACGCCTCAATGGTGATGACCTGCTGAAGGGAATAGGTTTCACCATCCATTCTACTTGATAGGCGGCTGGCGAGTTGCGTGATGGTGAGGAACAGAAAGAAGATGCAGCCAGCACTTAGGAGTGCCGACAGGAAGTTGACCATCATAGCTACTTGGGAAGGATTACCGGCTAACTGCGAGAAGGCATTAGCTACTAACATAAAGAAAGGTGCACCCGGCGGGTGTCCGATTTCGAGTTTGTAGCCACATGTAATGAATTCAGGACAGTCCCACAAACTGGCCGTCGGCTCTACGGTCAGCCCATAGACTGTGACAGCGATGGCAAAGGCAAGCCACGCCATGCAAATGTTGAGTTTTGAAAATGTTTTTTGTTGCATGATGCTTTGCACGTTTTTATGGTGCAAAGCTAACAACAATAGGCGGTATATAACGAAATAAATGCCTGACATTTATCTGACATTACACTGTCAGGCAAATGTCACACTCCCTATCTACTTGGTAGTCAGATGATAAGACTTACTACGGTCAGACTCGATTTTCAGATCGGAATGTTGCTCTACGACGGGTTTCAGTCTGCGTATCAGCGTGTAGAGCGTATCGCTGGCATCGGGCTTCTTTGGCCAAAGAGCATCGCAAATCTCTGCTTTGGTCAGGGAATGCGAAGGTGACAGGAAGAACATCTTCTTCTATACTGCCCTTCTTGCCCTTGAAGAATCTGGAGGCAAAGTCGAAGTAAATCTCCTTGTGGAGCGGTTCGAGCGTCATCATGGCCGTACTCTGGTAGAAGGGTCTTTTAGGTGATCCAAACATCTCGTACATCAGGTGCTGCTTACTGCTTTGCCGCTTCTTTGTAGAATGTCAAAAATACTTTTCAGCGTATACTCCGTTTGGGTACGCTCAATATTCACCGTTACGGTAGGTGAGCCTGTCATGGGGTCGAAACTAATGGCTGGTCGCCAACCGCTGAACAGTCCTAACATCTTCTCCCAGGAACTGCGTGTGTCAAGTAGCTTTTCTTGTACGATGGCCCTGCCCAGTGTCTGCACCAACTCATATTGGTTTTGGGTATGAAAAATGTCAGTATAGATACAGACAGCATCCTTATTTTCCTGCTTTAAACAATCGAAAGTATGCAAAATAAGCCCTATCGCAGAAGTAGTCATTTCCTTCATAGCCCTCATAAATAAAGGGGTTTCGAGGTTTGAAAGTCTTTTTCTTTGCCATAGCCATATTTTACCTTTAGCGTTTTACTTTTGGTGTAACACCTTTAGCACGATGCAAAGATACAAAGAAATCATTAACTACCAAACAATTCTCCAATTATTTATCCTGTGGTCTCGTCGAGGACGAGGATGTAGAAGTGACCGTCTACAGACATCTCGCTGTATAAGTCCTTGTGCTTATAGGTCGTGGATGCCAGAAGTATCAGCTCGCGCAAAATGGCGTAAGCTGATACTTATATCTGGGCGTAAGACGTTTCCCCCGTGTGGAAACACCGCATTATTTTGCGGGCTTGGGCTTAAGATAGCTTTTCAGCGCCTTCACATAGTCCTCGAAGGCTTTCAGGCCTTCGGGGATGATGCGACAGATGGTGCAGGGCTTCTTGCCCTTGAATGTCTTTTCGACCTCTATGTAACCTGCTGCCAGAAGCTTGTCTACTTGCACACTGAGGTTGCCCGCCGTGGCTCCCGTCTGCTCCTTGATATACGGGAACTCAGCTTCCTCAGTACTCACGAGCAGCGACATCACAGCCAGCCGCAGCTCGGAGTGGAGTAGGGGGTCTAACGTCGGGAACATCATAGGCTCTGCTTTTTAAGCATCAAGCCTGGGAGCATCAGGCCGATGAGTGCGAAGATGAAGATGGTGAGGCAGGGAATCGAGGCGTTGATGGCAGAGGCTATTAAGGTTAAGGGTACATCACTTGTCACGAGCCTCATCACAATAGCCTCTCCTATATGGAAATGTTCCCATGCGAAGCACAGCAGACCGGCCACAATGCCGAACGTGACGAGCCAGCGCTGCTTCAGGATGTGGCCTGTGATGCTGATAGCCATACCCATCATCAGCACAATGGCTGGGGCAACCCTGATTTGCGAGGTTACATATACTTCAAGTGGTAGGAAACGGGGGCCTATTATTCCCCAAATAATGGCGATGACGAAGAATCCGATTGCGAAGATGCCAAACGTCTGCCATGTCTTAGCAACGAGTGTGCCGACTATGCTCTCTGGATTATGCTTTGTTTTTCCGGCGATAGAGCAGGCTGCCGATGGCGAGGAGAATGACGAGGAAGGTGACGACGAAGGCCCATACGTTGGTCACTCGTGACGATGCGGTAATGGTGTATGCGCCTGGAATCATTTGCTCTCCTCCCAAGCGGTAGTGAATCACATCGCCGTCGTATGTTCCCATACCGGCATCCAGCACGCTGCCGGGCATGACGAGGTCGTAGTTGGTGCCGAAAGATAGGGGGGCTCCATACTGTCCCAAACCGCCTTCGTAGGACTCGAGGAACTGGGAATAGGCTTCCGACTTGAAGACATCATCGAGCTGACCAAGCTGAGCACCAAGCCCACCGTTCGCAATAAATTCTCCATCACTGGCATTCAGCACACAGGGCTGCATGACCAGCGAATCGCGGATGCTGATGAAGCGCTCCTTGCTGACGGGCGGATTCTCGAGTTTTTCGTAATTCGAGACGATGATGTTGCAAATCTCGTAGAACCAGTTGGCATTGCTCCACTGGGTGATCTTCTTCTCTATCTCGTCAAGCATATCTTTCTGCTCTGCGCCGCTAATGTTCTGCGTCAAGTTGGGCTGTCCTGTAAACCAGAACGAAGCTGTATCGGCACTGAGGAAGCGGTCGAGGGGAATGGGGAACAGCGTCGTGTCGGTGTAGGCAAACGTCTCGCTGAAGGTGTAATCAGTATAGAACCACTTGAAGTGCTTCTCCAGCTTGCTGCTGGCCTTGATGCCTACCACCTTGATAAGGTGAGAGCGCTCCGGCCTGTATAACTGGGCACTCATCTCCTCCACGCTGTTGTAGTCTTTCTTAGCGTGTACCATCAGCATGCTGCTCAGCGGCTTGCTGAGGTCCAGCTCCTGCATGCTGTCTAATTGAGCTTCGGTCAGAGGCACGGGATAGCGCACGGAGTCAGCGCCGAGAACCGACCAGCTGCGCTCCCATGTCTTATCGACAATGCTGTCATAGTCCTCTTCCGGCGGAATGCCCAACCACTGTTGCGTGGAGTGGAAGGTATACTCGCGACTGCAGGTACCATCCTCATGGATAATGGTAAGCATGCGGTCGTCCTTGTTCCTGCACGATGCCATGATGAGCACCAGCGTCATCGCGGCTATGAGTTTAATGTTGGCTTTCATAAAATCTCTGTTTAATAAAACTATAGGTTGTCGGTTGCTCCCTCTTCCACTCCAGATAGCACGTCAGGATTTCCCGGGGTGTCCCTTCTGTGCAGTATGCCGGTTGGGGTGCAGGCAACCTTTTCTCTACCTCATTATTATATGCAATTGCAGGCTTAGTTGGCGTCTCCGCTTGCAAATAGAAGAACAGGCCAACGAAGTAGATGGCGGCGACAGACGAGATGATGCGCAAGGCTATCAACAGGGCTGAAGGCTTCTGACGTCGCTGCGCCATGATAGCATCATATTCCGCTTCACCCATCGCCAGTTCGCCCATCATCAGGCGGACAGCTTGCCAATCGGTGGGGATATCTTCGCGCAGCAGTTCCCATGCCAAGCACTTTTCTTCCTCAGGCGACGTTGTGCCTTCGAGGTATTTGTCTATCAGTTGCTGAATATCTTTGTCTGTCATTGCTTCGTTCTCCTTTTTAATTCCATGAATACTTTCTTCCTTGCTGCTGAAACCATTGCTGTCACCGAGGGTTTCGGAATGCCCGTCTGACTGGCGACCTCCTCCGTTGAGAGTCCTATGATGGCACGCATCTCGAAGAGTTGCCGTTCTCGCGGCTTCAGCAGGGCGATAGCCTCATTCATCATCCGCTGCGTGTCCTCCGCCTCAAGTTGCTGTTGTGGAGAACCGTCGCCTTCCATCTGGTGCAGGCGGCATGTGTTGATGTCGACGTCATTCGTATACCGCTGTTTCCGATACATACTGACACAGCAGTTCTTTGCAACCCTTACGGCCAGCCCCGTCACATTGCGGCTGCCGTCGATATGCTCACAGTACTGCCACAGCTGCACCATTGCCTCCTGTGCAGCATCTTCGGCATCATCCTTTGATCCGAAGAAGTCAAGCGCCACTTTCAGCATCTGCGACCTTAACTGTTGGGCAATATGTTCGAATTCTGAGCGTGTCATACATATATAATACGCAAGACCGAGCCAAATATTAAGTTGGGAATGCTATTTTTGATGATATTTGAAAAAAAGTTGCAGTTTCTTGTTAAATTTGCATAGGGTTGTTCGTTACTGAAGTTTCCCACCCTTTGAGGTGGTTCTGAAAAAAGAAGAATAGATTTTGAAATAGTCTGCAAAATATAACAGAAATCGAGAAAGATTTCGTAAATTTGTAGTTGCTAAACAAACAAAGTAGAAACGCTTCAAGACTTCTGTTATGACTGCAAAATTAGACAAAATTCACGAGATGTACAAGCTTTTGAACGAAAAAGAGCGAGTGAACCACGACATTATGTCCACATTCGGACGTTTCGGTCTGTCGCAGACCCTCCGTCGGCTTGGTCTGGAGAAGCAGCAGGGTGTTTCTGCCTTGCAGCTGATTATCTCGCTCTGTCTGTTCCGCTTCAACGGCGAGAGCATCTTCGGTATGTACCGCAAGGAGTTCCATTCTCTGGTGGATACGGGCAAGAACTGCTACTACCGCATGATGGGACGTGAGGGGATGGACTGGCGCCGTCTGCTTCTGCGTATGTGCATCCGCTTCTTTGCCATTCTGCGCAAGGAGCATGCCGAGGAGACTGAGCAGCCCCGATGCTATATCATCGACGACACGACGCTGGAGAAGACGGGCATATCGATAGAGGGCATCAGCCGTGTGTTCGACCATGTGAAGCATAAGTGTGTGCTAGGTTTCAAGGAACTGATACTGGCTTACTTCGACGGTCGCACTACGATTCCCGTTGACTTCTCGCTGCACCGTGAGAAGGGCAAGGAAAAGAACTACGGCCTGAGTGACGAAGAGCGTGAGAGCCAGTTCGCCAAGAGTCGTGACGAGAATAATCCAGACCATGTAAGGTATAAGGAACTGGATATGAAGAAGACCGACTGTGCTGTAGCCATGATGCAGCGTGTCTGGAAGGCAGGGCTTCGTGCCGCCTACGCACTTTGCAACAGCTGGTTCACCTGCGAGGAGTTCATCCATTCCGTGCGTGCCATAGGCGACGGAAGCGTGCATTTCCTCGGAATGGGCAAGATGGACAGTAAGAGGTACTATGTACGCGGATTCCATCAGAATGTCTATGAGATGATCTCACGCTATGAGAGGACTGAGGCCAGAAAGATGCCAAAGTACAATAGTCGGTACTTCATCGTCAACGGATTCCTGGGCAAGGAGATTGTACGCATATTCTTCATCAAGTATGGCAACAACCAGAACTGGAACATCATTATCACTACCGATATGACGATGAACATCACGAAGTGTTTCGAGACCTACCAGATACGTTGGAGCATAGAGGTGCTGGCGAAAGAGAGCAAACGTTATCTCGGACTCGGACGCTATCAGGGCAGGGACTTCGACGGTCAGGTTGCCGACTGCACACTCTGCCACATGACCTACATCGCACTGGCCCTTGACAAGCGTCTCAACGACTACGAGACCATGGGCGCGCTATTCGAGCAGCAAAGAGCAGACTTGATGGCACTCACACTCTGGCGACGCCTGCTGGCTATCATCAAACACTTGTTGGAGGTATTGGCTGATATGTTGGGCGTGACCTATGAGGAACTCTCTGCAAGTATCGTAAGAGACGAGAAAATGCTGGAGAAGTACATCGTCATGGCAGAAGCGTTAGAAGGACTTGAGAAGGCAGCGTGAAATGAGACAAATTGAAAATCAAATATTTAGACCACTTTTAAAGGGTGGGAAACTTCAGTTTGTAATTTGTAAGTTGGCTGCTCATGAAAGTAAAGAAAAGACCATTTCTTTACTCAAAAACGAGTTTTGGAATGGTCTTTTTTTATAGTTTACTACTTGATCTTTTTAATATGAATAAATTAGCGATATGGTTTTCCCGTTTCCTGTTACATTCTGCATCTCTATACGGCCAGATTCATTTTTGACATATTCAAACTTGTAAGTGGTATTGTCATCCACCGTCACGCTTGTTGCCAACTGGCTGGTGGAACGTCCGAAAAGATTGGTGCCAAACGGACAGCCAAGCGTAGCATGGTCAGACAGATAATAATACTGTCCTGTAACATTGTCCTCATTGCCGTAAGTGAAGGAGTAGGTCTTTACGTCGCCTTCATCATCTTTGCAGACTACTTTCGTCAAGTTGCCACTTTGCCATGTCAATGTGTAATGGGCAGTGAAAGATTCACCGTCGTCTACACCCTTAACATAGTATTGCGTCATATGACCTTCTGCGTCGTATGTGAAGGTTATGTCATCATAGTAATCCTCGTCTTCTCCGTGCATAGATAATATGTGTCCGGATGCATCGGTCTTGATTCTTGAACATGTCCAGGAGCCACCATCGCTCACTATACTCTTGATGCTGCCGTCACCGTTGTAGGTTACGTTGGTTTCGCCATCAGAATAGGGATTCCACATAGTGAGACGTGCTTTGGAGTCATATTTCATTTCCATAATCATTCTGCCATTGGCATAGGAGATGCTACGTACCAAAGCAACAGGACCATCTACATAGTTGATTTCCGTTTCGTAAGGATCGGTCACATCGCCGTTCTCATCCTCGCCGCTGGTTAAAATGGTAACACCACCGTCGCCATTGATGGGAGCCGTGATGGTAATTTCGTCCCAATCATCTTCATCATTATCGCTACGGGTGATACGAGACTTGGCTGAAGGGGTATAGACATAATAACCAGGCATACCTTTTACGCTAATGTAGTAACGGACATAGTTGCGGTCTCTGGCTATACGTATGACGGCACGCCCTCCCTTGCTCACTGTAGAGGGCATTTGTACCCTCGGCGTTTCATGAATAGTGGCAGCGGGCATAGTGCCCTCTACATAGGTGGCGTTCTCCACCGTCAAAGACTTGCGCTCCAATTCAGGAGCACTGTCATCATCGCTACTTCCACACGCAGTGGTCAGTAGCAGGCCCAGCAGCAGGGTGCCTAACATTGATACGTACTTTTTCATTGTTACTTTTCCGATTGTTGTTAAATACTTTTTCATTGTTGCTTAATGGTTTGAATTTGAATAAATATTGATTTTTTGACAATATGGCTCACTGATATCGTTGATGCCCTTGATGCTACGGGCAGTAGCAGTCACTGGCTGTTCATCCGCAATCTTGCAACCAGTAAACTTCTTACCGTCGTGCAGCAACTCTATATACAAGGTAGAGCACAGCGTTTTGTCCTTATAGCTTGTGCCGGCCTCTTCCTTGCCTATGCCGATGAGTCTGAGATAATAGACTCCACTCAATTTTTTCTCGTTGTAATAGTAGTTCACAGTCAGTTTGTTGCCTCCGTCGGCAGCCTTGGCCATACCGTCATCTGTTGGAGCTGTGCCAACCATCAGGTGGTTGCCCCAGTCTTTCCACCCATCACCTTTCTCTTCGCCCTTTACTTTGAACCAGTACGCACCCACGGCATCGTAGTCAAAGGTGATGGAGGTGCAATAGTCATATTGCCAACCGTCAAAAGATTCGCCTTGCTTAGTGACCAGCTTGGGTTCTGCACCCTCCTTCAGCATAATACTACTCTCATTAGGTTCTGGGTAGATAAGAGGATAGTCAACGGGAGTGCCATAGCGATATTCTGTTTCGTCGGTGTACTTGATGAAGGGGAAAAGATTGGCAGTGTGGTGCTTTGGCTTGGTCTCTTCGTTGGAAGTGTCGTTTTCATTACCGTCATGCGGGTTGCCGTTACGGTAATAGGAGAAGCGACTGTCCTCCACCTCAGAACCAGCTCCCATCAGGTTGATGCGTGTTTTCCCCGACCTGTCCGGGCCATCGTAGCAGTATCCCCATTTTTCCACTTCATCTCCGTCATCGTCCAATTTCACCTTTGTGGTAACTCCGTACTTGAAATCATATTTTTTGTCGTTAAACTCGAAACAACCATCATTGTCGCTTGGACGATAAAGAGCGGATGTGGTGGATACGTCGGTTATTTGTACAGGGAATAGGTCAATGGCTGGTGAAGCCGTCATTTCTATAAGTTTATAAACTTTTACAAGAGGATATATCTTGTAATCCTTCTTTATCCTTATATTGTTTGGTATAGTTACAGGAATAGTATTAAAGAGCGGCAATGGATTTATAAGTGAAAAAGGGTTAACACCATAAGAATCAGGATAATAGTATCTATAGACTTCTTCACTTTTTTCATTTGTTACTTTATAGCCAACAAGACATTCTGGATAAACCAAACCTTTTATTCCTATGTTCTTATTCCTATAATAATCTGAAGTGATAAAAGATGGTACAAAATTCACAAGATCAATTCTAAACTTTGGAGCGATTATATCCCAAGGAACATAAAAATCAAATGGTATTTCCAATGACCCCACTCCAAACACTAGAGAAATGGTCGTGTATGGCGATAGGCTCCAACCACAATCTTTAATAAAATCATCATACATTTCTGTCGTTGTTAGACTCCTGAGCAGATGATCATACGATGTTCTCGCTTTAACTCCAAGTTGTGCTCCTCCCTCAATTCGTAATCCGACTTTACCAATACCCTTCTCCAAAATAGCGATATCAACTTCTCCAAAAAGGCCAAAGCGAACAGAAGCTTCTCCACTCATAATAGGATGTAATTCAAATTTTGTTAATTCTAAAGAACCACGTCTGATAATATTATGCTTGGCTAAAGGATTATTTGAAAAACTATATGAAAGGTCGAGTCCTCCCTCTGTTTCAATACCTGCTCCTAATCCCAAAGATGCTTCTCCACTAACAGAAATACCTGCTACAAATTCCACTACTATACCTGTTACCCCTACTGGTATAAGTGCTTTCCCTAAATCAATTTTTACACTCTCCCCCTCTTTATTATTCAATAATTGAGCAGTAGCTTCCTTTGGATTCCAGAAATGTAAGAAGTCTTTATTAAATGTTGCTTCTATCCCGCCTGTTATATCAATGTTATGTTGTATCTTTGCTCTTTTACTCTTATTACCTACAATGGTCAGGCTAAAATCAATTATCGGCTCTATAACTGCACCTGGCAAAAGTGATGGTCGGACACCATCAAAGGCAAAATAACCTGCCATTCTTCCATCATAAATGGAATATCTCCCATCAATATTCAAAAAAATGGAATTAGAACTGTTGGATTTAGTATAAATATATTCTTTTAGATTTTCGGCTTCATTTATTGTCGGTCCTATTGTATAGGGTATCGTCCAATCAATGCAATCATTTCTTATGGGTGTTACTGAAATGCTGTTTTTTCTTCCATCAGATACTTGTGACGGCTCAATATCATACGCAAATGTTGTATAATATCTGTCGAATATTTCCGACAGCATGACCTCATCACACTGAATGGAGATGCAACTGTCGTTTGTCACTAAGTTGCAAACTTTACCCATAAAGCCAGAAGGGAAGTGTTCATCTATCTTAGTTGTTGCAATCTTCTGTCCTATCGGTGGTAACAGCTGTTCGGGACATGTCTTTTCAAGCTGTATATCGGAAGAAGAAGCAGAAAGCACATACTTTCTAAGTTCGTCGCTTATCACCAACACATCTTCTTTATAGATGGTAGAAGGAGTGGTGAAGCCGATGCTGTCTATGGCATTCAACGGAATCCGACATACGGAATCCTCCATCCAGATTTCCTGAACCACATAATCGTCATAAATGATACTGTCTATGCCCATTTTGGAACATATGATGCTGTCTATAAGCTCAGATCGAAAGCCATGCAGAAGACCATCGTTACGATACACCCAGAACTCCTTTGGCGACTCTTGTGCAAACTGCGACACCGACACAAGTATATATATTAATAATGTATAAAACCTTTTCATTGCTTCATTATCTTATAGGTTATCTCATCTGCTTTCACGATATAGACACCGGCGGGACGCTGGGCGAGGGAGATGGTGATTGTTTGGATACCATCAGCCTGCTGGGTGGCTATCATCTTACCATCAGCTGTGAAAAGCTGGATACGAGTGCCTGGCTTTAGGTTCTCAAGGTAGAGGACGTTGTCGCGATGGCTGATGCGCACGAGTTTGCCCAGGTTGACGTTGTCAATGCCCGTAGGCTGTAGTTCATAAGTGTAGCGCACCACCTGCTCCAAAGGATAGCTAACGGTGAGGGTTGTGGTGGTAATGACAAGGTTGGAACCCTCAAAGGTTGTACGTGGCCGTTCGATGAGGTCGAAATAAACTTTCTCGCCACTCTTCTGCCACACCACAAGGTATTGTTGTGCCTGTCCACAGGCTGTGGTGCTATTGGCCGCAATGAGCAGCATAGTGAAAAAGAACTTGAATAACATCTGTTTCATAGCAGTATGTTTGTCTGCATGGAAAAGGGCGTCAACCATCCGATTGCTTATTCTCCTATCCTGGTCACCGGCAAGTGACCATCAATGCAAACAAGCAAGAACAGTTCACGCCCAACGGACGTGAACCTTCTGAACTGCTTGCTCTCGCATTGAATATTTTGCCGGTATTCGGTAGGAGAGAACAAGAGCCGAAAGCTCAAGTATCTATAAAGACTGCGGACGGGGGCGACGCACAATTCCCATTCGGGTTAATAGTTAATTGTTTGTCAGTCCCCAGTTGGGAGTGTGGCACCTCGTGCCGACCTGTTCTCCCCGTTTTGTCACTACGTCATAGTTGTTGTCGTTTTGATGGGTTATACATTATTATATAGTCTACCTGTTGGTTGAATTAAATTTGCAAAATATTTATGCTTAAAAAGTTGCACATGTCATTGATATTTAGTACCTTAGTGGTGTCCAATCCATTAAGTACTATTATCATAGATATGCGCAACTTCGTTACAAAGTTCGGAAAAATTCTTGAAATCTGCAAGAAATTCGCAGGA
>Ga0326512_10003175_pt1 | contig 12093 bp, 13 predicted proteins | sample 1_2617_0518_D_FD_203652 | JGI IMG/M metagenome (GOLD analysis project Ga0326512, IMG submission 203652) | Bovine rumen microbial communities from UC Davis, California, United States - 1_2617_0518 | ecosystem: Host-associated > Mammals > Digestive system > Stomach > Rumen | place: USA... | reverse complement strand
ACAGACTGCCAGTTTTCTTTTCTGCCAGTCTGTTCCATCTGCACCTGTATTTCACGGAAATACTCAGCGTTCTCACCGCTCAGTGTCGGTATTGCCCTACTTTTATACATAACTACACAGGATTAATCCGCTGCAAAGATACAACTTTTATTTTTATTTCGAGTAATTTCTGCCTTTTTCTCTTGTTTTTCGAACCACCGGGACGGGTTCCTGTTTCATCACATGCGATAAATCATGCTTTTACTGATTCCTGTCAATCTCTCCAATTGACGCAATGATGCTCTTTTACCCTTCAATTCTATTAATACAGACTTCTTTATATCTGCAGGCAATTGTTGACGAAATAAGCCATATCGTTCACAGGCTCACTTTTAAAACGCTCGCGGAACAGATGGCCGTCTCTTGAATACTTGTGATTATAATAGTATACATAGGAGGAAGCTATCCTTTTTATTGCCATACCAATATTATCCTCACGTTCACGAATGAGCAGATGAATATGGTTCGACATCAGGCAATAAGCATATAGGATATAGTTTCTTCCAAAGGGAGTGCCATCAGGCTCATACGACTGAGCCATCATATCCAAGGTATTAAGAAACTGATAATAGTCCTCCTCGTCCTCAAAGATATTGACTTCGTCTTCCTCCTTCTTGCAAGGCATAGCTCAAACACGTTTGGCTCTGCGCCTGCTGCGTGCGTCGGTTCTGGTGATTTATACCACGCATCATCACATGATATATACCAGTGCCTGATGTTTGTCTCGCTCGCCTTGGCATTCTCAACTATTGATTATTGCTGACTCCTATTATTCGTTAAACAGGTACCCGTCCCCCCGTTCCTCCCCCCGCTCCTTCGGAAATTAAGACAGAAAAAGACATTCTCTTTTATTGTTTATTGGCTTTAATATAAACAGATTTATACTCTTCTTTTATTCTCTCTGGTGAAAAGTGATATAAAATTCTTTTCGGTTCAACTGTAGTACCTAAAGCTTCCGTTACTTTAGCGACGAAATCATTAAAATCCTGATACTTGAAGCAACTTATGCCTTTTTCTCCCTGAAGATAATCAAATATTCGTACACGATCAGAAACAACAACTGGGGTAAAATTAGCTAAGGCTTCTAATGTAACATATGAGAATGCTTCGTATCTTGAAGGAACTACAAGAAGAGATGCCTGTTGATAAAGCAAAGACAATTCTTCATTAGATATATTAGTGTGCTTCACCATATCGTGGCGTAATTCAATATCACCTTTCCCTACACAATGTATCTCATATTTACCTTCTGGTAAGTGATAAAGATGTTCAAAACCTTTATTTGATTCATCCAATCGCCCCACAAACAATATCATATTTGGATTTTTGCTAGGCTTTGTTGAAGGCACCTCAAATTTTGACCAATGCGGAATTCTCTTTACTTTTTTATGATATTTGGAAAAAATGCCAGTATCCTCATTGTTAATAGTAAAAACAGTATTAACCTTTTTAAGGACTCTCTTCGTAATAACATAAAAGAATACTCTTCCCATAAATGGCCTCTTCAACGCCCAGAACGGATGGAAATGTGGAGAAAACACTATGGGCAAATTATACTTCTCTGCACATTGTACTGCTACATAAAGAGAAAAAGAATACGCCCCATGAATATGAATAACATCAGGTTTCAGGTCTTCGATGCTAGAACAAATCTCATTTTTATCCAGATAGTACTGATGTATGACAGGGACTGTATGTCTCGTATAATTGACTGTAGGCAACATCTCTATCTCCTCATCTTCGGAAAAAAGATCAATTAAACCTTGACAGTTAGCATCGATTCCCGCACACCTTGACAGAGGTGTTTCTCTAATTTGAAGAACTCTTATCATGCTTTTGATTTTTCATAATTATTCAGGAATTCCAATTCTGCTGAAAAGTCACCCCTTGTTTTTGTTTTTTTCAACCGATAGACTTCTAAAGATCTTAATAGAGCTTTTAATGTTTGTCGATTCCTTCGTTGATATGTTCTGGAATTTCTCTAATACACAATACTTTTATCATCTGTCTATAGTCCTAATAATAACTTTATATATTTTAAGCGCTCTGAAAATGGTGCTTTAATGAAAATCACCCGAGGGAGTCTAGTTAGAGCAAAACAAACTCTAAATAGCATATACGATGGTTTCGAAAGCCATTTGTTCATATAAACAAAAGTGCCTTGGATAGTCCGTAGATTTATGACATTCTTATTGCTTTTTCCTTCCAGATGAACGATTTGAGGACCTAAAATAATCTTGGAAACATAACCCTCATTACGATACCGTCTCTGCAAGTCATTTTCCTCATGATACATAAAAAAGACAGGGTCAAAAAAACCATATTTCTCTATTACTGAACGCCTTAGAAACATGTCTGCACCTAAAACATACATCACGTCTAAGCCATTTTTAGGGATATTTATTGTTTCTTCTTTTATCTTATGCCACGGTAATAAGAGCCGCCATTCCAAAAATTCGCCATAAGAGTGACAAGGATGACCATCTTTATCTCTCAAAATTGTCCCTAGGCATGAAACATTTTCTGGCATCCCTTCTAACTTATTGTAAAACAACAGAATGGCGTTGTTTAACAAGAGAGTGTCCGAATTTAAAAGGAATATGTATTTCCCCTTAGATTTTTCATACCCAATATTGTTGGCTCGACCGAATCCAACATTCTCTTTATTGTATATATAAGTGATACGACAGTCAGACTCAAACTGATCCTTGCTCCCGTCTGTTGAAGCATTGTCTACAAGTATCACCTCAAAGTCCACACCTTCTGTCTTAGCAAATACGCTGTCTATGCAATCTGCTGTAATTTTCCGGGTATTATAATTCACTATGATTATTGATACATCCATTTTTCTAATATGCTTTAAATTATCTGTTCTTTTCAAAACAGGTTTTATATGGTACTGGATAATCTCTATAAATGTTGTTGGCCATGCCCATGCTTCTTAAATTATAGATGTATAGTGCAGTGATGGCAACCAGCAAAAGCATCACCCACTCTCTTCTGGTCCTACCTAAATATTCCAGTGCAGAGGGTACTGCGAGAATTTGCGCAAGTGTAAAAGTGGATGCTATTCGTTCACAAAACTGAACCGACACAAATAGATTGGTGACGACTGCCCCCACCAACATCATCTTGTAATAGATGTCATCTGTGGAGTGTCTCTTGTCGTATGTAAACCAACAAAGCAAGGTAATAGGCATCATGTGGGACATCTTTCCAATTAAACTGAAGTTAGCAGTACTGTCCCAATCACTATATTTCCCTAAATGTTCAACGAGTACAGATTCACTTCCCTCTGTTAAAACATACATCAACTCCAACATTTCGTTTATCTGATCGAGAACACCAATCAACCCAATGATAAATGAAATAATAAGAGCACCTCTAACCAATAATTCCTTTGCATCCACTCTACACAGCCCATACATGATGGCAAATGGGAATACGTATGGATGAAAACAAAAACTGATGGCAAAAAAAACCAAACTCCAAATATAATTCTTTCTGACCAGAAAAAATGCAGCCCATGCTACATAGACAATAGCTATGGACTGTCGAGCGATGTTGAACGTTTCCAGAAAGAACAATCCCGTTGCCACCATATAGAGCAATACGGACAATACAGGTGCCTTTGACTCCTTGGCTATAAGTAGTGCCAAAGGAACATAAGTCAGAATTGCCATCAGCATAAGAAAGATAGACGGATTTCCCCCGATAGACAGAGAAATAAAGCGTAGGAATTCATAGACGAAACCAAAGCTTCTACCCAAATATGAGCCATATACATAACCCATATAGTTAGTAGTGTCAGTTCCCACGTATTCCCCTCGCAATCCGCACATAAGCATCATGAATGCCATGAGCGCAACAGAGATATAAACTTGTCGTTTGCGATTCGCTATTGTAAAAATCGCCGAAATAAATATTAAAAATAAATAAATAAACATATTAAGTATTACTTAATTATTCTTTTTTTTGTTGTTCCTTACTACCAGATGTTCCACGCTGATTTTTCCAGGAATTTTCTGCCAATTTTGACCAAAACTGTTGTTACTAATATTCCAAAAACTGGATTTTCCCTCTCCATAAAATTGGAACGGGCGTGTTTCACTGTCCACATCGTTTCCTGTTATCTCATAATGGTCAGTAGAATAGTCTGTCTTCACGACTATAGAAATTCCGGCTTTGCATCGTTTGATTATATTGTTTTTTACTTTAATTCGATGTGCAGGTGCATTATCTCGTATAATCACAATGCCTATGGCTCCTGCCGTTCCTTTACAATCTTCTAATGTATTATTTTCAATAACGACATCTTCAAGAGTGAAAGCAGAATTATTGGGTTCAATATCTATGCCCCCAGGCATGTCATCACACGCGGTTTTACGAATAATATTTCCTCTTACAACAACATTCTTCCCATTAACAATGGAGATGCCATTTCGGTTATTATAGTGGGTTCCCCTGTAATGGTGTTATAAAGTATTTCGACGTTTTGGTTACGGGAACGTTCGCCTGTCTTAGGTGTGTCACCGTAATGTGCCAAGTATATGGCATCGCCCCAATAGTCATCGAAAGTACAATTAACTATCTTTAGTCCTCTGACACCAATCACTTTTATAACGTGGAAGAATTCATGGAAATTCACACCGTCATTAGCAACCCTGAAACCTAGGTTACGTATTTCAATGTCGTGAATGCTATTCTCGATATACTTGGGTGTTGTAAATATAGTAATTGTTCCCAGCACTTTGTTTGTCAAGAATTCAGCTCCTTGATCACCTCTCAATACAACATTGCTTCTGTTTATCCCTATATGCGAATTCACCGCATCACGATAGCCCCCTTTTAAAACTCCTGATGGGTCATAACGGGAGATAAGCCGATAAGTTCCCTTGGGGAAGTAAACATTACCGCATACGGCAATCATTTCGTTAATATTTTGTGCATCATCCTCTATACCATCCATAGCGCAAAACCATGACGCATCAAACTCCTTATTGGATATGTTCCCACTAATACGTGAGCCTTTGAGATTAACGGAACCCTTCAGCATTGTAGAATTGAAACGGATAGGCCCCGTAAGACTTCCTCCATCAAATTTCAACACGCTATTGCTTGGTATAACCTGAGTATCTCTAAACACATGTTTATATCGAACAACGTATGTCGTATTGGCATTGCCAAAAAATTGGTGCAAATCTGCCATAGGAGTATCGTATACATTATTTTTCCCCTCAACAAATAACGGGAACAGAAGCATGAGCAGATTCAAAATAAAGCCTTTCTTCATCACCTATTCTTCCAGTTTCCTAACCCCTCTATCCATTCAATTGTCGAAAACTCGTCGTAGTTTGACTTAAATCGGAGGCATAAATAGTCATAAATCTTATGTACAATTGAGATAGGATATAGCCAAATTAAATATGGTTTCCTAATGATACATGCTTTGAAAAGACCAAAATGTTTCAGAGATTCCTCTTGAATGATCATATTTAGAAGAAGCCAATGGAATCCATATACTTTTTTTGTCTCTTTACGAAGATACAGTATGGAAAAATACGGAACTAATTCCCAAAATGCAGCATGAATCATTGGTTGGCGAGTTCCTACTGCCCCCGTATCGGTCATACGGTAGCTGCCCGTCTCTTCTTCAAGATATACGATGTCACCAAGAGCCGCTGCTGTCAGAAACATTCTGTAGTCAAGGCTTTTTGGCGCATTTTTGAAAGTTTCAGATGCCCATAGTTCTCTTCTGTAGCATGTCGTCAAAGTGAGGATGTAGTTTCTCCAAAGGAGTCTCGCAAAGACATCACCAGACTTAGAATGATTCATATATCCCCTATATCTTGACGCCTCTATAATTTCCTTTTTAGCGTTTACCATACGGAAAGCACTATGAACGAGCATCACTTTAGAATTTTCTTCCATGATACTTACTTGCTTCTGAAGTTTCTTAGGGTCTATCCAATAGTCATCTCCCTCGCATTGAGCTACATATTTTGCAGTGTCAAACCATTCCTTGAAATACACTCCTTTATCTTTTTTACCATAGTGATTATACTTAAGCAACAATACCACGAAACAACAGTTCTTGTTGGTCTTATGCCAAGATACATATTTCACATAGTCTTCTGTTTCTTCCTTGGAACTTTCGCTGCTTTCCATGTCGAAATGATCAAAAAGATACTGCTTAATAATCTCGGGTTCTCCATCAGAACTAGCATCATCTACGATGACACACACATATGGGAACGTTGTCTCTTGCATGACGAAACCATTCATTGCGTCTTTTATGTACGATGAATGCTGAAATGTCATGCATCTAACACACACCATGGGGGGAAATACTTTCATCCTTCTAAATATAACAAATTAATTGCACGATTTGTCGCTTTTCTAATTAGGCTTTTCGTTTCTTTATACTCGAATGTTTTCGTAAATTCACATACAGCTATCAACACAATTGTGCCAACAACCAATTGCAAAGGTAATACCACCCAACTGCTGAATGGCAGATATTTCAGGGAAAACACAGGAACCGCTATTACCATAGAGATTCCATACGAAGGTGCCACATCTTTCAATTGCATCCAAGAACTGTAGTTTAATACATTGCCTGTGTAATAACTGTTTAAAAAGAATGCTATTATACCCGTAATAATACTTCCTACAAGCATCCAATAGATTCCCACAAAAACGCCCAAACATATTGGGCCAACAGCTATCACCTTCTTCACTATTTCCAAGTAAAGAAAGATATCACTCCTGCCTTGCACCTGAAGCATATTCAGATTAATTGCATGTAGAGGATATAGTGACGTGGAAATACATATAAGCGGCAGGAATGTGGCAGCTTGATGCCATTTCTCACCAATTAAACAATAAATCAGAGGCTCCGAAACAGCTCCAAGAGGTATCAGGCAGCAGGTGGTGACGAACATCGTTATCTTTATTACCTTCCTATAAGCTGCCACCATACGTTCTTTGTCATCTTGTATCTCTGCCAGAGCAGGATAAGTGACTCGCTGTATGATAGTTGTCAGGTTGGCAGAAAAAATGTTTGCATACTCCTTTGCCCTCGAATATTGTCCGAGTGTGGCGGGACTGTAGCACTTGCCTACCACTACCTGATAAAGCTGGTTCCATATATTGTTCAACAACCCCGACAACATCATCTTCCATCCGAACCCCCACATATATTGGAAGCTATCACTATAGAACCTCAGTTTCGGCCACCATCTGTTCAATATCCATAGGGCCACCGTATAGATAGTCTGTTTAGAGAGTTGCTGACCCACCAACGCCCAGACACCAAAGCCCGCATAGGCCATTCCAATGCCTATTACGCCACTTAGAAACGCTGAAACTAAAGAGGCCTTCGTCTTTGTCTTGAAGTCAATACGTTTTGTGAGAATTGTGACCTGTGTGATGCTCAATGCCTGGATAATCAGGATGAGTCCCATCACACGGAGAATGTCTGTCAACTCTGGTCGTTCAAAGAACTGTGCTATTAGCGGTGAACTGGCGTACAGTCCGGCAAACATCAACAGGCTCATCGCCATGTTGGTGATGAACATCGTGTTATAGTCATCGTCTGAGACCTCCTTTCTTCGGATAAGGGCTGTTGAGAATCCGCTATCTACCACCCCCATCAGCACCGTAGTGAATATGGTACAGATACCTATTAACCCATACTCCGACGGAGACAGCAGCCGGGCCAGCACGATGCCCACAATGAACGTGACACCCTGTCCAAGGAAGGCATCAGCTGCACTCCAGAAAGTACCTTTTACTGTCTTATCTTTTAAACTTTGTTCTGCCATTAAAGTAAATCAGCTTTTCTATAATTACTGTATCTATGCTACAGACCCGTTGTTCCGTCCCCAAGAAGTGCTTTATCACTTCGTCGATTCGGTCGAAGATGTATTCGATGCGAATTGCTGCTTTTATCCTAATGTTTTTCTACGATTGGATGTCAACGAATCAGAGAAGCATAGTCAACTACATTGTTCTCTGCCATCACTACATTCTGTCCAAGTCCACGTTTTTTCGCTTCTTCATAAATATAGTTGGCAAAGTTGATGTCAATATAAGAAAGCCCCACGGAGTTGAAATAGATAAACTCATCATCATTCTCACGGCCTTTCTTAGTACCTGCTATCAGTTCTGAGAGGTTGGCATATATGTTTTCATCCTTAATAATGCCTTCCTTGTACATGCGGCAAAGGGTCTGGGAACGGTGCTTAACAACTTCCCATTCATCGCAAACAATCTTGTCAGCCTTCAAAGCCACACCATACTCATCTTCCCAACCACCGACATGGATGTAAAGACCACCCTTGGTAATGTCCTTGGCTTTCAAAACAGGACACTGACCACTGATGGCAGTCACAATGATATCAACTCCGCTTGCACACTTAAAGGAGTCATTGTTACATGTTACAAACTGCACCTCTGGAACAACGTCCTTAAACTTATCAATAAAACCTTGCTCTATCTCTGTATTGAGAGAAGAAACTCGGCATTCCTTGATGGTTGGGAACAAATGTTTCAGGAGGGTAAAATGCATACGAGCCTCCTCGCCTGCACCTATTATACCAATTGTTTCCACTTTCGAAGGAGCCAGATACTTTGCTGCCACACATCCTACAGCGGAGGTTCGCATTTTTGTTGAAAGAGTCCCATCAATAACAGCCACAGGGAATCCAGTTTCAAGTTCAGAGATAAGCATCACACCCGTGACGTTCTGTATTCCTTTTGGTGCATTTGATGGGAACACAGATACCCACTTCATACCGCATATCTTCTCATTGATAAGCGTTGCCGGCATACAGTTAATGCGATTTTGGCTCTGTTCATCAAAAATCTGGGATATCTTGTCTGGCATAATGATGTCGCCGGCAAGATATTTCTTAAAAGAATCTTCAATAATGCCGTAAATGGCATCAGCCTTGCCTTTAAAGATCTGAGCTACGTCTTCTTGGCTAATTACTTTAATAGAAATATTACTCATAATATTATAAAATTGGTTCTTTTGTAAGTGTCTCTATATCATAGAGAGTATAGAGCATATTATTTCCATTTTCATCAATGGCTTTCAACTGAGTGAGAATGTCTCGAAGACTATCTCTCAGACCATAATTATTATCGTATATAATGTGAAGATAGCAGAACACTTGCAATGCTGTCCCCCAATCTTTAATTTCTTGACCTTCAAAATGTTTAGGCGCATAGGCATACACATCTTTTCTTGCTTTTACCGTTTCAACACCCTCTATCTTTTTTATCTTTCCAGCCTTACAATGAACAGGCAGAATACAGTACTTTTCATTAATGTCGCATCGCTGAGGCAGCACACCTTCATAGTTACCAGTAACTGCAAATTCAATTAACATTTCCAATTGGTTGACTTTATAGAAATACTGCACAGGATAATAGGTAAACGACCCTCCAAACCTGTAACCCATCTCATTGAATACAAACTTTTCTTTTCCATCGTAGAAAGCCTCAATCCATACAGGGCCATTTCTAAAACCTGACTTTTCAAACATTTCTCGAGCATTGACATCCAAAGATTTCAGGTAAGCCTGTTCCCCTTTTGAAGGGAACGACTGAATGCCCATTACCGAAGAGCCGCTAGAACTAAATTTACATGAAATCTTATCGGATATACCTGAATAATAGCACTTCCCGTTAATAAGCGTATAATGAATAATCACAGAATCATAAGGCATGTAGTCTTCTATAATCACGCGATTGGTTGAAGAGTATTTTATTGCCTTGTTATATCCTTCAATTACATCTTCTTTATTCTGACATACTTTAAATCCTCTACTCCCACTGCCATCAGCTGGTTTAACAACAATCGGGTATGGTAGTTTCTCTAGGGAAGTTTCATCTTTAATATCGACATTGTATTTTTGGGCGACAGGTATACCAAACTCTTGACAAATGCTCTTAAATAGAAGCTTGTCAGTTGAAATCTTTTCCGTTTTTTCGTCCAAATAACATGGAGTGTTCAATCTTTTGCTGATAATTCTATATGGAGTGAGATAGGAGTCCGTCATACAAGTTATTACTCCATCTACACCTTTTTCTTTTGCCTTTGGAACTATTGTGTCATAATCCATAATACTATCGTTCCAATATTCATCTGCATGAGTTTTTGCAGGCGAATCGGTAACGCTATTCCAATCTACAACTATGGTATAGACGCCCATTTTTTTTGCTGTTTCTACAAGGTCTATCATACTTGCGCTGCCGCCTATAACGAGCAGACTTTTGTCCTGTAAACTTATCATTACTATTGGTTTTATAGCTGACAAGCTTCAGAACGATAGCCTCATTACCTTACTCTTAGCAACGAGGTATCTATGATACCTATCAGCATATTGTTATTATTTATATCTTCTATTACTAACTTGCTTTTGATAAACGAAACAATCTCATCTAATTCATCTACAGTCCTTGAATAGCAGAAGGCATATCCAAATATCTGAGCGCTTGTTCCATGTGCAGAGAGGTTATCACCTATTTCATGCTGCTGAACAAAGTCATAAATACCCTGATGTTTACGAATGTCATCAATTCCTTCTATCTTTCCGATAACTCCTTCTTTCAGACTAATTGTAACAAGGAGGCCCAACCCGTCAAAATGAGGTTCCGTAACATATAGTACTTCGGGATTTATAGTACCTGTAAGTGAATAGTTTAACAGTTCGTGTAACTGATTGTAACCATTGTAAATTTCATTAAACTTATAAGTAAAACCTCCATTTAATCTATAACCTATTTCGCTGATATAAAAATCATCATCTTCAGCAAATCCCTGAATGAACACGAACCCATCTTTCATGTCATTCTGTTGGAAAAAACGCCTAATAGATGAGTCTGCCTTATTTATGAAATCATCAAGGTGTATTGATGGGAAAAGCATACCTTTTGCCTGAGGGGCGGTATTTTCATCAACGACATCAACATATCTGTCGCCCATAGAGCATAATTTACCCCCCCCGCAAGAATATAGTAAGCAGAGAACTCGTTATTTACATTCATCATTCTTTCAATCAGAAGTTCTTTCTTCTTAGAAAAAGAAAATGATTTTATACAGTATTCTTTTAGCTCACTTTGATTAAAACATTTAAAAACGCCACGGGAGCCAGAGTTATCAACAGGCTTAACTACTACTGGGCATTTTACATTCTTTATCTTATCTTCGTAATCATTCAGCGTCACTGTAATACAGGGAACCGTTTTTACCCCTGCTTTTTGGCAGGCTGCCTTAAATTTCATTTTATCGATACATACATCAATATTCTCTGCATTTCCCCAGAATGGTTTGTTAAGTTTTCTGCATATCTGCTCAACATAGGGTAACAGAGAGTCTGTATAACCAGTAAACACACCGTCCACCTTTTCTTGTTGGCACAATGACACCACTGCATCCACATCGGTGCAGCTGATCATAAAACTCTTATCAGCAAGCTTTTTAGCAGGTGAATCTGGAAGATAGTCAGTTTCCAAGACTTCCACACCAAGTTTATGAGCCTCCCTTATAATTTCGCAGGTTGCTCCGACACCTCCAATAAGCATCAGTCTTTTGCCTTCAACATTAACGGTTTTCATAATTGTATATTCTACTTTCTAATTGTTTCAATAATTTGTTTCATTTCTTCTTTTCCATATCGCTGATCTATCGGCAACGGCTGCATTTGATAAGCCAGAAGGTAATCAATATCATCTGGTGTTGTGCATTCCAACACGCTTGGCCAATAGCGGGCTACGAAAACTTTTTTCTCTATCAATATCTCACGCAAGCCCTTCTCTGGTACAAGGTATGGATAAACCATCGGTACAGCATCATCCTCCAAAGGCAATTCGAGGTTATTCTCTTTGTAAAGAGCCTCATGCAGCAACTGATAGTTAGCTCTGCGTCTTTGTGCAGCCCCTTCGTAGTCTATCCCCTGCATCAAGCGTTGCGTAAGTTTTGACATTCTCTTGATTAGCTGCCCCACAAGGGATTTGCTAACATTGTGAAAATCCTGATAGCCA
>Ga0326512_10003174_pt1 | contig 12099 bp, 17 predicted proteins | sample 1_2617_0518_D_FD_203652 | JGI IMG/M metagenome (GOLD analysis project Ga0326512, IMG submission 203652) | Bovine rumen microbial communities from UC Davis, California, United States - 1_2617_0518 | ecosystem: Host-associated > Mammals > Digestive system > Stomach > Rumen | place: USA... | reverse complement strand
TACTGTGACAAAGGATATTAAAGTTACTGCTACATCATATGGTGATGATGAGTATGTATCAAAGAGTGTTGAACAGACTATATCATGTTTAGCTCAAGGATATTATGGCACATCGTCAACAGTACCTGTAGAAGTAAGTACCACAAATCCTATTACGTTAGCAGGACAGAGCATTAACGTAAGTATCGCAACAACGTTGAGTGATCATGCAAAATGTCATTGGGTGGCAATACCAACATCATCTAGTTATACTGTAACTCGGTTAAAAGACATCGACAATGATGATTTAACAGAGTATGTAGAAACAACAACGATAGATGGTTATACTGTTTACTACTATTAGGATAACGTTAATATCGACAATACATCTAACTTTACAATAACACAATAATATGGCAATAACAACAAAAAGAAAAGCATAGCTTTATACAGAAGGCGCAAACATAGATGCTAATTATGGGCCGTGGGATAGTATTGCGGATTATGAGTCGTTTATAACAGAAGATGTAGGTCTTGATGCTCCATACGACACAACAACAATATGTGTTAAAGATCCACAAACAGGCGTTGCTACAAAGTATATTTACGAAAACGACCAGTGGAGATAGGAAGTTCCTACAGTAACACCTGTAGATCTCACAGGTATAGAAAGCAGGTTGGATGCACTTGAAGCAGACAAAAACGCTGCTTTAGCAAATTAGATAACAGGCAGTGTTACTGTAACTCCTGCTAGATTCTATAAAGGCGTTTCTACAACTGTATCTGCAACTGGCACAATATCTTTGCCTAGTGGCATTGCTACATCTAAAGTAAGCGCTATCAGTATTACTGATGGTAACGATCACACTGACAGTGGTTCTAATAAAACATCAGTAAGTCTTTCTGACATCAGTGCTACAAACTCTACTATAACATTCAACTTGTCTGCATCTATTGCAGCACCTTTTACAAAGACTATTACAAAATCAGGATCTTGTACTGCATGTAATCCTGTATATTTGGCAGTAGTTAGTAATAGCGTAGATACAAAAGAAGAAGCATTTACAGAAGTTGCTAAAGCTGCAAACCTTGTATATACAAGCAGTCTTGCTGTAACATCTATGAAAGGTTAGAGCAAATCTCTCACATTTACAAATGGAGATAGAATTGCTGTAATATGCGGAGATTCTGGTTTGAAGGCAAAGGGTGTTGGCATGCTAGCTGACTACAACTGGGTTGTGAATGGAGAAAGCGTTACAGACAATGGGATTACTTATAAAATATATATATCAGGCGCACTACAAGCCGAAACAAGAACTATAAACTTTAGTTAATAAATTATGGCAAACAATGTAAATAATGGAATAACAGGTGTCATAGATATACCTGGAGCACTTAGATCAAGAGGTGCAGCAGATGGAAACTAGGTTGGCGGAGTTGTAGCTTATGCTGGTGATATATACGATACGACAGCAGGCAAGAACCAGTCTGCCATAAATGAAGAATTTGATGCTAAATTACAGCAAACAGATTAGTGTATCGATATAAGTAATTATATTCGCATTCAAGGCGGCGCTTACGAACGGGTTTAGATTAGCGGAAATTATCAGGATGGTTATTATATAACTGAAGAAGATTAGAATAAGGGTAGTGCGCTTGCGTCACTCTTAAGCGATTGTGATTTATTGGATACTACTACGTTCGAAAAAGTTGCAAAAATCAGATATGCAAATTATATCAGTAACACTGAGAAGATTGAATTCTCATTGGACGCTGATCTTGGAGAACTAGATGGCGATAGTTTTTGTATAGAAAACATAAATGCTGTCCAAAATACTTGGTCTTTCGGCATCGGTTATTTTGGAAACAATGCCATGTATTCAAACCTTGTAGGATTTCGAAACTATAATACAGGCTCCATAAGCGCATTACTTGGCTACAACAATTTGAACACTAAAAGTCGTAGTAATATAGTCGGAAGTAACAACGTTAATGCTAAGCAAAGTTCTGTTATATTTGGAGATGCAAATACAAATGATGGTACATATTCCAATATAATAGGCAACAGAAACACCAATTCTGCTTCTGCAGGTTCTGTTTTGGGTTATCAGAACAGTGTTTCTGCAGATTCTTCATTGGCTTATACGTCAGTAATCGGTGGCTTAAACACCGTCAATTCTGGTGGTGTTATACTTGGTATACAAAACACAACTGACTGTGTTGGTTCTACATACATATTAGGAAGACAAAATACTGTAAATGTTCCGAACGCAGGCGTTGATACAACTGTTTTACTCGGACAACATCTATCCGTTACAAATACCGGAGGTGGTTTATATATCGGAAGATACAACAAAGAGTACGCCGGGCCATCTCTCGACTAGATGAACTATTTCGCAATCGGTGGAGGTAGTTCTGATTAGAGTAGGCGAAATCTGCTTGAGATAAAGAGAAACGGTGAGGTCTTTATAAGCGATATTGGTGGATTCGACGGAACAAACAGTACTGTTACCGGTATCAAATCTCTACAGGATGTTATAACAGGCATAAATACCCGAGTAGCAACATTAGAAAACAGTTCATCTTCATCTTCGTCTAGTTATATTACATATTCTGAAGGAGAAGGCTATAGTTTGGGTGATACTGCAACCGCATCTGGTGAAAACTCATTTGCAGAAGGTGATAGTACGACCGCATCAGGTGTAACATCTCATGCTGAAGGAAATAGTACAACTGCATCTGGTCAAGGTTCTCATGCAGAAGGCGGCTTCTCAACTGCATCCGGTGATTATTCTCATGCAGAGGGTGATTCTAATACAGCATCGGGTTTAGGCTCTCATGCTGAGGGCGGTGGTACTACTGCTTCTGCTGAAGGTGCTCACGCAGAGGGAGTAGAAACGAGCGCAATTGGAAATTATGCTCATGCTGAAGGTTATCAGACACATGCAAATGAAATAGGCGCTCATGCAGAGGGTAATGGAACAACTGCATTCGGTGAATATTCACATGCGGAAGGAAATGGTACATACGCAATAGGCGATTATTCTCATGCGGAAGGTGCAGCCGAGTATGTCAATAATCATCTTTCTTCCGATTACACCGCAGGGTCTCAAACAATGAACCTTGCTTATATTGCTTATGTTGGCAATATTATCATTGTAGATAATCAAATTGCTAAGATTCTATCGGTAACTGGAAATTCATCTCATTACACAGTATCTCTTGATAAATCCTTTGCTTCGGATATAAGTGAATCTACGACTATAAAGATTTATCCGTGCGCTTCTGGAACTTACTCTCATGCTGAAGGGTTTAATAATATGGCATCAGGTGAGTCGTCCCATGCAGAAGGTTATAATACCAAGGCACAGGGTACTGCATCCCATGCAGAGGGTTCTGGGACTAAGGCACTGGGATTAGAATCCCACGCAGAAGGATATGATACTTATGCAGACGGTAATTACTCTCATGCTGAAGGAACAGATACGCAAGCTTCTGGAACTTACTCTCATGCTGAAGGGTTTAATAGTAGGGCAACAGGTGCATCTTCTCATGCTGAAGGAGCAAATACTTATGCTTCCGGAACTCGCTCACACGCGGAAGGCTACATGTCTAATGCCATTGGTGATTACACCCATGCTGAGGGTTTTAACACTTTAGCAAGAAATACAGGCGAACACGCATGTGGTACATATAATAAGAGCACCCAAAATGTTACTTTGTTTTCGATTGGTAATGGTTATACGGGTCAAAACGGAGCACCTGATATTCACCAAAACGCCTTCGAGGTAGATGTAAACGGCAACGTATATATAAAAGGTATAGGCAACTACAACGGCATGAACATCGGACAAAGCGGAGTAGAGAGTGTACAAGAGGTAATAGCAGAGCTTACATAGCAAATAGCTGCATTAACTAATAATTAGTAATTGTTATGAAACGCAAGTATAAAAGATTTTTAAAGGCAGCATACATAAACTACGATGAGGATTATTGCAGTTACGGATCAGGTACATTTACAAAACCTGCCGTCACAACTCCGATAATTGTTATTATGGGCACTACCGCAACTATTGCATGTGCGACTAGTGGGGCGACTATTTACTACACTCTTGATGGTTCAACTCCTACAAGTAGTAGTACTTAGTATACAGGCGCAATCACTCTTACCTAGAGCTGCGTAATTAAAGCAATTGCTGTTAAACCAGGTATGAGCGATTCTTAGGTGGCAAGTGAAAATTATATTCATTACCTCACCCAATGGAAGATAGCGGGTAACTCTGAGGTGCATGGGCAAGAGATATGGAGTTGTGGTGAATATAATCCTATAGATGGCAAGTATCATATCCTTGTTCAACCACAGGGAGGTAGTATTGCTGATATTGCCTTGACTGAGCCTTTGAGGAAGGTTAATGATGTGGCTGATACTGTTGAGTTTCCATGTGAGATAGAAGGTAAGGCTTTGGTGACAAGGAATTTAGGTAGTGTTGATTTAGGTACCCTTACTTATCAGGCTTACGGTACACTTGGTTCATCAAAGAAAAAATATACTGCGCGCATTGTTCCAAATTGCAAACCTTATGGTTCACCATCCGAGTATGCGAATATTTTATGTGCTAAATATGATACTAAATCTGTTAATGAAATAAACAATCGATTTGTAGGTATTGCAAATTAGTCACTCAAGTCCGATGCTGCCAGACGTGTTGTTATATATGACGAAACTTACAATGAAAAAGGTCAAGAGGATGCATTAAAACTTAGTTTGCAAGGTGTAGAGCTAATCTATGAATTTGAAACCCCTACCACAGAGTTAGTTGATGCACCACAGATTGAGGAAGCCGAAAGCTATTCTATGGTTATCGGTCAAGGTGGTAAGGCAGTTGAATGGAGTAGTTTTGAAACGGAGTAAATATAAATCATCAGTAACGAAAACATTTTACTGATGATTCCAAACAGTCGTAATAAAGCCGCAAGAATCACTATCGATGGAGCGATTCTCCAATGGCATAATGAGTGAATCGCGCCGCTTATTACGACTAACTAGCTGGAGCAATCCGGCGTAAACGCTGGTATTCTGCAGGGTACCGGCGTTTATTATTTTAAATACGTTAACATTATGGAAATAGTACTTAATCGAATAGCTAAAAAGGATTCGTATACTATTGGCAAACTCTACATTGACGGTAAGTATGTTTGTGATACTTGTGAAGACAAGGATCGTGGACTTACAGACAGTATGACTGTAGAGGAAATAAAATCCAAAAAGGTATACGGTTAGACGGCTATACCTACAGGCACGTACACTGTTTCTTACACAATGAGCAATAGATTCAAGAAGATGATGCCCCTGATAAACAATGTAAAAGGTTTTGAAGGCATCAGGATTCACAGCGGTAATACTGCTGCAGATTCTCTTGGATGTATACTCTTAGGCGAGAACAAGGCTGTTGGGAAGGTCCTAAATAGTAGGGCAACGTGTGCAAAGGTATACCCGCTTATTGAAGCTGCTTCCAAAAAAGGTGAAAGGATCACCATTACAATCAAATGACGGACGTATTTGGTTCAATTGGGAACATGCTCAACGCTGTAACACATAACAGTTTCTTCGGTAAATTATCAGTTACTGCAGGAGCTTTTGCTACAGCTTATTTTACCCCAATAGCAGGATTACTATTCGCCTGTTTTACTTGTACTACAGTAGACCTATTGTACGGTCTAAAAGTAGCACGGCAGGCTGGAAAAAAACTTACAAGTAGTAAAAGCTGGTCGGGTACTCTCAGGAAGTTGAGAGATGAATTTACAATAATAGCACTAGCACATCTTATAGAACATGTAATAGGCGGAGCTGCTAGCATAACACTATTATCTGGTGGTGCTACAGCATTAATCTGTCTTACTGAATTATGGTCTATACTTGAGAATTTGAACACTCTTAATCCTGACGGACCTTGGAGAATACTCAGCGGATTCTTAAGAAAGAAAGGTGAAGCATATGCTGGTGTTGATTTAACAGTTAATAAAGATGGCAAACTTGATATTAAAGCTGATGAGTCAGCTAAAGAATCATAAAAGACTTGCCGTAGAGCTCGTTTTAGGCGCTCTACTGGCTTTATCTGTGGGTTATGGAACAGTTGTCCACAAGCAGAATAAAAGCCTGTCAGAGAGCCTAGAATTGGCTCAAAACAACGTCGAGGCCTATTAGGATATGCTTGCAGACTCCTAGTAGGCTGTCGGCGTTTTGAAACTAGACATGACTAAGTTATCAGAAAGTAATGACAAACTAATACAGAAATTAGATAGTGTTAGGAAGGAAAATAAGATAAAAGAGTCAGGTTTAGAAACGGCGGCAACCCAAACACAGTCTTTACTCGTTAGTAGTAATAAGGGGGTATAGGGGGATCTAGTAGAAATATTAGTAGACGATGTATACGAAGATAGTATACAGTATAACGATCTTACTAGTGTATACTACTGTATAGCTAGAGATTCTGTAAAGATGACAATAGATCTAAAGAACACCTAGTACCTCTATACTTACAAAACTAGAGAATATAAGAACAAGAAAAGTTTCTTAAAACGATTATTTACATTAGACTTTAAGAAAGTAGACAGATACAAGTATACTATAGTTAATACTAATGATCTACTTAAAGAGTCGGATATAAGAATAATACAAAAGTAATATGAACATGTTTTCGCTTCGCGCAGTAATAGATGACATACTGTTACTCGTGCGCAATAACAATATTAGCGAAAGTGAAGACTTATCAAGAGCGCAGATTGCGTAGTGGGTTCTTGCTTACAGGGAGGCTCTGATCAAAGCTAAAAGAGATGCAGAAAAAGATCAGGGTGTAGATGACGAAACATCATTGAGTCAACTTGTATGTACTAGAGGACCTTTGGAGCTTCAGGACGAGAAGTCTCTTGATGATACGCCACTTTTTAGAAAGAGAACCAAAGAAAAGATACCACAGCTTGTTGACAAGGACCCATGCAATCTTTTCAGTGTTCATGACCAAATTGGTCAACCATTACAAGAGATGGGAGAACAACGTAGATTCTTCCATTTTGCTAGAAAATATACAGGTGCAGATTTGACTTATTGGTATGAGAATGACGAGAACGGTGATGGATATATTTATGTAGAAGGTACTGCCGATAGGAATCAGCTAAGATATATCTGGATCGAAGGTTTGTTCTCATTCAACGATGACGATGAAGCAGATGAAGATGACATTACTATTCCTGGCTGGATGCTTCCAGATATAAAGAATAACATACTCAAGAACGAGTTGTCATTCATGCTTGCACGTATTAGTGATGACGATAACAATTCTACACTTGACGGAATTAAACCACAGGCGCAAGCCGTAACTCCAAATGAGAAGTAAGAAATCAGCTACAATAATTGACATGTACAAATAGTACAAGAAGGATTATGGTAATGACGTAGACTACAGATAGTTCAAAGACATACTTGATAAATTTAACGAATAGGTTTTAAACTGTTTGTTTTAGAGCTCAGGGGGTTTTAAAATGCCCTTTGGGCTCGGTTACGTTTAGATAGTTAAGTATAAACCTAAATCTATGACACCTAAATCGCTGTCTGTAGATTATAAAGCATCAGCAGAATACGGTAAAACAATATACCACTTGAACGAACATTCTGATGGATACAAATACAGGTTATACTGGTCTAAAACACCACAAACATTTCCAGACAGGTATAGGTACTAGCTGTAGTTAGTACGCAAAAATAAACGTCAATTAGCGTAGCTCATATTTAATAACCACGATTATATAAACATAGATGATATACAAGTATACAAAATGTGAATCTGTTATAGCGAAGATTATGGCAGATGCAGATATGGGAGAGTCCAAGCTTCGTATCACCGATATAAAAGAGTGGATATTTGAAGCTATAGATAAGATAGGAGCTCCTATGCAATACATCTAGAGAGAGTCTGGAGTTGACGGTTGCCCTATATTACCAATATGCGATGGACAGGTTCCTATGCCGGATGATCTGCATAGCTTATCTACTGTGGCTTACTCTACAAATGAGAAAGGTCCGTGGATTCCAGCGAAGGTAAACAACTCTTCGTTTAGGGAGAAACCTGATAAGTTGCATTACCCACATCATCATCTACATACTCCAGAAAACTGTGAGCAGGATGGTGAAGACTTTAAACATATCCCAGACGATATGCCTCTGCCACCAAAGCCTATTACTTCAACATGTCAGTTGTACACAATCAACGGCATGAAGTATATTGATAGAATGTTAATTAACGGTGATCATAAGCCTGTTACATTCTTCGTTAAACCAGGCTGGATAGTACTTAACAGAAAGAAAGGATTTGTTAAGTTAGCATATAAGGCTATCGCTACAGATGAAAGAGGTTATCCTCTTATCCCAGATATAACATCATATCAAGAGGCAATCTATTGGTACGTAATGATGAAGATAAGCTTCCCTAAATTCTTAAAAGGGACATTAGGTAATGCTAAAGCTCCTAGAGCAGGCAGTGAAATTTATACTTACTTACAACACCAGTGGAACTTCTACAGAAACCAAGCTTATGCTGAGGCTATGATGCCTACAGAAAGCGATATGAGAGGTATAAAGGACGAGTGGAATAAGCTTGTTCCAGATTACAATTCAGACGAAGTATTCTTTGCATCTGAAGGAAAGAAACAATTAAACTACACAGATTATTACTATGGCTACTAATTAGAACAACATACATATTAATTCATTCTCCAAAGGAATGAATACGGACACATCCTTGGATATGGTTGGAAATGAATAGTATGTGTTCGGTTAGAATGTCAGGATTACGGCAAATGCCCTTTTGCAGGGCGCTGTGGACTCAAACAGCAAGGAGGGTACAATTACTCCAGTGCCATCAGGATAGGCTGATCACGGAGCTTTTTCGTACGATTATTATTCAATATTAGGTATAGCTACACTTGGTAATATTGGAGCTATTATAGTAAAGAATGCTGATAGCACATGGTCTATATACAGAATAAACTACAATAACGATCAGCTCATATTCAAACGTTTGTTTACGTCTGTAAATAAAACTGAAAAAGATAAGTTCTCAGTAGTGATCAACAGAGAGCTTGAAGACGTTGTTAAGCTTTATATAGCTGATGGTGAACATTAGATAATGTCATTAAACATACATCCAGACGGTGATGGGTATACTGAAGGTATTACTAATGAAGAACAGCTTATTAACAATAATTACTTTCCTACTTATTAGGTAGCAATAAACAACAAGATTACAGGTACTCTTAAAACAGGTTAGGTACAGTATACTTATAGGTTCTACCACAAGTACGGTATAAGTAGTAAGCTTGCTCCATTGACAAGTAAGATACAAGTGATTGATCCTAGCAGAAACAAGCAGATTGGTAATGCTGAGGATACGCAGACTACAATAGGCTTTCAGTTGAAGATATACTGCCCACAAGAAGCTGTCGATGTATTTGATCACATACAGATATACAGACTGTCTTACGTCAAACCTAACTCTGACGCAGAGGTAAATTTGATATACGACTCAAAGCTTCCTATTAATCCAGGGGACGTTAAGATAAATGATAATGGTCTTGAATCATTGCAATAGCTTTCAATACAAGAGTTTGCTGCTATAGACAGTATAAACATTGTTCCTGATTGTATTGAATAGAATCAGAATTATCTGTTTGCCGCAAACATCGAAGACGACACTAGACTTAGATTTAGTAAAGGCTAGTTTGACGCTACTGCATATCAATTTAACAGTGAAAACAAGATAGTACTTTCAAAGAACAACGATACTACATACGAACAGTTTGAGGAATACGATTCTGTAGAATCTGTAGAAGACGATTATGTTCTCAACAAGTATAGTGACATGACTATCGAAGAACTCTCAAACGATCCTTGTAAGTATGACGAAGACGGTTATCTTGGCGGTACCGGTAAAAACGTATCTTGGAGATTTGTTACTACTGAAATACCTCTGGATTCGGCTAGAGAATTTGATTCGCAGCATCCACCAGTTGTATAGTCTGACAAAGTAGCGCCTTTGTATTATTTAAAACGCGATGGCAATTCTATTGTTACTGAAAATGCCGGTGTAAATACTGAGAACGTATTTGCTGATCATAACATTTTTGCAGAAAGTAAACTCGAGTACAATGATATATTTACATCAAGTACGTTTAGATCTTTAAGACGAGATGAAGTTTATCGTTATGGTATTGTACTTTATGACAAGCACGGAACACGAAGTGACGTTCAATGGATTGCTGACATACGAACTCCATCTGAGGACGAGTTCCCATCAATAAAGCTTGACCAAAATACAGTTGTAGAGAATATACAAGAGAATACATGGACTTCTTCTGCATGGAAACAGGAGGAGGCTCTTTACGGATCAGGACATTCAGGCGGATCTGTTCTCGATGGAGATATGGAAACACTGCACGGTTCAGGTAGATACGACCCAACTCTTTCTAGACATTTCGAAATTGGACAACAGAATGTTATCCTACATACAACTGGGAGTAGTTCTATAATATATCCTTCAGAAAAGAACGCATCTGTACACAGCAGAATAAGCGATGATTCTTTATGTTCTGGAGCTATCGTATTCTCAAAAGTGCTTCCAGAAGAATGGAACGAAGGATTTCATACGTCAGGTTAGACGTTTAAGTATGAAACGGTATAGTTCACATCTACACCTATAAAAGATATTGTAAGCACTATACAGGAACAGATAGGTGATTATGCTACAATAGAAGAGGGCAATACTGGATTTAGAATAATGACACATGTAGAAGATAGTAACAATTCTACACAGTTTTTTATAGACGGAATATCGTTTGACATAAGAGTAAATAATAATTCTTATTATAAATGTGTAAATGTTAGTTTTCTCGAAATAAATCCACAGCTCGAAACAAGAATTGACAATTCTTACGACTAGTTTGTTAGAGAAGATCGTTAGGTATATGCTAGACCTATCGGTATTCAATTTAACGTACATAATGTAGACACCGAAAACATATCCGCTTATCAGATAGTAAGATGCGCTAAGACCGCTGCTTATACTAAAAACTTAATGCAATGTGCAGTATCTAGACCTGTAAAATAGTTTTTGCCAACATCTGATAAAAACTGGGAGCAAAGCGTAATGAAGAAATACTCTCCTTATTACCCGCTGCCGTTCTTAACATCAGATTATGTAAACACTGTATATTATGCAATGCCTTATCCAGGCGATCATAATGAAAACCTTGGCGGTCATGAATATCTAGACACAGCGTTGTTTAGGGCTGCTAATAACCAAAACAACGAATTGTTCCAAATCTTCTCTCCGGAGATACAGTTTGTACAAGACGACGCATTAGCAAAGTTGCAATCGTTTGTATCAAAAATGTCTCCGATTGCATTTGCGTACGGTCCAATGTTGTCTAATCTAAACGAGATGTTGACACATGAAAATACTTATGCAATAAGTAACAATGGTGTCCTAAGACCAGGATACGATGTCGTTTATTACAATGACAATAATTACGCGTTGGGCAATTGGGAAGATATACTCTTTGTAAGAAACTGGACAAAAGGTGCTGATCAGGATAGTAGAGAAACACCGTACGACAAAAATGATTTATCGTTTGTTCAAAAGTATTACAACAGGGCTGATCTTAGAAACAAAAACAGTGTGGAGATCAGAGATATAAAGAATGTATCTAATCCTACATGGGAGCAAGGATTCGACAGTATTAACGGTTCTGGCGGTGTAATAGTATCTGGTGTGAAAGCATACAAGAGTTATAATACATCAATCAGTTCGTACGAATACGACAACTGGGTATGTAACGGAATGTACGACCTCAGAATAAGTTGTAACATGTCAGCATTTGGACATGCTGACGTTGGAGGTTTTTCGGCAATGATAGAACCTGGTCACGCTTCTGATACCAGTCGCGCTTGGACCAGAGAGCCTGCTTCTGGAGGTTGGATAGGTCCTGGACCAAGATGCTTCTTAGCAACGATTAAGAATGAGAATCGCGGCTATCTTCTCGGCTACAACAACTCTACGGTCAAAGGAA
>Ga0326512_10003173_pt1 | contig 12099 bp, 8 predicted proteins | sample 1_2617_0518_D_FD_203652 | JGI IMG/M metagenome (GOLD analysis project Ga0326512, IMG submission 203652) | Bovine rumen microbial communities from UC Davis, California, United States - 1_2617_0518 | ecosystem: Host-associated > Mammals > Digestive system > Stomach > Rumen | place: USA: California... | reverse complement strand
GTCTATTTCTTGGCTGAGAATGCGGCGATGCTCTACACCACCGCCACTAACACGTCGCTGATTGTCTGCTCCTGTCCTCTGTTTGCCATGTTGCTGATAGCTCTGTTCTATCGCCAAAGTGAGCCAGTCTCGCGCGTGCAGGTAGTCGGGTCGCTGCTGGCCTTTCTGGGCATGGCTGTTGTCGTGCTCAACGGGCGCATCGTGCTCCATCTGTCGCCGCTTGGCGACATGCTGGCTTTCGGCGCCTGTCTCTGCTGGGCCGTCTACAGCATCTTAATGAAACCCGCCCTTGAACGGTATTCAACGGTATTTATTACACGTAAGGTGTTCTTTTACGGTCTTCTCACGATGATTCCCTATTATCTTCTAAGACCAGAAGAGGCAGATCCTTCTATTTTCCAAACCTTCAATTTCTCAATCCTTTTCAACATCTTTTTCCTTGGCATCATTGCCTCTCTGATCTGTTTCCTCGTTTGGAACTGGGTTATCCGTCAGTTAGGAACCGTTGTCGCCACCAACTGGGTCTATTTCAATCCTCTTACCACCATCGTCTTTGCCTGGTGGATACTCAACGAACAGATTACCCTCTGGTTCCTGTTAGGCACCGTCTTTATCCTCCTCGGCATGTTTTTGGCCGATCGCAAGAAAACTGCTTGAGGCCACACGAAAACCTCTTTAGGTTTATTTGTAGTTCTTCTCTATAAAGCCGTCCATGATAGCCGTCGGCGTGGCCTTGCTGTCGAAGGCGCCGAGCTTATAACCGCCAGGCAGACACTGCGGTTCCCAATAGAACACGCCACGGCAGTGACCGCCAGTCTCGTTGCGGGCTTCGCGGATGACGCGAGCCAGCTGGCGGCGTCCCTCCTCCATTTTCTCCGGATGTTGCTCGTCCACCTCGTAGCCCGTCTCGACAATCATCACGTCGCACTGGTACTTCTCGCTGACGTGGCGGATGTTCTTGATGCAGTCGGTGATGATGTCGTCGGCCTTCAGTTCGGGGTGGCCGTCCATGGCCCAGTAGGGGTAGAGCGACATGCCCACCATGTCGAACTTGCCGCCATACTTCAGGATGGTGTCAAGGTTGTGGTCGTAGAGGCTCTGACGGTGGCCCCGGTCCAGATGCACGATGACGATGGCTTCGGGGAAGACCTCCTTCACAGCATCGTAACCAGTACGGATGAATCCTGCATAGTGCTGTGGTTCGGTCTTGATATGGCCCATGCTGTGCGTGATGATGGAGTTGCCCAACGAGTCCTTCAGTTCCCAGCCGCGCTCATTGGTCCTCACGCTCCACAGCATGCCGTTGGTAGTCTCGTTGCCCACCTGTACCCATCGTGGTGTGATGCCGTTGTCGCGGAGCAGTGTGAGCACGTCGATGGTATGCTGGCGCAGGTCCTGTTTCATCTGTTCAAAGGAGTGGCCGAGCCACGCCTTCGGGATGGGCTGCTTGGCAGGGTCGGCCCATGAGTCGCTGTAGTGGAAGTCTACCATCAGGTCCATGCCCAGCGCTTTGACGCGTTTGGCCATAGCCAGCAGTGCAAACTTGTCGCAGTCGCCGCCCCGCGGATTCACCCAGACACGCATACGGATGGCCGACAGCTGATAGTCGTTCTTCAGCAGTTCCAAGCACTCTCGCTCACGGCCGTTGCGGTCGTGGAATACTACGCCGCGTCGCTCCTGCCCTTGCAGGAATCCCACGTCAGCACCCTTCACGAAATCGTAGTCTGCTTGCAGGAACTGCTCTAATTGTTCCATTTCCTGCTGCAGCTCATGGGGCTTGAAACCGTGGCCGGCCCCGGGAATGATGTGCAAGCGGGTGCCTGGGCGGTAGAGTTGCTGTGCTCGGCGCGAATCATCCAACGAAACTACGGGGTCGGCATCGCCCTGGACGATGAGCACCGGGCCGCGGTACCGGCCGATGATGTCGAAGGCGGACATATCGTGAATCTCCTCGAAGAAACGGCGCCCCATCTTCACGCCCCAGAGCTCGGTGACGTCCTGAATGTCCTCGACTCGCGGATAGCGCTGTCGCCAGTTGTCGGGGATACACAGGGCAGGAAAGACTAGCAGAAGTTGGCTCACCTCGTCCTTCAGCTCGGCAGCGGTGAGGGCCGAGACGAGTCCGCCCTGGCTCTCGCCGATGAGGACGATATGCTGATGTCCTTGCTTGCGGAAGTGATTGACGATAGCCTTCACATCGCTCACCTCGTCGAGGATTGACATGTTCAGCGTGTTGTTGTCGCTACGGCTGCGCACCGACCCGCAAGGGAAGTCGAAAGTGTAGCAATGATACCCCTTGCGTCCCATGACTTCGAAATAGTTGCGGCCGAAATCGAAGGTGCCGTTGAAGCCGTGGGCGATGATTGCCACGGGGCCGTCCTTCCTGGCGTTCTGCGGAGTGAACAGTTCACCAAATATACGGCGGCTGCCATTCTCAATCCACAACTCTTTGGTGTTCTGAGCCTTCGGGGCTTGTGCTTGTGCCGCTGCCGTGAATGCCAGCAGAAGCAATAAGGAAATAAAAATCTTCTTCATCATCTTTTCGTTGATTAATGCGCTGCAAAGATAAGAAAAAAACTATAAAGGCAGTGGACAATGTTTCATTAAAAACAAAACAAATTACTGTTTCAGCTCCGGCCACATCGCTCAATTCCACCTTCGTCCATGCACTGACGCCTTTTGGCAGGTCGATACGCATGGTGTCGGGGCCTACCTCCCACAGAGTTCATACGCACCATCCGCCTGCACCGTGCCGCCGAATTGCTGCGCGAGGGTCGCATGAACGTCACCGAGGTGAGTTATGCCACGGCGCCTTTCTGTCCGAGGTCGATGCGGATGGGTTCCGTCTGTGCCGTCACGGTGAGGGCACTTGTCAGCAGCAGTACTGCCGGGGCAAAGAAATGTTTCATGTAGTTATGGTTTTATTTGTAGTTATTATGCTTAATGGTGAAGCCGTCATAGTCGGTGAGGTCGCCGCCGATGAAGAGCCGTTCGTTCTCCTTGTTGCCCTTCAGCTGCCAGTCGAGCCAGACGCGCACCATGCGGGCGTTGGCACCGCCGTTGGGCTGCTCGTAGGTGCCGCCGTGGCCGCTCTGCGTGTTGTCGGCCAGCACCACGGGCACCCGCTTGATGGCCTTGTAGTCCTGCTGTGCGTTCTGCCACGCCACATCGCTGGTGCCGCCCACGAGGTAGAGGATGGGGCCGTGCAGATTCTTGAGCGACTTCGCGCTGGCGTCGGCCATTGTCATCTTGCCCATGCCGGCATTGAGGATGATGTAGGTCTTCAGCCGTGGGTCGGCAGCGTTGGCCAGCACCTGTGCCCCGCCGCAGGAGTGTCCGGCAGCAGCAATCTTCTCGGTGTCGATATAGTTATAATAAGGTGAGGCGGGACTGCAAATCCAGTCGAGTGCCCGCTTGACCATCGACGACGGCGTGTGCTGGTCCTTCTCGTGCTGAGCCATCATCTGCAGTTCGCCGATGGCCACCACCACGTAGCCGTAGGAGGCAATGTCGGTGAGCATGTTTTCGTAGCCGATGCTGGTGTCCATGCAGCCGCCGTTGCAGAAGACGAGCACGGGCAGTTTCTCTTTCTTGGGCTGGCCGGTGGCAAACATGCCGGGTCGGCCCACGGTCATGGCTGCGTCGATGTTCATGGGTCGATAGACCACGAAGTCGGGCAGCGATTTTTCGCGCACGGCCACCGCCTTATGACGTCCGCTGCCTCCGTAGTCGGGCACCTTCAGCTGCTCGAAGCTGACGGTAGGGTCATCATGCTTCAGATGACGCGCATAGAAGGCGTCCATAGCCGGACGGGTGAACTCCAGCTGTTGGTCGAAGGCCACGCCATGATTGCCATGCACCTTCACGTAGTCGACCGGCGTGCCTGTCCGCTGCATCTTCACCACCCAGTCCTCCGTCAGGTTGGGACGCACCACCGGGTCTTCGCCACCCTGCAACACGAGGAACGGCGTCGCGTTCTTGCTGATGAAGCCGATGGGCCACCACTCCTTATGGTCGGCCCACTCGCCGGCGCGGCCAATCTCTGTGGGAGGCGCACCACCGGCGGCACAGGCCACGCCGGCCGTCAGACCGGCCATCAGCGACAGGTGGCCGCCTGCCGAATGGCCGTAGGTACCGATGCGCTGCGGGTCAATGCCCAGTTTTTGGGCATTGTTCTTCATCCAGCGCACGGCAGCCTGCACGTCCTCGATGCAGGCGGGTAGCGGGGCCTCCTGCACCAGTCGGTAGTTCATGTTGCACACCACGTAGCCCTTCATGGCATAGTCTACCATCAGCGTGCGATAGACCATGTCGTTCTTCGACCCGGCGCTCCATCCGCCGCCGTGGATAATCAGGATGGCAGGCCGGTTCGTCTGCGGTCCGAAGAGCGGCTGTGCCACGTCGAGTACGGTACTTGGGCCTACATCAGTGCGGTAGGCCACGTTCTCAGTCACGGTAATCTGCTTCTCTTGCTTCTGAGCTGCCATCGGGAGTGTCAGCAGAAGTAGAAGTGTTGTCGTTAGTAATTGTTTCATCTTCAATATAGTCGTTAGTGGATTCTTGCTTATCTGATGGCGTGATCGGCTCCCACATCCTCGCCGTTCCAGGCTTTCTTGGCTGTCCAGTCGCGTGCGGGAGCGGCCCAGAAGGGGTCGTCGGCAGGCAGGCCGAGGGGCAGCAGGGCGGCGGTGCAGAGGTAGAGGCTTCCAGTGTTGATGTAGTCCTCTGACATACGAATCTGACTGCCTGTATAGCCAATGCGGAGCCAACCGTTCGGGTCGAAGGTGCGGGGCTGTGAAAGCTGGTGCCTGATGACAGCCGTCAGGCCGCAACGCACTTGGGCCGGGCTGACGCTCGCGGGCAGGATGTGCAGCAGGGCAGCATCTGCCAGGGCGTGGAACGAGCCGAAGCGATAAACGATGCTGCGGCCGGTGACGGGATAAGTACCCTCGGGCGAAATCATACGCTCCAACTGTGCAGCCAGACGACCGTGGCGCTCGCTCTGCGTTGGCAGGAAGTCGGCTCCTTCCAGACCGTGCTTCTTCAGCACCTGCAGCGTCTCGGTGAACATGGGATGGATAACCAGCGAGTTATAGTAGTCGAGGTGGAAGTCTGGACCGTCGCCATACCAGCCGTCGCCCTTGTACCATTCGTTGCGGAAGCGGTTCACGCCGTACATCAGCCGCTGCATGTCGCACTCGCCCGTGAACTCCAGCAGAGCGGCCTCGATGATGGAGGCGAAGAGCAGCCAGTTGCATTCGTAGGGTTTGATGCCACGCGACGTCTTCCATTCACTCACAAGCCAGTCGCGGGTCTGCTGGTCGAGCCGGCCCCATATCTGCGTAGGGGCACGCAGGATGCCTTCGGCCAGAAAGGCTGCATCGACGAGGGGCTGCGAGTGGCGACGGTCGAACATCAGGTGGTCGGGCGACTGCGGGTTGACGCCGTTCTTCAGCCCCTTCACCACTATATTTATATATTGCGAGCGCAACTTCCCCTCCTCTGTGTCATCAGGACCCAGTTCCAGCCAGGGAGCTATGCCGCAAATGGTGCGCCCCACGGCCTCCAGGTAGGACACCTCGTGGCGCAGCGGGTCGCTTGAGAGTGACTCGAAAGGCATGTTCTTCTTCAGTGTCCCTGCTGCCAGATTCTCCAGCACAGGACGGGCAATGCGGTCGAGTGTCTCCACCCATAAGCGGCGGTCGTCCATGCCTGTGGGCTTAGCCAGCAGCTGCTTCATGCGCATCAGTGCCTCCACGTAGTAATAGTCGCCGTAAGTCAGCGGAACGTCCACCTCGGCACCCGCACGGTAGAATCCTACGCCGTGCTTGATGATGAAACCGCCCTGTTCGCCATCCTTGGCAAGATACTCTGGCGACGAGAGCGTACGCAGTTGCTTCTTGGCCAGCGCAAGCCATTGAGGTGCCAGTTCCGAAGGGTCGAGCTGGCTCAGCTGGATGAGTGCCGAGGCCATGATGGCCGCCGCCGAAGCATCGCGCTTGGCATTGGGTATATCGGGCGCATCATAGTCCCAATAGGGTACCTTGTCCTCAGGCAGACGCGGATGGTTCATCAGGAACTTGCCGATTTGCTGCGCCTGACGCAGATAGCGGGGGTTCAGTGTCTCACGGTACATCATCGTGTAGCCGTAAAGTCCCCATGCCTGACCACGTGCCCACGAACTGCCGTCAGCGTAGCCCTGATGGGTGTTCTTGGCGTGGGGCTGGCCAGTGATGGTGTCGTAGCTGACGACGTGGAACGTGGAATAGTCCTCGCGGAAGTGGTTCTTCATCGTTGTGTTGGCATGATGCACGGCTATGCGCTCGTAGCGGCGGTCGCCCGTCTCCCGGGTCATAAAGCAGAGCATTTCCAGGTTCATCATGTTGTCGATAATGACTGGATATTGCCACTTCGGCCCCGATTCCCACGACTTGATGACTTTCAGGCGGTCATTCCAGCGGGTGAGCAGGCTCTGTGTGCCTTCCTTGATGACATCGAGATAATGCCTGTTGCCAGTCAGTCGGTAGCCTTGCCCAAAGCTGCAGTAGAGCATGAAGCCCAGGTCGTGGGTATTCGTCATCCGCTTGGCGGGCTCCACGCGGTTGGTGTACATCTCGGCATACTGGCGCAGCTGTTGATTGCCAGAGTTCTCATACAACATCCAAAGCACTCCCGGAAAGAACCCCGCTACCCAATGGTCGTAGCGTATGGTCTGCACAGCTTCTTTCTCGAACGTCCTTGGCAGGGCATCCTGTCTCTCTTTGAGTGCGTCGGCTAACAGCAACGACTGACTGGTGGCTCGCTGCAGTCCGCGCTCCACCACCTGCTCCATTTGTTCCAGAACAGTTTGTGCTTTCATGCCGATGGCTGTCAACGTCAGCAAGAGTAGGGTGCAAATAGAATTGTTTTTCATTTTCGATAAGTGTTAGTAGTTATGAAATCTGGCTACAAAAATACTACTATTTCTGAAGACAGCTCCTATAAAATGATAAAAATCTATCAAGTTCTGCTTCAGCCCCATTTTTATTGTCCATTTTATTGTACTTCTGACCTGCTGTCTGTTCAGGTACTCAGCAGGTGTCATGCCATACTCATCCTTGAAACAGTTACGGAAATGGGACACGTCTTTAAAGCCGCTTTCGCGGGCAGACTCAGACACATTGCGGTGTTCAAGAACCATCTGCTGAAGACTGTGCTGAAGACGAACCTTGAGAATAAACTCACTGCCGGAGAGCCCTGTCAGAAACCTGATTTTTTTGTGGATTGTGACATGGCTCATCTGGAGGTTGTCGCCAATCATCGCCAGTGTGATGACCTGTTTTGAGATATGGCGCTCAATATAGGCAATAACCTCGGCGAGAAATTGCCGGTCGGCATCGGTGCAGTTGACAGGAATCATTTGAGAACTTTACAGGTTTTGGCCTTTCCGCCTGATATTCTGCGGACGATGTTGACACCTTTGTTAGGATGGGAAAGCGGCGTGCCGTCAAGAGAATAGTAGGCGGCTGTGCCATCGCTGAAGGCAGGCCCCGACACTGCGTCAGTGCCGCCACCGTCGCCTTTTCGGACGAGTGACACGTCGTCGATGCGGCACCAGGCGTTGGCAGCACCGTCGGCCAGGAAGCCCACTTCCACCTGTCCGCCGGTGATAGCCACATCGCTCAATTCCACCTTCGTCCATGCACTGACGCCTTTTGGAAGGTCGATACGCATGGTGTCGGGGCCTACCTTGGCGTACATATACAGCTCGTTGAAGACCGCGCTGTTCTTGACATAGCACGACAGAGTGTAACTGCCGTCGGGCAGGGGCACGTCCGTGGTAGACTTGATGACCTGGTTCACCTTGCGCTTGAAGTCGGTCTTGTCGCTGATGTTCATGCAAAAGTTGCCCATGACTTTGGCACGGTCTTCTTTCGAGTTCTTACCATTAAGCACGGGAGAGTTGGCGTCGCCGATGACCACCTGGTTACCCTTCAGCACCGTGGTGGTCCATCCGCGCAGAAAGGCCTGCGAGGGCTTGTTGGCACTGGGAATGTTGACACGGTCGGCATCGAAGCTGAAGTTTTTCACGTAGTTGTTGTCCTGGCCTACCCACCATTCGCCCGTCTCAGCATCAAGATGCCATTGGCTGAGCGAGTTGAAGTAGGGCTTGTTGTTCACGAAACTGATGGGGCACCACTGGTTGAACCCGTTGCCGTTGCCAGCGAAGCCCGCCCAACGGTCGCCGCAGTAGATGACCGTCTCTTGTTTCGTTCCGCGCACGGTGTAGAAGAAGCCCGTCTGCGTGACGTGGCCATAGTCGGCATCGGCACCGGGCATCTTCTGCATGCTGTTGGTGGGCGTATAGGGGCCGTAGATGCTCGACGCCTCGAGATAATAGACGTTGGAGGCATTCCATCCGTAGAGGTCGCTTGCGCACACGTAGTACTTATTCTTATACTTGAACATACAGTCGCCCTCACGGCCAGAGCCCTTGTAGATTTCGTGGCAGTCCTTCAGTCCTATTTTGCCGTCGGCACATACACCGATTTCCGACAGATAAATCTTGCTGCGGCCCTTGCCGTAGCTGTAGCATAGGTAGGACTTGCCTGTGTCGGGGTCAGTAAACACCGTCTGGTCGCCGGTGTTCGGCGTGCCAATCATGCTGGTCATGTCAATCTGGTTGTGCTTGGCGTAGCTGCCATACGGAACGTTACAGGTGAACACCCCTACATTGTCATTAAACTGCACCAGCAGCGCATACTTCTTGGCTTCCTTGACATATGCAACCCCGAGACGCCCCACCCAGTAGGCCCAGCCTGCCGACGACGACGTTAAGACGTCTCCAGCGAAAGTCCAATTCACCAAGTCGTCGCTGCGGTAGCACGTCACCGACACGAAATGCGTGTTGTTGCTGTTGCTGCCGCCCAGCGCTTTCGGACAGTAGTCCACAGCCTCCTGGTATTTCACGCCGTACCAGTAATAATGCTCCTTGCCCTGAACATCGGGAAAGCGGAAAATGCCGCCACCCTGGCTGTAAATATAGTTGCCAGAGGTGGACTTCCAAAACGTGTCGTTGGTTATCACGTTACTCGATTGGGCATGGCTGCTTACGACTATATAGGTAAGCAGTACTGCGAAGGCTAAAAATCGTTTCATCATCATTGGTATTTTATTTTGCTGTTAGTAATTAGTTGTCCGCTTTTAAAAAACTGCTGCAAAATTACGGTAAAATGGCTGTTTCCTATTGAACTATTATCCCAAAACGTTGCACTCATGTAACGTTTCCGGCAAGAAAAATGAAGTAAAGTTACGAAAAAGACTTAAAAGACAGTTGTACTGACGTGACTTCTCGACGAAAATGCTTATCTTTGTACCGCTATTATAAACTACGTAAGGATGAAGAACCATATATTCTTATTGTTCGTTGTCTTCCTGCTGCCATTCGTCGGGTGGGCGCAAGGAAGCCAAAGACTCTTGCTGCCCAACCGTGAACAGCTGTCGGCTGAGCGGGTCTTACATGTGATGCAGGATTCCGAAGGATACCTATGGTACGCTACCGAGGGTGGCGGACTCTGTCGCGACGACGGGCGACAGGTGCTGGTGTTCCGTAGCGATGCTGACCATCCCGACTTGCTGGGCGACAATAATGTTGACTGCATAGCCGATGGAGGTCAGCAAATTGTCATTGGGTCTTTTCATGGGGCATACGTCCTGAACAAGCAAGACTACAGCATCAGACGGCTGGAAGAGGTCGACGACAAGCGGGTGGATGACATCATCGTTTCTTCAGACGGACACTGGTGGCTGACAGCCAACAAGAAGATTTATGAATACGACGGCAACGGACGACTGCTGAAGACGTATGCCGCTGGCGACAAATATATAAATAGGTTGCATGAGGATGGTCAACACCGTATATGGGCCTCACAGTGGGACGGAGGACTGCTGGAATTCGATGGCGGCAAGTTCGTACCGGCTCCCTGGCCGTTAGACGCGGCACCGACCGACATCACCGATGACGGCACAGGCGGGGCACTGCTTATCGGTACCATTGGCAGGGGCGTGGTGCGCTATCAGCCGGATAGCGGAACCGCCGAACGGACCTCGCCTGTTGACAGCATCTGTATGAGTCGTGTCAGCACCGACCTGCAAGGGCGTTTCCTGGTGGCCGACGGACTGGGCAGCTGCTATGCACGCTGCGACGCCAAGCCCCAGTCATGGTTCAAGGGGACTGTGCTTACAAGAGGCGTTGCTGACTCCATACGCACTGCTAACCATCTTTCCGCACGCCCCACAGCATTGGCCGTCAGCCTGTCGGGCGAACTCTGGTTCAGCACAGGCAAAGACATCCGGCGCATGAAGCAGGGTAGTGAAGAGGTGGTGCTTGGCGACATAAAGGATGTCTCGGCCATGGCCTTCACCAAAGACGGCACCTTGTGGCTTGCCACCATCTTCGGCTCGTTGATGACCTACAAGGACGGACAGCTCGCTACCGACGAGTACGCCTCTAACGAATTTGGAGACGGGGTGGCACAGCTCGACGTCGACAGCCTGGGACGTCTTGTGCTGGTCAGCGACCGCTACGTCCGTCTCTATGATTCCGTGCGCCGCACCATGAGGCAGCAAAGCCGCGAGAAGGATGGCGTCTATTGCATCGAACTGCAGGAGACGCTGCCCGGCAAACGGTGGAGCCAGCCCGAAGCGGAGGTCATGGAACGTATGCCGTTGTGGGTATGGTGCCTGCTAATGGCGTTCATACTGATTCTTGCTGCCCTCGTGGCTTACATCTGGCTGTTGCACCGCCAGCGCCAGCGGTTCCTTGCATCTATGAAAAGCCTCACCCCCGACCCCTCTCGCAAGGAGAGGGGAGTGAATAGTCCTACCGCAGAACGCTCCGAGTACAACGGCAGCGACTTACCTCTGCCTGAGAGTGAAGCACCATGGCTTGAGCAGGCCATTGCACAGGTGGAAGCCCATATCAGCGACGACAGCTACAGTGTTGAGCAACTTGCCAGTCATCTCTGCATGAGCCGCATGACCTTCTACCGGAAGATACAGGCGGCCACAGGTCAGAAGCCCACAGAGTTCATACGCACCATCCGCCTGCGCCGTGCCGCCGAATTGCTGCGCGAGGGTCGCATGAACGTCACCGAGGTGAGTTATGCCACGGGGTTCTCGTCTGTCAGCTATTTCAGTCGCTGTTTCCGAACCATGTTCGGCGTGTCACCCACCAGTTTTAGCAAGACCGCGTGTACACAGTAGGTTTTTGTCGTGCTATCCCTCTGTGACGTCACGTTCGTGTTTGCAAAGCTCAAAGTTGACGTCCTGATAGAGTTCGGGCTTGCCCTTCTCACTCTTAGGCAGGAAGTGGAGACGGACGCCGCGTATGTGCTTCTTGGCGCGGAAGTCCTCGGGACGGTCCACCTTGTCGCTTTCTATCTCAAGTTTCATCAGCCCCCAGGAGTCGAGGCGCACCTTGTCACCGTTGCGCAGGTGGCGGTTGATGACGGACGAGAGGCCCATCATGACGCTGAGCACATTGCCTTCGGAGAGACCTAAACGTTCGGCGGTCTCTGTGATGATTTTCTGACTGTCTACCTCGCCGTTGTGTATGGCCTTTGCCTTATACTTGCCGAAGGTCTTCAGCGTCGGTTTCGTTTCTTCTACGATTTTGTATTTCATATATTACGGTTTTCTGTATTTGAGGGTGTCACGGTGCCACAATGCCGATATACAAAGGGCGTACACCCTGTTTCCGAGGGTGCCACGGGTGCCACGAGGGTGCTACATTGTGAGTGCCACTTCATAGCGCCGTTTCTGTCGGCCCTTACCCTTGGCGAAGCCTTTTCTGTGCAGATAACTGCCTAAGAGAGTGGCGTTTGCCTGCGTCACCACATTCAGTTTCTTCTTGTCCTTGATGTAGGTAAGCAGTTCTGTCGGACTCTTCAGCAGTACCTCATCACCCACCTGTGGTTGACGGAATAAGTCCTCGAACAGGCTCACCACGTTCGGCGTCTCGTAATAGTCGGCATTCTGAGCAATGATCTGCTGTTCGCGCTCACCCGTGAAGGCGTACTCCTCGCCCTGCTCTATCTCCTGCACGATCTGCGCATAGAG
>Ga0326512_10003172_pt1 | contig 12105 bp, 16 predicted proteins | sample 1_2617_0518_D_FD_203652 | JGI IMG/M metagenome (GOLD analysis project Ga0326512, IMG submission 203652) | Bovine rumen microbial communities from UC Davis, California, United States - 1_2617_0518 | ecosystem: Host-associated > Mammals > Digestive system > Stomach > Rumen | place: USA... | reverse complement strand
CCTTCTCGCCAAGTCAATCCATCGTCTGTAGTTGGCCGCCTGATTGTCGTAATCGCCAGAGAAGTGGCTTAACGCTGTCTGCCCTTCTTGGCTGGCCGTGGAATAACGGACATCCATGCCAGCTGTGTTTTCTGTTACCGTGCCCTGCCATTCCTGGACGCTCTTCCACTTTGACCGCAGCCCCTGCAGATTGATGTCATTGTCACGGATTCGTTTCCACTCATCCATGAACTCTCGCACGGCCTGCGTGCCGCCTTTGATCTCGCCGGTGTTGGCGTCAATCAGGTCATTCAAGCCGGGGAAATATTTGCTCTGATCTTTGATGATCTTGAGCAGCTGCGACTGTTTCTCGGCTGCAACGGCGGCAGCGTCGCCCATTTTGTCCGTGCTGCCGGTCATCGCGTTCGCGCCGTCGGCGGCTTTGGTGGCATTCTCCTTGATGGCGTCGAAGAATGCCTTGCCTTCCTCGGTGCCCTCCAAACCGGGCAAGCCCTCAATGAATACCTTGAACAGCTCATCCCAGCCCTTGGTGTCGGCGGCGTCCAGGGTGTTGGCGGAGGTGGCGATGCGGCCCAGCCAATCGGCGGCCTCTTCCGCGTTCGTGCCACGCATTTTGCCGATGGCCTCCGCGTTATTGCCCATCGCGTCGAGCATGGTCTGCCAGGCCTGCGCTTTGGTGGTCGTAATATCCTCACCAGTCAGGGCGCCGGCCAGCTCCTTCACCCGCGCCACATCGGCGCCCTTCAGCAGGCCGATCTTGCCCAGGGCGTCCGCGAACCTCTCCCAGTTCTCCCGCGTGGTGGTGTCCAGGACGTTGACCTTGTCGTTGATGCCGTTGGTCGTGCTGGACAGCAGGCCGGTGTTCTGCAGCTCGTCCAACTCTCTGAGGGCGTCAATCACGATGCGGTAGGCTACTTCCGTCTTGTTCAGCTCTTCCTGCGTCTTCGCGTCGATGCCCTCAAAGTCATCAAAAACGGTTTTGGTCTTCTTGTGCGTCTCGTCCGGGAACAGGATATTGATGAACTTGGTCAGCTTGCTCGTCGCGCCCGCAACAGCGTCCAGCAGCGGCGCGCCCAGTTTTGTCTTGACTGTTTCAATCGCGGTTTCCAGGGTTCGCATGCTGTTTGCGTAGCCGTCCGTGGTCCTGGCAAAATCCCCCTGCGCGTCCGCTGTGGCCTGCATGAGGTACTGGTAGCGCAGCTGCGTCTGCTCCGCCTGGCTCATCTGGTCGAACGCTTTGGTGATGCCCTGGGTGAGCGCGTAGGCTTCCAGGTTGGCCACCGACATGTTGATGCCCAGCTGCTTGAGCGGCTCCGTCTCGCCGGAAATGCCGCTGCGGATCTTCTGGAAGGCGGTCTCGAAGTCCATGTTGTAGAACGACGCCATGTCCGCCGCCAGACCGGCCAGGTCCTCGGACATGCCCACGATCTCATCACCGGACAATCCGGAAGACTTCATGGTGGCGCCGATGGTGGAGGCGAATTTCTTCGCCTGCGTCTCCGTCAAACCAAACTGTGTCCGGGCATTCTTCGCCCAGCTGTCAATCTCGGACGCGCTGCTGCCGAACGTGACGTCCACCACGTTCTGCACTTCCTGCAGGTCCGACGCGGCCTCCACGGCGGCCTTGCCCCATTCCAGGATCGTTTTTCCGACCGTGGCCGCCGCCGCCGCGAAGGACACCTTTTTGAGCATCCCGCCGAAAGCGTTGGTGATGCTGCCGGAGGTTTCCTGCGCGGCCTGCACCGCCTGCCGGTTATCAGCCGTTATTTCGATAACGACCTGTCCGTCTGCCATGTGATTGCTCACCTCACCCCTGTTTGATCATGCCCATCAGGCCGGCGAACAGCCGCTGTACGCCGTTTTCGTAGTTCCGCGCCTGTTCCGCCTCTGTCTGCTTGATGGCGTAGCGCCGCTTTGCCTTCTGCAGCCAGGCGCGCTCTTCTGCGTTGTATTTCGTCGCCGGCGGCATCGGCCTGGCCCGGATTCCCACCACATCGGTGTAGCGGGTGCCCTCCGGCAGGCCGTGGAGCAGCTCCAGGAAGGCGAACCAGTGCAGCCGGTCGGTGTAGAGGTTGATCCGGTAGGTCTGCCAGAAGGCCGCCCGGATCAGCTCCGCGTCCTGTTCCAGGCTGGTCAGCCGCTGCCCCGGTGTATCGTCCGGGTCCTGTTCCTCGTCCTGGGGGAACAGCAGCGCCGTCAGCGCCTTGTAGGCCCCCTTGACCGGCCTGCGCATCACGCACCGGACCGCCAGCCATTCCCGCGCCTCATCGGTCAGGTTCGGGTCGCTCAGGATCTCCATCATGCGAATCACGTTGCGGAAATCCAGGTCGACCCGGCGCCGCCGCCCGTCCACCGTGACGGAATCCGGCAGCCGGTCCTGTAACTTCATGCCCGCTCATCCGCTTCCCGGCGCTTTTTCTGGCAGTCGGTGATCAGATGGGCCAGGCGCCTGCTGAAATACTGCGAACAGGCGCGGACCACACAGGTCATATCCCCGTGGTAGAAATCAATCAGCTGGTCCGCCTGCGCCTCTCCGAAAATCACCACGGCCAGCGTGCGGCCCGCGGTGTTGTATTCCTCATCCGTGCTCTTGTCGTTCAGGGCATGCAGCAGCTTGTTTGCTGCGTTCAGGCCGGCAATGATCCTGTCCGGGTCGCCCTCCACCCGCAGGTCCAGCGTGTCGCCGCCTTCCTTGATGGTTACCCGGTCATGCACCCGGTGCAGACTCAGGCTGTAAGTGCGCCGCCGAAAAAACATCTGTTTCCCCTCCTAAAAACAGATGGGGCGGGAAGAAGATCTCCCCGCCCCACATGGCGTCAGGTAACGTCCGTCACAACGGGCTTGCCGTTGAAGTACAGGGTCACATTAAACTGGTTGACGTCGGTGGTCTGGCCGCCGAACGTGGCCAGGTCGCCGATGGTGGCGTCGCAGACGATCTGCTTGCCCTCGGCGACCACCTTGACGGACGTCTTCCGGTCAGTGCCCAGAGAGAACTGCTTGGACGCGATGTAGTCCTGGGCGGGATCGCCGACAATGCGGCGGCCGGAGCAGGTCAGCTGCGGGGCCGCGCCGGTGGTCTCGTTCGCGGCGAAACCCTCACCGCAGAGGAAGAAGAACTGCTGGTTCTGCTCGTTGGTGCTCAGCTCCATGGACTCGATGCCCTTGCACAACTTGGCATAGGTCCAGGTGCCCTCCGTGCTCCCGCTTCCAGGCGTAAACTCGGTTCCGATGTAAAGCTCATTTGCCCATACAGGATTCATGTATTACTCCCCTTTCCAATGGTAGAGGACTGTCAGCGAGGACGCCAACAGCCAATCGTTATTATGCTCCCGGCCGATGATCTCCGGCAGCATGCCGTTGCGGATGTCCACAATCTGCCACCCGATCCCCGCGGGGTATGTGCGCGCCCGGGTCAGCCGGAGGTGAATCCGGTTCATCGCGTCGGTGACCACCTTCAGACTCCGGTGCTTCCCGTTCAGCGTCACATCCAGGGGGATGAGGGTTTCCTTGTCCAAAAAGGTGCTGGACACGCGGGACGGTGCAATTTCACATGTGAGACCATGCCCGGTCGGGAGTGCCCCGCGGGTCACTTTGGCGAAGGGGCCGGTTTCGTTCATCAGCCGGATGACCTCTTCCAGCACCTCGCTCTGTGCGTTCAGCGCGCTCACAGGTTGTTTTTCACCGCCTTTTCGATCTGCCGCTCCCACTTTTTCATGTGCTCGGCCTTTGCCTTCTCAAACCACCGCCAGGTGGCCTGCGGGTTGACGTCCGTCACGGCCGTCTGGATCTCCCAATACTGCCGTTTGGCGTAGGGAGTCTCCCAGATGATCAGGCCCTCCGCGGGTTTGGAGTGGATGAGGGCGCTGGCTTCCAGGGCGTGGGTGTCCACCTTGACGTACTGGTTGGAGTCGTTAAGGATCTCTTCGAAGACCATCCCGCGCGCCTTTTCCCACGCCTTGTCAATTTTCGCCCCGATCTTTGCGGGGTCGATGTTGACCTTGATCTGCATCAGACCACCCCGATCTCCCAATGGTGCAGCCGGTCGGTGTCATCCCGCAGGCCGTCGCAGGTCATGACCGTGTAGGTCACCCCGCGCACCGTCACACGCATGTCGCCGCCGTTGTCGTGGGCCTGCTGCAGCAGCGCCGCCCAATCCAGGGCGGGGACGCTGTGCCGCACATCGACAAAGAGAACACCGGCCAGCTGCTGGTCGGTGTTGTCTCTTGTCTTGATGATCTTCTCGGTCGGCTGCAGGTGCACCCGGCGCACGGTGTACCGATCATAGGTCTGTTCCTGGTAGAGGTCGGTGCCGCTGCACACGGCCACCTCCGCCGTGCTCCGCAGGATCCTCGACGGGATCGGCTTCAGCATCAGCACCACCACCCAATCGTGAGCGGTTCGCGCGCTGTCAGCACCTGCGGATTGCACAGGCCGGTCTGCTCCAGGTACATCATGACCATCGGCGACAGATGCTCCGACATGGAGCCGGAGGCGGTCAGCTCGCTGCCGGACTTGCCGGAGACAGAGACCTTGCCGACCGTGAAGCCCCGGTCATTCCCGCCCGCCGTGCTGTCCAGGCCGTTGACGGCGAAATAGTCCACCTGCGCGCAGACTGCCTTGCGGTACAGCGTCAGCTGCAGGCCGGTCAGGCCCGCCGGGTCGGCCCACCGCGTCAATGCGCCCACCACGTCCATGGCGCGGGCGCAAAGCGCGGGGAAGGAGGCCTCGTCGGCCTCGCTCCCCATGTAGACCTCTGTATAAAACTCATAGTCCACAACCGCGCTCATTGTGTCACCTCTCAGGTGGCAGAAGCCGCGTTGACGATGATGCCGCCGGCACGGGCGTTCAGCTTGAACGCGCCGTAATAGTAGCGCTCATAGTAGAGGTACTTGCCCTTGCTCTGAGCGGTCGGGGCGCCCAGCATGGCGGTCTCATACTTCACGGGCGCGGCTACGGCCAGCGGGTCGACCAGGATCATGTTGATCTGACGCGCGCCAGTCGCGGGGACCCAGCCCTCGGTGAAGACGAAGGAAGACTTCATGATGTCCGCGGGCACTTCCTTGATGTTGATGCCGTCCAGGGTGGCCACATTGCGGTCCACGCCACGCGCGCCGGCGACGTCCACGAACCGGGTGAGACCGGCCGCTTCCTTCAGCAGCTTGTAGGTGGCGGGGGTCATGTAGGCGGTCACGCGGTCACGCGGCACGCGTGCATTGGTCAGATTCTCGAGGTAGCCGTCCCAGGTGGTCAGGATGTTCGCGGCGGTCAGGGCCGTGGTGTCAGGGGTCACAAAGGAAAACAGTTTCGCGGCCAGATAGGCGTCCATCTCCGGCACCTTCTGGAATTCGGTGAATGTCCGGGTGATATTGGCGATGGTCGCCACCTCGTTGGTCTCGTCGATATCCATCGGGTCGACCAGGGTGGACCATTCCCGATCCATATCGAGGGTCACAGACTGGAAGTTGTTGTTCCAGTTGCGGGTGAAGGCGCCGGTCACGTTGTCACGGTCAGCGGGGGAAGCGCCCTTGACCTCCATGGTCGGGATGTACATGGTCTTGCCCATGCCGGACTTGTAGAGGCTGCTGTTGGGGGAGGCCCAGATCTCGCCGAAGTAGGAGAGATAGGGATACGCGTTGGCCAGCGCACGGCTGTACTCAGACGCATAGTTCACATTCGTGGGGGTGAAAGCCATTGCTCATGCTCCTTTCTCACTTCTTGGGGACGAATCCCCAAACCTTGCTGAAGGCGCTCTCCGCGCCCTCATCGCCCTTGGGCATCGCGCCCTTGTCAGGGCTGCCAAACTGCGGCTTGCTCTGCGGTTCCGCCGTGAAATACTCTTCGTAATTCTCGCGGATGCTCGCCAGCTGGTCTTTGACGGCTTTGGCTCCGTCTGACCTGTCTACCATGCCGTAGACCGTCTCGAAAAACTTCGGCTTCACGCCCTTGAAGTCGTCGGAGGCCCTGGCCGTCTGCATCGCCTTGTAGGCGTCAAACTGGCCCTGGAGGGCTTTGTATTCGTCCGACGCCTTCACGTCGGGCTTTTCCAGCCCCTTCTCCCATTCGGCCCTGGCGTTGGTCAGCGCGGTTTCCTGTGCCGCCTGGGCAGTGCTCTTGCTCACATAGCCGTCATCCAGCGCCCGGCCGTACAGAGACATGACCTGTTCTGTCCGCTGCTCCGGGGTGAGATTTTCGTCCGCCATGATCTTGCCGATGGCTGCCCGCGTCATGATGTTGCCCATGTTACCCTCCTTTTTGCGGCCTGTTAGAGTGATAGGCCGATGCGTGTTTAACGCCCCGCCGGGCGTGTTGTATGAAAAAACCGCCGCGCGGCGGTTCAATCATCGGTTGCCTTTTTGCGTGTGCGTTTAACGGCCTTTTTCGGGCCTTCTGCGGGCTTCTCTTCCGTGGTGGTGTTCTTGGCCGTCATCGGCTCGCGCTCCACCTCAGCGCCGCACACAATGCACACCATCGCGCCGTTACGCTTGTACAATGCCGGGTGACTGCAGTTCATGGTCTGATTCCTCCTTGTGTGAGTGTGGTCAGGATCCTGTCCCGCTCCGCCGTCGGGAAGTCCGCCGGGTCATAGCTGTCTTTCGCCGGGAAGGCTGCGTTGACCGGCGTCGCTTCCCGACCCTTGCGCCGGGTGCGTCCGGTTGCATCGCAGAAATCATCAATGTCGGCGCTGGCGTTGCGCACCTTCTCCTTCTGCGCCCGGATGGCCTCCGGGTCTGCGCCCTGGGCCTTCATGATGGCCAGCTCCCGCTTCTCCTCCCGGAGCTTGCGTTCCAGCTCCCGCTGCCGTTGACTGTCCGTGTAGGCCTTCTCGTTTTCCTCCGGGTCCTGCGGCTGGCCTTTCAGCGTCGAGAACCCGGGGATAAACGGCATCGGATAGTGTCCGCAGTTGACGCCGAACAGGCCGCCGCCGTAGCGGAACGACTCTACCTCGCCCTCCGCGTGGATCTCGATCCGGTCGCCGTCGAGATCCTCCGTCATGCCGGTCCGCCCGCTGGTGGAGAGGATCTTGCCCTGCCAGGGGTAGCACAGGGGCCGGGCGCCGTTGTGGCTCGAGACCTGGTAGAGATCGTTGCCGTATGCCTCGTTGCGCTCCATGACGGCGTCCCGGGCGGTGTTCATCAAGGTTGTCTTGATGTCCATTGCCACATAGGCCTCCGGACTCCACCGGTGCCCCGCGTGGTCCACAAAGCCGGTCAGGCCGTTGGCCACCATTCGCCTGACGGCATCCCGGACGGCCGTGTTGTACGCGGTCACGCCGGTCACCACCTGGCCCGTCGCCGTGTTGAGGATGCCCTGGGTGGCCGCGATCCTGGCGCCGATGTCGGTGACCGTCGCCGCGTAGGCCGCCTGCGTGCTTTCGAGCATGACCGTGTTGACCAGGTTCAGTTTGTCCGCGCTCTGCCGGTAGTAGGAGCGGAACGCCTGCATCATGCTCGGGGTCGGCTCCGTCACCGCCGGGGTCTGCAGCAGGCCGCGCCTTGCCGCTTCCCGCAGCTTGGGCTCTTCCGTCTTCAGCGCGTCGGTGATGGCCTTTTCCAGGCAGGCCCGGAGCGCCGCGTCCGCGCTGCCCAGGTTGCGCATGATGATGTCCACGCTCTCCCGGTTGACCAGGTCCATCTGGGCCAGCATCTGCGCCTGGTATTCAAAGGACTTATGCGTTTCCCGGTCGTGGATGTAGGGGAAGTGCCGCGCCAGGTTGACCAGCAGCTGGTCCACCACGGAGGCGTACACCTCCGCCATCCGCCAGGACATGTCCGCCAGGAATGCAGGGCGCATTACTCACCACCGCCGCCAAACAGGCTCATGACGTCCACCGTGCCGCCGCTCTTGCTCTCTTCCCGGATGCGCTGCAGCTCCGCCGCGGCCTCTTCCTCGGTCAGTCCCTGTCCGTACTTGGGATCGGTCAGGAACTTGAACTTCGACAGCAGCCCCGCGCCGACCAGGCTCATGCCCTCGGTGATGTTGGTCTGCCGGTCCTGCGTCACGCCGTCGTCGAAGGTGATGTTGACGTGATAGCCGCCGGCTGCCAGGTTCGCCACCTTCTGGCCGTCCCACTCCATGTCGTAGAGGATGGCCACCTCGATGATGTTGCGGACAAGGTGCTCCAGGGCGGGCCGCAGCTGGTTCTGCACCGTGCGGATCGTCTTGTAGGTCTTGCTGTTCTGGCTGACCACCTGGGTGGCGGTCATCATGCCCTGGGACGCGTCAAAGGTGAACGTGCCGGCGCTGAAGCCCAGCTGCAGGCAGAGGATGTTGAGGAAGGCGTTGATGGCGTCGATGTGTTCCTGCACCCGGAGGGTCACGCTGTTGTCCGTGATCTTCAGGTCGTTCGGATCATCCGACGCCATGGCCTCATAGGTCTCATCATTCGCATCGAAATAGCGGCACATGGCGCCGGTCTGCGGGTCCACCACCGCCCGCACCGCCCGGGCCGGAACGATGATCCTCTTCTTGCCCAGGCGGAACTCCCGGACAAAGGAGTCATAGCAGATGTCCAGGGCGTGGAGGGTTTCCAGCGCGTTGCCGAAGATGCTGACGCCCAGCGGAGAGTTATCGTCCAGATTGTTCGCCACCGGCGTCCGCCAGTAGGAAAAGAGCGACTCACCGACCGGGATAACGGTTTCCTCTTCCAGGGCGGGGTACATCTCCGCCAGGGGCACCCGGATGCCCAGGATGTCCTGAGAGTCCCCGCGCGCGCCCTTCTGTGCCTCGCTCCGGTACAGCTCATTGCGCACGGTGTAGGTCTCACCCGTCCAGGTGTGCCATTCCAGGCGCGTGTAGTACCACCCGGCCTTCGCCACACGGGAGATGAAGACGGCCTCTTTGACTTTGGCGTTGTCCCACGACACCGGCACGAACTGGTCCGCCATGCTGTAGCCGATGCGGATCTCCTGCGTGCCGGGGATCTCCGTGCCATCCTCTGCCCTGGCGACTTCCCGCCACACCTTCAGCGCGCTGCCGCCCAGGGCACAGCCCTGCTCGATGGCTTCCTGCATCTTTTCCCGAAAGGCGTTCGCGGTCAGCACATGCCGCACGAACTCGCCCAGCGGGTCAGGATCGGCGCTGTCCCGGCCGTCCATCGTGACGTCGATCTCGCACTCTTCACCCCACACCAGGCCCGCCAGCTCCGCGCACACAGCCTTTGCCGTGTTCAGCCGGTACAGGTTCCGCGTGGCCTGCGGGCTGGCCACCGTGGGCGCGTGCACCAGGTGCCATGGCTTGTAATATCCCCGGTAAAGCATTTTCCACACAAAAATGCCCGCGTCGTAGAACTGCGCGAAGGCGGGGATGCCCGCGATGTCGAAAACTGTCCGATAACTGCGGGCAATGCCCGTGGCGCTTGCTGTCCTGTCCATGAGCCGTCGCCCCCAATCTTTGATCTTTGATACAATCTGCACCCGTATCACCCCCAAACGCCATAGGCTTTGGCGAAGTGGTTGTAAGCGTATCTGGTTTCGTCCATGCTGTGGTTATAGGCGTCAATCGGGCTGCCGTTGGTGTCCACGCAGTACAGACCGGCCTCCTTGAGGAAAGGCTCCGTCCCGTAGCGCGCATCCTCCACCAGGAAGAAGCGCCCGTCCGAAATGCCGCTCTGCAGCATCTCCACGCCCACCATCAGGCCCTTGCTGGTCCCGCGGATATCGTGCGCGTTGTTGTCCGCGCCTGTGGTCGCCAGGCCCAGCTTCTCGATCTCCAGCCGCAGCGCCTTGCAGGCCGGATCAATGAAGATCCCGCTTTCCCGAATGTCGTACTTCTGCCGCATGTAGGGCAGGAACTCGCCGACGATGTGCCGGGCCTGGTCCGACATGGCCATCTGGCCGCCGTTGTAGTACCAGTTGCCCACCCGGAACAGCCGGTAATTGCGCGGGCTGGCCAGGACGCCGGCGGCCTCATGGGCGACCAGATAAAAGCCGATGGACGTGGCGTCCGTCGTGCCGCCGTCACCGGCCACAAAGGCCTCACAGACCACAAGCCCCTCCGGCATGCGGGCCAGGATGTGCTTCTCCGGGCTGAACATCCAGTAGATAACGCCCTCCGGGATGCAGCGCTCGCCCAACCAGTCACGTTTGTACAGGAACGGACTTTTGCGGCAGGCGGTCTCGATCTCCTTCAGCCGCTCCGGGGTCAGCGCCGGGTTATCCGCGCAGGTCCAATGGCTGAAGCTGCTGTCCTGCACCTGCAGCACTTCCCGGATGCACGGATCGGCGGGGGAGGGCGGGTTCAGGTCCGCGATGTGCCACCGGTCCCGGGCCGCGTAGGTCCGGCGGAAGCATTCCTGGATCATGTCCCGGTGCAGCAGATTGATCTCGCAGAAATACACGCTGCCCAGGCTCATGCCCGTAATGGCCTTGTGGCTGTCCGCCTTGCCGCCGCCCTTCCAGTAGACCTTCCTTTCGCCGTCCGGCATAAAGATCAGCAGATGGGCGCCGCTGTCATCATGCGACACCCGGCAGTGCCCGTGAAAGATGTGCAGCAGGCCGAAGCCGTCACCGTCCATGATCAGGCGGTAAGCCTGCTCCGCGCTGTAGGCGGTCACCAGGTGGTTCGTGTCCCGGCTCCGGATCAGGTGCCGGGCGAATCGCATGATGCCCGCGGTGGTCTTGCCGCTCCTGGGCGTGCCCTCCAGCCAGTCGAGCGTGTGGGCATAGGGCGACGTGATCAGCTTCTCCTGCTTCTCTCCCCAGGTGACCGTCATGATCCCGCCCGCCTTTCCATGTCGAGCAGGGACTGCAAGAGGGCATTGTCCGCAGCTGCGCCGGGGAGGATGTCGCCGGTCAGGTCCTTGTAAGCGCCGGTCAGGTCCCGCAGCCGTTTGATGCGGGTCAGGTCCTTGCCGTCATACTCCCGGTGCTCCGTGGCGGTCGCCGCGAAATCGGCGAATAGCTGCTGCAGCAAGAGCAAGCCCTGGCGCTTGATGTCGGCGGCAATGGTGGCGTTATCAGATGCAATTTCAGCGGTTTTTTGTACAGCTTTTGTCCGTGCTTCGTCCGCTGCATCCGACCGTGCGGCCGTCCAATTCTCCGCGGCGCACTTTTTGCCGATGCAGGTCTTGCTCACGCCGTACTTCTGCGCCAGGTTCCGGATCGACTTCCCGCCGATGTACTCCGCGCGGATCGCGTTCCAGTCTACCCGCTCTCTCTTATCCTCAATGGGTATCACCCCCGTTTTGCGTTCAGCCCTTCCGCCCCCGCCAGCGGGAGGAATAGCCCGTGCGTCCGTGACAGATTCGCGCCGCACCCAACCATGCAAAAGGACCGGGTATGCGCACCCCGGTCCCCGGTCCCATCTTGGGACGATAACAACATAGCACGTTTTTACTGCCCCGAAAGTATTGATTTGTTTTGTTCTTTGTCAAGCAGGTTGAAGAAGGCCCGGCGCGCCCTGAAGAACCGCGTCCGGTCGCTGCTCTTGAGCGCCTCCGGGTACAGGTCGCGGATGACCTCCCAGGACATCGGCCTGCACACGTTGAGGATCAGCGCCTGGTACCAGACACCGCCCTCGACGGCCGCGGCGCAGCGTTCGACCAGGGTGATCTTTGTGATCAGCATTTCCCGGCGCTCCACAGCCCTGCCGGTCGGGTCTCCGGGGTCGGTGCCGTGGGGCATGTCATCCACACCCGCGCCGGAGACGCCCAGCATGGACGCGGCCTCCGTCTGCCACTGCGGGTATTGCAGGCAGAAGGCCCGCAGCTCCAGGTAGCGCTCCTTGGAGATCTCCCACGAACCGGGAATGTACGTTCTCAATCGCTCACCCCCTGAGGATGTCCATCAGCTTGATGTAGGTATCGCCGTCCAGGCCGCGGGAACGGTAGGCCGCCGCGATGGCCTCCTTCAGCCGGTAGAGCTGGTCCTGCTGAGTGATCAGCAGCCGCTCCTTGAAGGCGTCCGCGTTGCCGGTGAGGTAGTTTTCCAGGGCATGCGACAAGACCTGATATTTGTACATGGTCCGGTCCGTGGAGACACTGCCGGAGTAGGCATAGCGGTCCTGCGCGTCCCGGTATCGGGATTCCAGGCGGGAGATCTCCGCCTCGATGATCTGGCGGTCTTCGTTGGTTACCATGAATCATGCCCCCCTTGCGTCGGTGTCTTC
>Ga0326512_10003171_pt1 | contig 12109 bp, 12 predicted proteins | sample 1_2617_0518_D_FD_203652 | JGI IMG/M metagenome (GOLD analysis project Ga0326512, IMG submission 203652) | Bovine rumen microbial communities from UC Davis, California, United States - 1_2617_0518 | ecosystem: Host-associated > Mammals > Digestive system > Stomach > Rumen | place: USA... | reverse complement strand
ATTTTTCATCTGGAATATCATCAGCAGTTCTTGCTATATGCAATTATAATAATTCACAACCTTCAAGAATCATTCCTTGAAATTTTATTTTTTCATAAATGCTTTATTTTATTTTTGTTACCATTTATATCATAAAAAGCAATGAGCTGTTCTGATCTATAACAAATTGTTGAAATAAGCACCCAATCAGGATGATTACTTAATGTTTCATTAATTTCATCAGCAAACAGTTTTTTACCATTATATAAAACCTGCTTAATTTTCTGCTGAGGTTCTTTCTTCTTACTCATCTTTTTCTATTTTTTTCCAGTTATACTTATGAACACACATTTTACATATCTGTGTTTCACCATAAATAAAATTATAGCAATTACCACAATTGTTTACAGGTTTCTTAGGACTTTTATGTTTACGCATCTTAATTAAAAAACTAATTGTATAACATTCATTTTTTATTAACTACATTCAATAGAGTATTCAAACCCTTTAAGATGATTAATAACATTCTGTGTCATATTACCAATGATATTCAAAATCTTTACCACAACATGGACATGATACTACACTACAGAATGCACGTTCAAGCTGATTAACTTCATTATAGAAATCAATATGACCTGAATGTACATCTTCTAGACAAATCTTTAATATTGAGCCACAATTATGACATTTAACTTTACGAGGATCATCCCATCGTTTTGTTGATTCAGGTTCTTTATAATTATTTTTTAATATTTCCATTTTCTGTTGAATTTAAAGGTGCATATTAAATCAGCTAAAAGCTTTCCATCGTTTTTTGTACTATAATTTTCTATTTTATTAATTATTATATCACAAAGATAGTATTATTCTTAAAATTAAAAAATCCTGAAGTTTTTCACTTCAGGATTTTAGACTTATTTAGAATAACTTTTGATTTTTATAATCAACTTTCATCTCATATACAGGGAATTTCTGTTCTCTATAAATTTTATTTCGTTCAAGATGATGTTTCCACATATAATTATTCTTTAAAGAATCTTTATCAAATCTATGTGCATATCTTAAATCATCAACAATATCAAAGATAACAACTTTATCCTTACCAGGAAAACGACGCATACCACGACCGATAAACTGACGAACAATATACTGTGATTTTACTGAATTAGCAAGAATGATATACCAAAGATTACCAACATCAATACCTTCAGAGAAACATCCAGTACTACCGACAAATACAGTATTACCTGTTGTATCCTCCTCCATACGCTGCTTAATATATTCACGTGCATCTGATTTAGTATTACCATCAGCATAATAAACATCCTTATCAGAATTATCCTTTAAGTAATCATATATCTTACGACCATAGTTATTAACATTAACATCACTGAACAAAATCAATGTATTCTTATTAAGTTTCTGAGCTAAATCACATATATGCTTCATTCGAGTATAATTCTGCATCGTATAATTAACTTCAGCCTTCATTAATTTTGAACCAGCCTGTATATCATCTTTATCTTTAGCTTTACGTGATTCATACAGCAAAATCTTATCATTATCAGATGCATAATCCAAAATCTGATTAACAATATAAATAGGTGTCGCAAATTTCTTTATATTAATCAACTCAAATGCTGAGAACTGATATACTAATGGACCAATATAAGATTCAATAGTATACATATCATATGAATCTGCTGATGGTAATGTACCTGTTACACCAAAACAATAATTCTTATTAATACATCTCTGAATAATAGTTTTAATGCTTTTTGTTTTTGCATGATGAGCCTCATCAATAAACACACAATCAAACTGGCTAAAGAAATCTGCATCCTTATGTGATAAAGACTGATATGTAGCAAACAAAATATCAAAATCCTTTAATGCTTCTCTATCAGCTTTCTTCATATTAGAATATAAAACTGCAGATTTCCAGTTATGATCACCAGAAACCCAATTTTCATATAATTCAAATTTATCTCGTGACTGTGTTACAAGACTCTTACTTGGTACAACATATAAGAACTTCTTAACATGCTGTACATCACGTAAAAATTTAAAAAGAATGTATGCCATAATAGTCTTACCACCAGAAGTAGTAACCTCTGCACAGCATCTTTTAAATTTAATAAGTTTATACACACCTTCTGCTTGATAATCCTGTAAACTTATATCATGTCCTTTATCATCTTTTGCTCCTTCGAATAATTTATCACTATAATATTTAAATGTATCAAATTGTAATTGTGAATCTTGAATAATATTATTAATCTTCGGATCAAAGTTCATTGAGAAGCCATATTCCTTACACATCTCAATAAGTTCCATCCATAATCCTAAGGGCAACAAACCGTACTGATTAAAGAATTCTGTTTTTGGAGGAGCATATTCACTATTCTTATATCTCCATGAATCATCAGGCTCTTTGGTAAAGTATAGACGAGTCTGCTCAAGTTCTACTTGAGTCATATTTCTCAAAATAAGATATGTCTTATCGTCTGTTACTGTTATATCCATTACGATTTTAGCCTATTCTATTTTATATTATATACTTAAAAATATAGTTTTACTAAAAAAAATCAAACTTTTTTTATTATTAAAGTTATTGAATATCAATAAGTTATAACTTTTTTAATAATATAAATTAAAAAAAAATTAGTAAAATTTTAATAAAAATTAGATTTTCTTGATATAATTAAAGACTTTAGGCTTTAAACTTGGGATTATTGAAAATTTAAAGAAATATAAAAGAAAGTTTCTTTCATATAAATAAAAATAATAAATTAAATTTGATTAAAAGAAAGTTTCTTTTATATGAATAAAAATATTTTTTAATTTTAATTATTTTTTATATGAATAAAAATATTTTTTAAAATTTTCTTTTATGTAAATGAAAACATATTTCTTTTTTCATTTTAATATAACTTTCACATTGAATAAATAATAAAAATTTTTATTTTAATATAAATGAAAAAGGTAAGAAAATATAAAGATTCTCAAATTCTTTGGTTAGCAGAGAATCTTACTAATGATCAGGTACTTTATTTATTAGAAGCAGAAACGCCAGCTCAAAGTGGTTCGCCAATAGCACAACAGCCTGTAGCACCTGCACAAAATCAAGCGCCTCAACAGCCACAGCAAAATACACAGCAGTCACAGCAGCCATCAGTTCAAGCACCTCAACAGCAACAAAAGAATAATAATGTTAATACTATTATCAAAGCTATTGCAGGAGGTAAGCTTGCTAATATCGAAGCTTCTCAGTTAAAATCATTTGCTGATAAACTTAATATGACAACAAAAGATTTCGGACAAGCTCTTTCAAAGATATGGAGTTATCTTAGTAAAGCTGTTAAAACAAAGAATGCTGGTAATATTTTCAAATCAATTGGTACATGCCTTGATTTTATTAAAACTTCACAACAAGCTACAGCTAAACAAGTATCTGAATCAGTAAAAGCTTTAGGTGTAGATGTTAATAACCTTGCAGATAATATTAAATCTAAGAATAATACTCTTGTTTATCTTGCCGGACAGTATGCTATGAATGAGAGCTACGTTAATGATATTAATAAGATTAAAGCAAGTATTAAGAATTTTAAGACTGCTCATAAATCAAACTCAAACAGTCTTTTAGAATCTGCTGAATATTTTATTAATGAAGCTCAGAATAACACTATTAAAAATACTATTGATACTTATTATAATATTAATAAAGATATAAAGAAATTTTTAGTAGAAGGAGAAAAAGCTGGTGTAGATATGCAGCAATATCATGATATTCTTAATAAAGATAACAAACTTAATAAGTCTATTAATGAATCATTAAGTGCTATTAAGTATGCTATTGCTTATTATAATAGCAACAAATAATAATGTGATAAATACCAAAAATATTATTTAAATAATAAAGATATGGCATTTAAAAGTATGTTTCAACCAATTACAGAAAGTGCAGCAGAAGATTATCGTCGTCAGCATTCATATATGTATGATAATGATGGTATTCTTGATGAACATGCTGTAATTGAAGATGAAGAAGATATTAATGAAGGTCTTGGACAGATGATTCAACAGGGCTATAATGGTTTAGTTGGTAAAGTAGATCCTAATTTACTTGCACAACAGGCATGGCAAGCAGCAGGTGGTGATCCAGTAAATATGCCAGCAGAATTTCCACAACATTTTATGAGTGCTGTGACTAAAGTTGTACAAGCTCAGAATGCAGGACAGCAAGGACAAGCTAACGCAGCTGCAGCTAATAATAACGGTACTGCACCAGGTCCAGTTCAACAGCCAACACTAAATGTAGCACAAAATAATCAAGCACAAGCACAAGCAGGTGCACAACAGCCAGTACAAGCTGGTCCGGTATCAGCACCAATAGAAGGACAACCAGTACCTGCTGGTACAGCTGATGGTACTACATCTCCAGACAGAACTCTCGTAGCTCAAGGCGGTAAATGGGTAAAAGCACAGCAAACAAATCAAGCTGTACAACAACCAGCTACACAGACACCTGTTACTGAATCACATAGAAGTCATATGTGGAATAAACTTGGTTATAAACTTTTTGAGGAAGAAGATGCAAGTACTGGTAAACCAGCTGAAAGTAAACCTACAGAAGATAAGAAAGCTGAAAGTAAACCTACAGAAGATAAGAAACCTGAGGATAAACCAGCTGAAAGTACAGCTAAATCAGAAACATCTTCATCAAGTTCTGTAGATACTAATAAGGATTTTGATGATGCAAAAGGCTTAAAGTATGATGCTGCATATAAGAAAGATGATGCAGAATCTCCAAAGGGTGATGAAACTGTACAGTATAAAGATAAAATTATGCATGATTCTATTTTCGGTACAGGTAAAGATATATTCCAGGATGGTAAGGAAATTAAGTATGATAGTGCTTATGATAATACTCCTGATAAACCTACAGAAAGAAATCAGTATATTAAGCCTACAACACCGGACCCATATAATCCAGAGACACCAAAGCTTATTAATATGTCAGATCCTACAGCAATGAAAAAGACTGTATTTACAATCGATAATTCTGGTGTAAAGGATTCAGGTTCATCTACAATGAAGTCAGATGGTGCATATTCACATGATAAAAAATCAGAACCAGAATCACCTGTTAATAAAGATCCAAAACCAGAAAAGTCTGATGCAGAAAAATCATTAGATTCTTCTACTAATGAATCTTTCTATACTAACTGGGATGATTTTTTAAATGAATCTACACTTGATCCAACATTAAAGGATACTATTATTCAGGAATATTTTAATGATAATGGTGATGATTTCGATTTAAGCAGTTTTGTAGAATGGCTACAGCAGAATTATCCACAGGTTGCATCTGATCCAAATTCATTTGATGAAGTATCTGGAGCTATTCAAAGTGGTTATCAAGTAGAAGATGACGATTTTGAAGATGATTTAGATGATGATTTAGATGATGATTTAGATGATGATTTAGATGATGATTTTGATGATTTTGATGATGATGTAGATGATTTAGATGATTCTGATGAATTTGATACTGACAATTTGTCACAAGAAGATGACATTCTTGACATAGTAGATGAATATATGTCAGATAGTGTGAATCTGGATGAGTATGATGAAGATGATGCAGAGGCATGGCTTCGTGATAATTATCCTGATAAAGCTGAAGATGAAGATTTCTTGGATGATTTCTTGGATGAAGTACTTAATCAATTTGAACCAGATGATATAGATGAGTCATTAGATGATGATTTCTATCCATTTGAACGTGCTCTTAATGATTAAAGAATATATTTTAATAATATAATAAAGAAAGTGTGCTTAACTTATATAGTTTGGCACACTTTTTGCATTTAATAGTGTAGAGATCATTAATAAAATATGATTTTTTGTTATAAAAATAATAGATTTTAATTTTAAAGAATAAAAATGAGTAAAATTATTGGAATTGATTTAGGTACATCAACAAGTTGTGTATCTGTATTTGAAGGTAGTGCTCCTGTTGTTATTGCAAATGCTGAAGGCAAGCGTACAACACCTTCTATTGTAAGTTTTGGTAAGGATGGCGAGCGTAAGATTGGTGATCCTGCAAAGCGTCAGGCAATTACAAATCCTGAAAATACTGTATATTCTATTAAGCGTCTTATGGGTGAGACATTTGATAGATGTTCAGAAGAAGCAAAACGCGTACCTTATAATATTGTAAATGAGGGTGGTTATCCACGCGTTCAGATTGATGACCGTAAATATACACCACAGGAGATTTCAGCTATTATTCTTCAGAAGATGAAGAAGACTGCTGAAGATTATCTCGGCGAGGAAGTTAAGGATGCAGTTATTACTGTTCCTGCATATTTCTCAGATTCACAGCGTCAGGCAACAAAAGAAGCTGGTGAGATTGCAGGTTTGAATGTTCGTCGTATTGTTAATGAGCCAACTGCTGCAGCTCTTGCATATGGTATTGATAAGTCAGATCATGATGAGAATATCGTTGTGTATGATATCGGTGGTAAACAATTCTGCCTCCGCGCTGCTTAAATAGCAGTGTAAAATTAAAAACTCATTAATTGCGGAGAACCCCTTAGAGCTTTAGATACTGCACTTGATGGTGACATACAAGGTAGCACATAGCTTAATTACTATGGGATAGTAAAAAGTCTAAAGATTGGGCAACCGAACTAAGCGCAGCAAAGCATCTTAGAAATAAGATGAATGTTCAACGACTAGAAAAAGTAATCTTAGCATGTAATGATGAAGATGAAATTTCCACGAATGTGAGTTTTGTTTAAAAGTGGAACATCAGATACTAATAAATAAATTAAATATTTGTTAGTATTATGAATGAACAAGAGATCTTTGACTTACTAATTAAACATATATTAAAAATATATGATTCTGAAGATAATGAAATAAAATATCATTCATTAAAAATATCTAAAGAAAAAAGAAAATTTTCTAAAACAATTTCTATAGTTTTTTATATTGATGATATTCCATTATCTTGTAAACAATATAGATCATATAAAGTTTTATATCAGTGTAGATGTGGTAGACAAAATAAAATATTACTACAAAAATATTGTATTAAAACCAAAATTGTATGTCCTAGTTGTATACAAAATAGAAATTTTGATTATTTTATTGTGACTAATTCTTTAGGAAAAAATAAAGAATTATATCATAAAAAAGATCTAATCAAAAAAGAATATGATTTTAATAAAGAATCAGGTTCTTTTAAAGAAAACTATTTTAAGAATCATTTTAGACAAAAAGAATTTTATAAATATTTGCCTTACATTTATTCTATAAATCATATTCAAATACAGAATAAAAAAATAGAATATATTGAAGCAGAAAAAACTAATAATCAATTTAAATATACATCTAAAGTAATTATAGATGGTAATAAAATGACTTTAAAAAGTATAGAACTTCAATGTAGTAAATGTAAAAACATATTTACAATTCATCCAATGAATATTAAATATCAAGATTTAGATGAAATTGAATGTAAAATATGTAAGTTTGCTAATAAAAAATATAAAATTCAAACATATAAAAATTCTGAATTAACTTATCAAAGTAAATTGGAATATAATTTTATAGAAAAATGTATTGAAAATAATATTAAAATTCAAAATTGTTTTAAAATAGACTATATTTTTAATAATACTGTTCATAAATATACTCCAGATTTTTATTTACCTGAATATAAAATGATAATAGAACTTAAAAGTAAAAATCAATATTACAAGATAGATTTGAAATCTGGAAAACTTGAAGCTAAATCTAATGCAGCTATTGAATATGCTAAAAGTAATGATATGAATTTTGTATTTTTGTTTGATTATGATGTTAATGAATTTTTTAAGAAGCTTTTAAACAAGTAAAGAGATAGTCTGAACGGGATTTTATCCCCTTTAATTTCAATATGAAATTATCGTCCATCGAAATGATGGAGAAGTTAAGATAAAGAACTTAACGATAACAAATTTGGGAACTAGTGATGTAACCGTTATGAATTTCGGTGGTGGTGTATTCGAGGTAATTTCTACAAACGGTGATGCACACCTTGGTGGTGATGATTTTGACCAGGTTATTATTGATTGGCTTGTTGATGATTTTAAAGCTAATGAAGGTATTGACCTTAAGAAAGATCCAATGGCTATGCAGCGTTTGAAGGAAGCTGCTGAGAAGGCTAAGATTGAGTTATCAAGCTCTACTTCTACAGAAATTAACCTTCCTTATATTTCTGCAGAAGGTGGCACACCAAAGCATCTTGTAACATCATTAAATCGTGCAAAGTTTGAACAGCTTGCATCAGGATTGATTCAGAAGCTTAAGACTCTTTGTACAGAAGCTTTGACAAAATCTGGTCTTAGTAAAGATGAGATTGATGAGGTAATCCTTGTTGGTGGTTCTACTCGTATTCCAGTTGTTGCACAGGTTGCTGGTGAATCATTTGGTAAGGAACCTTCTAAGGGTATTAATCCAGATGAAGCTGTTGCTACAGGTGCTGCAATTCAAGGCGCAATTTTAAATAGGGAATCTGGTGTTGGTGATCTTGTATTGTTGGATGTTACTCCACTTACTCTTGGTATTGAGACTCTTGGTGGTGTAATGACAAAGCTTATTCCAGCTAATACTACTATTCCAACAAAGAAGTCTGAAGTATTTTCAACTGCTGTTGATAATCAGACTGCTGTAACAGTACATGTACTTCAAGGTGAACGTACAATGGCAGCAGATAATAAGTCACTTGGTGTATTTAATCTTGATGGTATTATGCCAGCACGTAAGGGCGTTCCACAGATTGAAGTAACATTTGATATTGATGCTAATGGTATCGTAAAGGTTACCGCTAAGGATAAGGCTACTGATCGTGAGCAGCATATCACAATTCAGAATAACTCAAGTTTGAGTAAAGAAGAGATTGAAAGAATGAAGGCTGATGCCGAAGCTCATAAGGCTGAAGATGAGAAGCGTGAGCAAGATATCCAGAAGTTGAATCAGGCAGAGAATGCAGTCTACTCGTTTGAGGAGTCGCTTAAAAATGCAACAAATGATAAGGTTACTGATGATGATAAGAAACCTGTTCAGGATGCAATTGACAAACTCAAGCAAGTTATCAAAGACCGCGATGCTGATGCAGTAGATTCTGCTATTAAAGCTGTGACAGATGCATTTGAACCTCTTTCAAAGAAGTTGTATGCTAGCAATGATTCTGCACAGGAAACCGCTGCTGATCAGGCACAGCCTAATTCTCAAAATGCATCACAAAATGAAACAATTCAGGATGCTGATTTTGAGGAAGTTGGTTAATAATATGACTAAAAAAGTAAATCTCAGTAGTTAATTCTACTGAGATTTTTATTTTATATTTTATTAATATTATTGACAGAAACTATGAGTCGTTCATTAAGTTTTACTTTTGAAAAAATATTAACAAGCATATTTAATTCAGATTCAGTCATTACCATTTTTGCACCACTATAATCATCTTCATCTCTACTTGCTGGTATATCATTTATTCGTCTTAATTCATATAAAAGTTTTTTATTATTAATAGGATCATTTACACAAGCTTTATTAATTACATCCATATAGTATGAAAATAAACCTATACCGTTAATTGAATTATTAGCTAAAGCTTTTAAAGCTATTTTTACTTCATCTGATGTATTTTCATCTGGATTTTCACTACCTTTTTTAAAAAATATATCATTATATGGATTCGCGTGATCATATATTATACAAATATTATCTGTAAAATGAGCAGTTAAATATCCATATGGTTTTCTTGTGCCATATTTCTTTAATAGTTCTGAATAAAGTTTTAAAAATTTATCATAATTATAAAATTTATTTTTTTGAGGATGATTTATTCTAAATCCTTCTGTATCTTTTAAAGTAGCTTTATAATATGTACAATGTAATTTTAGATATCGTTCTACCTGATATCTAAAATCATTATTCTGTTTTGTTTCTAATTTACTACGAACTTCTGCTATAGGTTTTTTAGGAGCTGAAGCTGTTGTAGTTAAACGTTCATTTATATTAAAATTATTTTTCATATTATTATTTATTACCATTTGGGTGGGTTTAATGGACAACCTCCAATAGATTTATTATCAATCGGACTAATAGGATATTCTGCCCATATTTTTGCTATAATGATACATCCACATTTTTTACAGCTAATACCTTTACCATATTTACATCTCTTGCAAATATAATATCTTTTGATAGCTGAAAATCTTTTGAGACCAAATATATGTAGTATCAAATTAGTATACCCGGTAAAAATGTACCATAAATTATTAAAGAATTCCATGAAATATTTATCTATATTATAATTGAAGATAAATATCTAAATTTTTAAGATTAAATAAATGTTTGGAACGCTTTCTAATATAGAAACAAAAAATACTGTTAGTGATATTGTATATGTTATTAATCACAATAATGAACTTATTACGCAATCTTTCGATAAGTTTTTTGATTGGAATCATGAATATCTTAAAGCAGATCTTGTTGCAGACGAAGTAACAAGCCATTGGGGTAGATTTAAAAATCTTGTTGTTGAAGATACTGTTACTATCAAGAATAAGAATGCTTTTACAAACTTTGCTCAGGTTATTGATGATATAAACACTGTTAAAGGAACTCATCAAAACTTACCTTATCGTTTTTCATGGGATACATCTACTTTTGAAAATCAGGTAAATCGTATTGATAAATCAACATCACAGAGCAGTTATATTGATTTATTTGCACATGATGCATCAATGATTATAATTCCTAATTTTAAGAATTATAAGAAGCCTGTTACTCTTTATCATATTCTTAGTGATATGTATGATAATGTAGATTCTATTTATAGTAATTTTACTATTAAAAATCAGGATGCTACAATATCACATGAGGAAGATAATGTGATTGATGAAAATACTAATATAGAAACAGTTGAAAAACAACGTGATGAAGCTATTAATATTTATGGTACAGCTCGTATGAATCCAACTGTATCTGATATGGACTATGTAGAAGCATATAATTCTCCTGTATTGTATTATTCTTATAAAGATGTACATATACATCCTAATGCAGATTTTAATGAAATATTGGGCCTTTATCATACCTATGCAATAGATGGATATTTTTATGGTATGAATCCATTTGATATAGAAAGTGATGTGCATGATTATATGCAATATAATAAGAATTTCAAATATGTTATTAATAAAAATGGATTTGTGAAAATAGATAATTCTGATATTTTCAGTATTAAGACTGAAAATGTTGGCGATATTGTTACAGTTTTATTTGGTATTGGTAAGAATACACAGTATTCATATCAGATTATTCTTGATAATGAGACAAAATTAATGATCAATCCTCGTAATATTAAGATTGCATCATTGAAACTTATATGTGTATCTAAAGATGAATATAATAGACCACAATGGTCGGTATATCAGTCATCTGGTAATTTCACAACAACATCAATTTAAAAAATATCTTCGATTTATATAAATGGCAAGACAAATGACTCCTATATTAAGACCTCTACGTACTGACAGTGGAACATTATACGTGTTTCCTTCTGCTAGTGAAGATATAGGCCTTAATTTAAATTCAAGAAATAATAGAGTAGCATTAACATATTACGCTCTTCTTAATCTACCTGAAGCAAAGACTTCTGATGTGACAGATAATGATATGATAGAAGAGTATAAGAGACATCCAAATAAAAACTATTTTAATATTTGTAATATACCTGATGCAGCTAATCATTTGAATAATGCAAATGATTTAACTAATAATGATAAGATTGCCGCTGTTCTTCAAAATTATATGATGAACATGGAAACAACCATTATTAATCAATCTGACTATGATTATTCAGCTAATGAGACTGTATCTGAGCGTGTATTCTGGAAATTCTTAAAGGAAACAGGTGCTATACGTTGGGAACGTACCAAATATGATATTGGTACAGGTTCATCAATATATCAGGAAGCTCCTGAATATACAACAGATTCAATGGGTAATACTGTTGAAACTGGATATAAACGAGTGGTACAGTGTGTAGGTCAAATATCAG
>Ga0326512_10003167_pt1 | contig 12120 bp, 7 predicted proteins | sample 1_2617_0518_D_FD_203652 | JGI IMG/M metagenome (GOLD analysis project Ga0326512, IMG submission 203652) | Bovine rumen microbial communities from UC Davis, California, United States - 1_2617_0518 | ecosystem: Host-associated > Mammals > Digestive system > Stomach > Rumen | place: USA: California... | reverse complement strand
GACAATAAGCAGGCGGTGAAATGCAATGGAACCCCTGCAAACAAAAAACCCCACCAACTGGGGATGTTGGTGGGGAAAAACAATATAAAGATTATGAAAAAAATCCGATGTTGTCTTTTGTTTTGCCGTTTGACGCTGCAAATATAGGAAAAAATTCCGATACGCAACGTTTTTTCCAAATTTTTTACTGCTTGGCAGCCATGACCAATTGACCTCTGTAGTACAGGTCGCCGTCCACGTAGTAAGCACGGTGCATGACGTGCATGGTGCCAGTGACGGGATCGATGGTCACGTTGGGAGTTTCAGCCTTGTAATGTGTTCTTCTCTTTGCGCCTCTGGTGTGAGACTGTCTTCTTTTAGGATGTGCCATTTTACTTTTACTTTATTAAGTTAGTAATCAGTTATTTGTTATCTTCTAATTTTATGTCTTTCAATGCGGCCCAACGCGGGTCGATGGTTTCTTCGTCGGATTCAGATGCCTCTTCTTTCGAGAGCAGGGCAATCACTTCGGGGTTGCACTGGCCTTCGGGATGGACGCGGTGCATCGGAACGGCGAGGGTGATGTATTCGTAAATCAGCGTACTGACGTCGAAATCGTGTGTGTTGGCTTCTACAACAGCCACGTCGTCCGACTCCTCGGCATTTTCCGTACCCAACTTGATGAAGAACTCACGCTCGTCCTCAATGGGTTGGTCGAATTCGTCGGCGCAACGGTCGCAAGCCACACGAACCGTCCCGTTGATGCCGAAACGGAGCGTCAACATGGTCTCCTGTCGGTCGACATCAAGGCTTACGGCGACCTTACCTTGCTGTATTTCAGAATATTCCTTGTCAGCGAAGAAATCGTCATTGATTTCAAACTGGTAGGAATGGCTACCCAAGGCAAGTCCGCTCACGGGAATCAGAAATTCGCTTTTCTTTTCCATTGCGCCTAAAAAATCGGGCTGCAAAAGTACAAAATTTATGAATATGTTGCCCCTTTGAATTAATTTTTCTTTTTATGAGTCGCTCAACAGGCCTTTATGTTGTGTTCCTGCATGAATTTTCGGATGGCTTCGGCATGTCGTCCACGGATGATGACGTGGTGGTTGCCGATGGAATGTTGGAGCAGATACGGCTTCAAGTTGACGTCCAAGGTGATTTGCGTACGGCAGAAATGTTCGCTGTAGGGCGTTTCAACGGCTTGCGCCTCGGTAACGAAATAACGGTCCAACTTCAGTCCACCCCATTTAAATAAGGTGTAATCGGCCAGAGGCAACAAACCCTGGATGGCCACACCGATGCCCGACTCGAAATGCGAGCGGACAATGGTTTCGTCGCACATCGAAAGAGGGATGGTGCAGTGCGCTAACATGGAACTATTGTCGGTGAGTTGCGACGGATTGGCCATGAAAGCCACCTCGCCACAAATCCGTTTGGCAAGCAGCATGGTAAGCAAAGTTTGCATGTCGCCTTCACAGCCTGCCACGATGCCTTCGTCGTTGAGCATGGCTAAAGCCAAACAACTCGTCGTTCCGCAAGTTTTCACGATGTCGAAGCAGCGGATAGTGAAGGCATCCAAGCGTTCTTCCTGACAGATTTTCTTGATGGCGAGATAGGCTTTGGCAGCCTCAGCCATGTCGGCGTCAGTCGGTTTCATGACGGTTTTGGCGCGTTTCACCATATTTTGTGCGACCGTGGCGGCCTCATCTTGCGCCACGTCTTTGATGCCTTCGATGAGGCGTTGCAAATCAATGTCAACGGTCTCGATGTCATAATGTTGGCGCAGGAAATCACGGTCGACGCTGCTGGCGATGAGCCAATCGGAGGGCTGGCCGAACAAACCGATTCGTCCCTGTAGAGGCGCACGGCCGTGCGCCTCCATAATGGCCGAAACAATTTCATCATTCGTCCCATGCAAAATGCGCCCCTCCATGCCGTTGTTGCCCAACCAGGTCAATATTTCCAAGGCGGCGGCCAAGGAATTGTTGCGCCCGTCGGCAATCATTGTGACGGTTTTCGGTCGCGACGGGGCGCACATCATTTCCACGTCGATGGCCTCCCAGATGCGTTTGAACAGGTTTTCAACGCCGCCGGTGGCGATCATAAATGCATTGGGTAGAGACGCACGGCCGTGCGTCTCTACGGATTCATCACCGATGATATGAATTTCTGCACGGCATTCGTTTTCTATCCTTTGCAGCAATTCGGCGTATTCTTTTCGGACAAATTCGTCGGTTTGGAACGAGGAACGAAGAATGAGAATGTTCATTGTGATTTGAATTATTAATTGTGAATGCTGAATAGAGCGAAGCCCAGCATCGCTTTGCGCTATTCAGCATTCATAATTCCGCATTCCGCATTAAAAATTAGTGTTTCACCACAAATTGCAGCGTTGTTTTACCGGCCTTCACGACATACAAGCCGTTCTCATAACCGGCGGTGTTGATGCGGAGTTCGCTGCCGTTGGCCTCGAATTCATCCACCTTTTGGCCGAGGGCGTTATAGACACGCACCGTGCCGAGGTTTTCGCCGCTAAGGGTTACGAAGTCATTGGCGGGGTTCGGATAAACTGTAATGTATTGGCTGTCGTTCTGGTTCACGCCGTCTTCACAATCATGTTGTTCATACGCTTCTGCATTCATTGCGTCGATGATGTAATCCAGCGTGGGCGGATAGATGTCACGGTTCGCAAAAGTGTGGTCGGGGCGGATGAGCATGATGGTGGGGTAGTAGCCCACGGGGATGGCTTGGGCAATGTCGTTGCCGCCACCGTCGCGGCTGATGGTGGGATATTTCACGCCGAATTGGTCGGCCCAGGCTTGGCAAGCCTCGTTGTAGGCATTCGGGCAGATTTCCATGAAGAAAACATCGTGCGCGTTGCAGCCGTAGAGGCGGTAGGCTTCGGTCATGTCGGGCATGGGTTGCTCGCTGTACGGGTCGCCGGTGAGGAAGAAATTAATCAGCACGGCTTGGCCTGCGTCGAGGATGTCGTAAAGGTGGATGGTGTTGCCCTCGATGTCGGTGGCGGTGAAGTCGGGCATGATGTCGCTTCCGCCGCCGGGCGTGGTGGTGACAGGCTCGATAACGACTTCGCCAAGGTTGCCGTCAATGTCGGCGGGCACAGCGTAGATGTTGTATTCAGTGTCGGGTGTCAGGTCGCCAAAGGTGTTGGAGATGACTCCCGAGCCGGGCATACCGAAGTTCCAGAGGTATTCGGGCAAATCGAGGCCGGCAATGCCCATCCATTCCTCAATTTCGGCTTCGGTAGCCATCATATAACCGTATGAGGCGCAGTCTTCATTAGGTGTAAAGGTGGCCGTGACTTCCGTTTCCATCACTTGGTCGACGGTGATGGTCACTTGCGGGTTGTAGCTCGGCGTGTTACAGTCGTGCTGTTGCAGGCCTAAGTCTTCCAAGGCGGTGACGACCGTTTGGGCGTTGTTGATGGGCCACAGGTCGTTGATGACGATGGAACGGTCGGGGGCGATAACGATGAGCGTGGGATAGGCACCGATTTGATACTGGCTGCAAATGGTGGTGCCACCAGCCTGTCCACTGATGGTGGGGTACTCTACGCCGTAGGTGTTCACCCAATTGAGGCAGGCGGCATCGCTGTCGCCCGTGGCGATTTCCATGTAGAACACATCGTGCATGTTGCAGCCCATCAAGTAGTAGGATTCCACCACTTTCGGGGTTGCCTGCTGGCATGGGCCGCAGGTGGTGAAGAAGAAGTCGATAAGCACATACTGGCCGCCGTCGAGGATGTCGAACAGGTGGACTTCAGTGCCGTGAACGTCAGTAGCTGTGAAGTCGACGGCTGTTGTGAGCGGACATTGCGCTTTCAGGCCAAAACCGATGGCCAGCGCGAGGAAAAGGGTAAATACTTTTTTCATATACATTTACATTAATTAATTAGGTTTGAATGGGGCAAAAATAATAAGAAATTCGGAATGCATAATGCGGAATGCAGAATATTTTCATCCGATAGGCTAATTCTGCATTCCAAATTCCTAATTCCACATTAATTATCGCGGTAGTCCTTTTTCTTAGTCAACTTCAAATCCTTCAAAGCGGCGGATTTCACGTTGATGGTGAAGTTCCAGCTCTTGTAGCTGCCGATGGGAATCCAGTTGAAGCGCATCTCCCAGCAGTGGAGGTCGCGGTAAACGCTGACGTTGGTGTACGACAAGCCGTGGTTGGTGAAGTCCCAGCCCGTCGAGAAGGTGAACTTCCACTTGGGCGTGAGGCTGATGTCGCCGTTGAGGTTCAGGGTCTGCACCACGCGGTTGGTGGCAATGCCGAGGAAGGCGGCGTAGGCCATGTTGGTGGTATAGGTGAAGTTGTAGCTCAAGGTGAGCGACCAAGGCGTGTTCCAGTCGACATAGGCATTGGGATTGCCCATGATTTCCAAAAGCTCGCCTTCGGTGACGTTCTCCGACTGTTGCGCCCGCTGGAGGAGGTCGTCGCCAAGCTCGTTTGGTTTTTTCGCCTTGTTCTTTCCTGTCAGCTTGTCCAACTCGTTTTGGTTGAACGAATAGCTTAGGCTGAAGTTCCACGAAGAGTTGTTTTTATGGAAAAGTCGACCGTTTTCGATGAGTTCGAATTTGTTGATACGTCGGCCCAACGAGTCGGCGGCGTAGGGGTCCCACGAGCTGTTGTAGCTGATGTTCAGTTTCTTGAACAGCGTGGTGCGACCGCTTATCGAAATAGGGGAGAAGTTGAGAGAGTCTTTGGTGATGTCGTAGTTGCCCGAAATTGACAACGACTCAAAGATGGGTATTTTCTTCACGCCCGTGATGGTGTCGGCCTTCGATGGCACCTTGATTTCCAAGTTGTTGTTGATGTTGTAGGTGAGCAGTCCCTGCTGGGTTTGCGAAGGCGTTCCGTAGAGTGCGCGGTCGAATTTGTTGTAGGTCTGCACTTTGCCGTCGCCGTCGGTGTAAGAGCCGTAAACGCCCCATCTCGGGTCGCCGAAGTTGGGGCGGTAGGTGAAGCCAATCTCAGGGGTGATGACGTGCCTGATGGCTCGGATGGGACCCCCGCTGAAGTACTTCATGCCGTAGAGCTTGGTGGTGATTTTGGTGGTCGCGTTGAAGTCCACCAAATTGTAGAAACCAAGTAGGGTGTCGATTTGCAGGTGCCCTGTCGAGTCGGTGTCGTGAATCCATTGCTGCTCGGTGTGCCGGAAATACATGTAGTCGTTCAATCCCACGCTATTGGTCCACGAGAAGTGCTTCAGCAGCTTGATGGTCGCGCTGATGGGCATGGTGTGCTTGACGCCCATTTGGGCATGGTTGCGCATAAAGCCGCGTGCCCAGCTGCCGAAGTCGTCGGTGAAGCCGTTGAACAGCACCGTGTCGACGTCGTTGATGTAAACCTTCCCGTTCATCGTGTAGCCCATGCTGAGGCTTTGGTACCAGCGTTTCTTGCCCGCCTTACCCACTTTTTTCAGTGGATAGAAAGTGTTGACCGTCAGCGTAACTTCAGGCAACGAGGCGGTCATCTGTCGCGTCAGCGTGTTTTGGCTGTGGCTGGCGTTGAGGGTGAGGTAGACTTTGCTGGCGAAGTTGGTCTGGTAGCTGATACTCGACTGGAAGGTGTTGCTCAGTTGGTCGGTGGTGGTTTGGGCGTTGTATTTGTTGAAGTTGGAACTCACGATGTTGACGTTGGCCGAGAAGTTGCGGCGCGGGTGGGCCTTGGTGTCTTGCCTGTGCGTCCACTGTATCTTGAAGTCGTTGCTCTCCTGATAATCGGCGGCGCCTTTGGTGCCTATCTTGTTGACGGCGAAGCTCAAAGCCATCGAGCCGCTGTGCTTGTAGCGGCGGTTGTAGCGGAAAGTCGGCTTGATGCCCCACGAGCCACGGGTGTAGATGTCGCCCAACACTTGCAGGTCGTAATAGTCGCTGATGGCCCAGTAATAGCCTCCGTTTTCGAGGTAGAAGCCACGGTTGGCCGACTCGCCGTAGGTGGGGATGATGAGTCCCGACTTTTTGCCTTTCGTGTTGGGAATCATGGCGAAAGGCAGCGCGAGCGGCAATGGCACGTCGGCGATGGTCATGTAGATGGGGCCGGTGACGATTTTGTCGTCGGGGATGACTTTGGCCTTGGTGAACTTGAACTGGTAATGTGGGTGCTCTTTCAGGTTGCAGGTGGTGTAGCCGCCCGAGCGGATGTTGATGGTGTTGTCGTCCATGCGCTTCACGCGCTCGCCGTGCAGGTAGCCGCCTTGTTCCTCAGTCCAAACCTTGGTGATGATGCCCTTCTTGGTCTTGAAATTATAGAGCATTTCCCCGGCCTCAAAAGTTGACTCGCCTTGCTTGAAAATGGGACGTCCTTGCAGTTTGCCTAACGAATCGACGACACCGTAAGCTCGGCAGGTGGTGGTTTCGAGGTCGAATTCCAAGCAGGCCGCTGTCAAGTTGATGTCTTCGTATTTGGCTTCGGCGTTGCCGTAATAATAGATTTTCTTCTGGTTCATGTCGCGATACGACGAGTCGGAAGCGGAACAAACCACCTGGGTCTCGATGGCCGAATCGGAGCGTCGTGGCGTGATTTTATTAATACGAGTCGTTTTGTGTGTCAAACTATCGTAACCAAGCGAGTCAAGTGTCGGGATGGTGTCTAAGGTCACGGCCAAACTGTCAAGCGATGCGATGCTGTCGACAACAAACTGGGCTGTGGTATCCGTGGCAATCGTGTCGAACACCATCGTAATCGTGTCGGTGATGCGGGGCTTCGCTATGGCGGCACTGTCAATCCCTGCTGGCTCAATTTCGTGTGTATCTTTCTCAATATGAGCCATTTGTTTGCAACCGAAAAAAGCCAAGGCCACAACCGCCAGCAAGCAAAATGCTGTTGTTGAAAAATATTTTCTATATGACTTGCGTTTGGTCAAAACAAAAACGTTTACTTTTGTGCGGTCGAAAAACGCTGCAAAGATAAATAAATGAACTTGATATGATACAACGAAAGATTTTCGGATTTGGTGTTTTGGCCTTGTTTTTTCTGATGCCACAATTTATTATGGCTCAAAAAGGCGAGAAAATCCAGACCATTGTCATCGATGCCGGGCACGGCGGTAAGGATTGCGGTGCATTGGGCAAAAGGAGCATGGAAAAGACCATCAACCTGGCAGTTGCGCTCAAGTTGGGCAACTATATCCAAGAGAATTTGCCCGATGTGAACGTGATTTACACCCGCCAAGAGGATGTGTTTGTCGAATTGAGCGAAAGGGCGGCCATCGCCAACCGCAACAATGCCGACGTGTTCATCTCCATACACTGCAACTCCACCGAGGGCTTCACCACGGTGAGCGGCGCGGAGACCTACGTCATGGGTGAATCGAAAAACGAGGCCAACCTGAAGGTGGCAAAGATGGAGAACTCGGCGATCTTGTTGGAAGACAACACCGATGCCTACGACAACTTCGACCCTAACAGCACCGAGGCTTACATCCTGTTTTCGCTTTCGCAGAGCCTTTACCAGAAGCAGAGCCTGCAATTGGCCGACAAGGTGCAGAAGCAGTTTGACACCAAGGCCGACCGCCACGACCGAGGTGTGCAGCAGGCGGGCTTTTTGGTGCTGTGGAAGACCTCCATGCCGAGCATTCTGGTCGAATTGGGCTTTATTAATAATGAAAAGGAGGAGCAGTTTCTCGCTTCCGAAAAGGGTCAGAAACTGATGGCTTTGTCCTTGTATCAGGCTTTCGCGGAATTCAAGCAGGAATATGAAGCCGACAACCAATTGGCCAACAATCCCCCTGAGGTCAGCAAGCCTAAAGACCAACCCAAAGCTCCCAAGGAGCAGGCTGTCGAGAAACCGAAAGAGAATAAACCCGCCGTGGCACAAGGAGAGAGCGGGGAGAAGGACATTTATTTCTCCGTGCAGTTTGCAGCGGTGAAGAAAAAGGTGTCGCTTAAGGACCCGACTTTCAAGAAAATCAAGAAAGTAAGCATGTACAGGTCGAAAAACATGTATTGTTACATCTCAGGGCGTTTTTCGACTGTAGCGCAAGCCGAGGCACGAAAAGCAGAGCTTTCAGCCGCAGGTTATCCTGATGCTTTCATTGTCGCCTTCATCAACGGCGAGCGTGTCAGCGTGAAGCAGGCTGAGGCGGAGTTGAAGAAAAAGAAATAATTTGATATAACAAATTGTAAATCAGTATTTTAATATCAGCCTCTAAGCGATAAAAAGATTTTTTTCCAAAATAGCTGCGGTAAAAAAAAATTCTCTATTTTTGCAGGCTAAATCTGAAAGCATACCCCGCCGGGAGGTGAGGGGAGCGGAAGAGGATATGTTTTTTTTTTATCTTACGCGAAATGAATGCGTTACATTACTACAACCCGACTACGACAAGTCCCAATTTAGAACCTGCCCCAGCCGAGCTGCACGCAATGCAAGGCATAAGGCAACACAAGCCTGACCCACACAAGTTGGCCTCCCACGTCGGTGGTCAGTTGTGTCTGTGTGTCGGGCAATGAGCTTAGCTGAAACTCCACACGATACGAAAAATAATAAATCAGAAATAAAAAGAAACAAAAGAAGATGAAATACGCTACGATGAAGAATTGCAGAAACAGAATGAGACAAATCCTTTTACTCGCCTTGTTGGTCTTGGGCGGAAACATGGCTTGGGGACAGTGGACGCCCTCTTCGGCAGGCACTTATCGCCTGCGTTCAACAAGTGGAAATTCCGACAACACCTTCGACGTTTACGATGCAGATGGAAATCCAACCGAGTATACGAACCAATCGTCGATTGGTCAATTCTCGATTACCAGCGACACTTGCAGGCTCATTTTCGAGAACAAGAGAACCATCATCATGACGGGACAAATTGCCATAGGAGCCGACGTGGGAACACAAGCACACCTGATAATGGAACTTGGGACACTTCCTGTGAATGAGGGTGAAGTAGCCCACACAGCCGACAACCCAACCTTGAGAATCACAAACATTCCTCAGCCAAATGCTGATGAATTGCCGGGTATACCGAATAGTGAAAGGTTTGCTATGGCTTTCTATATTCCCAGACAAAACAATGCCGACAACACCCAACACACCATCACCGTTAAAGGGAAACCTGCACCTTCAGGATCGGAAGACATCTCGAAGTTCGAGTACGACTTCAGCAACAACTTCGTCATCGACGGCAGCGGCCCCACATTGACACTTGTTGATAGCGCCTCATGGACACCCAAAGTGCTGGCAACAGGCGGCGAAGTGGTAGGAAACGGCATGTTCAGGCTACACCAGGGCTCGCTGACATTGGAGAACGTCACCGTGCAAAATTACAGCTCCTCGTATTCCTACGCAAACATGATACATGTGTTCCCCAGGATGGGAGATGCTGCTGTCAAAGTCGAACTCAACCATTGCTATTTCCATCAGATTGGTGCCCAAGGCTTTGCCGGATCGCCAGTCATCAGATTGCAGGGCGACGATGCCAACACCCACAACAATAACCGTAGTGTCGTCATCCAAAACTGCAAGTTCGAGGACATTTTCGCCTCCTATCAGCTTGCTGTGGGCGATACCACTGCTATCAACGACGCCAACGCCACCATCAGGAGCATTGGCAACAACAAGACAACCCTTGCCATCTATCACACACATATCACAAAAAACTATGGATGCCCCGTGCGCTGGCATGGTGCCTGTACCAACAGCAAACTGAAGGTTTACAACTGCCTCATTGAAAACAATTTCACCTGTCTCGACAACAATTCACGAGGCGGCGGCGGCCTGCTCTTGAAAGGCCCGGCTGAAATAAAAAGCTGCACCATACGAAACAACCGCACCCAAGGCGACGGTGGTGGCATCTATCTTTCCACCTATACCGACTTCCCTAGTGGTATCGGAAATTTGGTTCCCGACCATAGCGTCCTTGATTTAGACTCCGCAACCACCATTACCAATAATGTGGCTTATCGCAACGGCGGCGGCGTGGCCATCGACGGCATTAGGATGAGAAACACTTATCTTGCCACCAATCTCCAGCACCCTAACGGCCTTAACGGCCCAGATGGTTACATTTGGTTCGCCCCCGACGGCAAACCTTTCACGCTCAGGTTCCAACTGAACGGCGGCATTATCACCGACAACGAGGCTAAAGGGGTCGATATGGCCAACGCATATTTCCCACCAGCGGATCCGGACGCCGTTGGTTTGGGCGGCGGCATTTCGATTATGAGAAACACAGAGACGACCTACTTCAAGATAGAGTGCATACTCGACAAGGGCTTAATCTCTGGCAACATAGCCTCTTCCGACTCAGTCCCAGGCAAGGGCGGCGGCGTGGCCATTTACTCCCCTAACACTTATAGCAACCCATCAGGCGCGCCTAATCAAGTACAGCCACAAGACATCGAAGTCGTTATCGGCACTTCCGACGATCTCGAACATACAATGGTCATCGATACCAACATGGCCGCCAATGGCGGCGGCGTGTATGTGGAAGGCTATCGTCTCACCTACCATGGCCGCACCTCGCAAGTGTACACCACGCTTCTGGCAAGCGCCTACGTGAACAACAACAACCGTGCTGCAAACAACGGCGGCGGCGTATTCATGAAGACGGGCTTACTCACCATGAACAACTGCACCATCGACAATAACACCGCCGGCAACGACGGCGGCGGCATTTATGTGGAAGAAGGCACCATCACCACCGCCATCCGCACCGCCCAGGAACAGTCGGAAGCCCCAAGCTCTTCCTCCGACCTGCCCGCACCTTATCAGGATGTGGAGTATATCGCGGCGGCTTGCAACGGAAACAACTATATTGATACACGTATTATGGCGAATGCCCAACAAACCATCGAAGTTAGAGGCGAAAGAGGCTCTATTGGTATGACGCAGTTGCTATATGCGTATGTTAATAATAATAACAGGTTGGGTGTAAGGTTTTATTCTGGTGGCATACAGTATTCTTGGATGCAAGGAGGTAACGGAACAAACGTTGGCACAAATAACACAGCAACATCTTATGCCAATATGGGCGTAACTAATCCGGAAGTCAAGATCGTGATGAATAGAAGCCGTATATTCCTTCAGGACGCAACAGGCAATTATTATACTAATTTAGTGGATGGACCAGACAATAATACAGATATTGCCAATTGGCAAATATTCAAGGGACAAAACACTTCTTCTGACATTGCCAAGTTCTACGAAGCCAGGATTTATACGGGTGGAACCATCAGCGAGACATCTGGCGAGGTTACAGGTGGCACCTTGCTGGCGCATCTCTTGCCTTGCTACAACACAGAGAACGGAAAGATTGGCGTGTTCGACACGATTAAATATTGGAATAACGGCGAATACGGCATTTCTGTAGACGAATGTTTCATCCAAGGAATTGGTACCATTACCTTCAAAGAAAAGGACAGTTCATCGGGAGGAGGCAGCGGCACGGTACCCGTGAGCGGCAGCACCATCACCAACAACACCGCCGCATACAACGGCGGCGGCATCTACCTCAACACGGGCAACATCTTCCTGACCAGCACCAAAATCAACAGCAACCACGCCACCAATAGCTCCGGAGGCGGCGTGTATAACCACATAGGCAACATCTACGTCAACTATTGGGATGCTGCTAACCCCACCCAAGGCACCAACCTCACCGTGCGCGGCGAAACCACCCCGAGCGAATTCAACGGCAACACGGCCGGACGCAACGGCGGCGGCCTCAACACCCACAGAGGACGCATCTACATGCGCGGCCAAACCACCTCGAGAGAAATCACGATTTCGGGCAACACCGCAGGCAATGGCGGCAACAAAGGCTCGGGCGGCGGCATCTTCTGCATGGGCGACGGAAGCGACCCCACAGCCGAACAAATCCGCCTCTTCAACGTGAACATGATTGGCAACAAGGCCTACGGAACAGGCACCTCCACCACTGGCGACCAAACCGTCACCAACGGCTCGGGCGGCGGCATCTATCTGCAATTCGGTGGCATCAACATCACCAAGGTGAAGATGCAAGGCAACTACGCCAAGCAGAACGGCGGCGGCCTCAACAACCACAACGGCCTAATCAATGTGCGAGGCTGTACCATCGGCGGCGACACCTATTATAATGATGGCGAGGCCCTTGAAGGCAACAAGGCCGACAGTTGCGGCGGCGGCGTC
>Ga0326512_10003166_pt1 | contig 12120 bp, 22 predicted proteins | sample 1_2617_0518_D_FD_203652 | JGI IMG/M metagenome (GOLD analysis project Ga0326512, IMG submission 203652) | Bovine rumen microbial communities from UC Davis, California, United States - 1_2617_0518 | ecosystem: Host-associated > Mammals > Digestive system > Stomach > Rumen | place: USA... | reverse complement strand
AGGTCGGCGATTACGGCTACAAGGACAGCTATATGCGGGATGCGTTGAAAAAGGCAATCAGAGCGGCCTGTCACGCGCACAACAACGGACGATACCCGATTGAGGGTGCGCCGAAGCTGGCATGGCGTACAGATTTCGCCATTACAAGCCACAAGGATGAGGATGGGAAAGTGCATTGGTATGTGCGGTATATCCAGCCGAAGGAGGTGCGCGATGCCTGACATTCTGATTCGGGGCATGGAGATGCCGAAAAGCTGCCGGGAGTGTTTTGCCTGTTTTCCGGGGCGGGATGATAATGACGAGCCGACCACATACTGCACACTAACCGAACCGACTTCCCCGGCTGATTGTTGGGGGGTGATTGATGGTATTGACCACCAGAGGCAAAGAATGGACTTTTGCCCCCTCCACGAACTCCCGCCGCATGGGGATTTGATTTCGAGAGACGATGCAATTATCGATGTAAATGAAAGGGGCTATGATTTCTGGAATTGTGATGCGGACATCGATTCTGCGGTGCTGTTTCTAAACGAACAACCCGTCATCGTCCCGGCGAGTGAGGAGGAGAATGCCAATGGATGACCTCATTTCCCGCAACGCCCTCCTGCGCGAGATTATGGGTAGACCACCCGAAGCACACTACCCTGATTACTACGCGGCAATCGTACAACAAATCCCGGCTGTTTGCTCGGTTGTGGTTGGCGATACCGGGCTTGCGGTTGGAAACGTGGATTTTGAAAAACTCTGCAAGCAGATTGAGGAAAACGGAAGGCGAAAACGAGTTTTTACAGAATAGGAGGTAAACATGGAACAGGTGTTCACATTCAATGCAGAAATCACGATGCGGTTCTCAGGGCTTGAAAATGGCTATGAGCGCACCGACAATATCAAGGAATTTAAGGCAGAGCTTAAACCGTGGCTAGAAGGCGTTCTTCGGGCTGGTATCCTGCACATGGATGACATCAACGTTTCAAATGTGAAGGTGTTCCAGCTTGAGTAAAGGAAAGAAGAAGCATACCCCGGCGCGGAATATCCCAGTAAGCAAGGCAGACGTGGAGAGGGCTAAGAAACTAGCCGCAGACGAGGGCGTGAAGCTGGCAATGGTTATCTTCCTGTCTGTGTTACTGGATAAAGAGGGCTACGACAAGGAGCGTCTGCAACAGGTCTGGAAGCACATCGAGGATAGATCGCAAGCTATTACAGATGGCTATGTAAGCGTGAACGATCTGTACAAGGTTCTCCGGGATGAATACGAGGTGGTTCTATGGCTGTGAGGTATGGTCGGGGCAACAAGTACCATGCAAAGAAGGACTACCGCAAAGCAAACGGCGAGACGGTGAAGTTCGACAGCAGGAAGGAAGCAAGACGTTATGACGAGCTACGGCTATTGGAACGAGCGCACCAGATCAGCGACCTCCAGCGTCAGGTGAAATTCGTCTTGATTCCTGCACAGCGTGACCCGAAAGGGAAGCTCATAGAGCGACAGTGCTACTATGTAGCCGATTTCACCTACAAGGACAGTTCCGGGCGGCTGGTGGTGGAGGACACCAAAAGCGAAGCGACCAGAACCCCGGTGTATGTGGTCAAAAGAAAATTGATGTTATGGGTACATGGCATCAGAGTGAGGGAGGTATGATAGAATGAATGTACTTGTAGCTTGTGAAGAATCGCAAGCTGTGTGTACTGCTTTTCGTGAGCGAGGTCACCGGGCTTTCTCCTGCGACATTGAACCTTGCTCCGGCGGGCATCCAGAGTGGCACATTCAAGACGATGTGCTGCCTTTGCTCAATGGTGATTGCACGTTTCAGACGATGGATGGACACACACACACACAAGTGGGTCGCTGGGATATGATTATTGCACATCCGCCTTGCACTTACATAAGCAACGCTGGCGTGAGGTTCCTTTACCCCGGCGGGAAAGGAATCCTTAACGAGGAGCGGTTAAAAAAGGGAATTAAGGCCACGCACTTCTTTTTGCGATTCCTATGGGCAGATTGCGACAAAATCGCTGTGGAAAACCCTATTCCGACAAAAGTATACTGCTTGCCACCATATACGCAGATCATTCAACCGTGGATGTTTGGGCATCCGGTTCAAAAGAAGACGTGCTTATGGCTCAAAGGATTACCGGAGCTTGTTCCGACAAACATAACAAACGAGCGGCAGTCCAGCAAAATCCCCGGAAACTGGTTTAATCACGGAGGGAAAGAACGTCAAAAAAACCGTGCAAAGACTTTCCCCGGCATTGCCACAGCTATGGCAGAGCAGTGGGGATGAAGTCAATTTAATACAGAACGCTCTTAGAGGGCTTTAATCGGCTCTCTGAGGGCGTTTAATCTTTTCGGAGGGTAAATTATAGGGCGAGAGCTAACGGGGCTTAGAGGGGCAAATAAAGGGCAAATAGGAAACTGCGAGGAAATGCAGATGTAAACCGTTTGCTGTGTATATACAAAGTTAACAAATCAGAAAGTGAACTTTTGTTAACTTTAACGCTTGTAAAATGTAAACCAATGGTTTATAATAAAGCTACAATCAAACAGGAGGTTACCACCATGAAGAAGTTTTATGCAACAATCACCCGCCACGATGGGACGAGCAAGGAAATCGGTGCTTGGTCTGAAAAGGAATTGCAGAAAGACCTGCGTGTGATTCATGAAATGGGGATTGAGAATCTCGATGAGTGCGCTGTCTACGTTTACAGCGTTGAGTGCTAAAGGAGGTAACACCATGAAATACTACATTAACGGATTCCGCTATGGTCGGAGCTACTTCATGAGCTTCGGGTGGAGCGAGCAGGATCGTGACCAGCTTATGAGCGGCGAGGTTATCTTGCGTGACGGCAACGAGTTCTGGATTATCAACGAGGAGGTCTAAACAATGGCAAAGACGAGGAAGGTTCTTGAGATCAATGACGGCGGCATCCATCTGGTTGTTATCAAGCGAATGGGCGATATGAATCCGTTTCGCATCTACCACGTCTGGTGGGATGGTGGCTGGCATCGGAAGGAGCTTGAGCGGTACGGTGACATGAAGAGCGTCACATGGTTCGTCAATGATTGGGTGTTCCGCTATTGGAGCGAACGCCAGAGCGACAAGGAGGGTCAAACATGAGCGCAATTGTTAACTGCTATCTGGATGCTATCAGCATCACGACCAGCACGAACGAGCTGGATGCTCTGGTAAACAGGGCGGCGAACGATGAAACCATCAGCAACGCCGAGTATGAGTTCATCTACGGCGAGGCCATGAACAGAATCAAGGAGGGGTAAACAATGACGAACGCAGACATCATCTTCAATGAGAGCCAGCGGCTGGCGAAAGAGGGCATCATCGACTACACCGGGAAGGCGTTCATCTTCGAGGACGCGGACGGCAACCAGATCGAGGTCAAGGAGACCGAACCGATTCACACTTTCGCTGTATGGAAGCAGATGGGCTACAAGGTGAAGAAGGGCGAGAAAGCGGTTGCACAGTTCACCATCTGGAAACACAGCGCACCGAAGGTGGAGAGCTTGCCCGATGAATCCGGCGAGTATGTGGACAAAGGCAGAATGTTCATGAAGAAGGCGAGTTTCTTCCGAGGCTGTCAGGTGGAAAAGATGGAGGTGAGCGCATAAAAGTTAACACACAGTAAACCCTCGGTTGTATGCCGGGGGTTTTTGCTTATTGCAAAGTTCGCCAAATTGCTATATTATGTTTACAACCGTAATAAATTGAAAGGAGCGGTTTACATGGATGAACTCAGGCTAAAGATTGAGTATGTGCCGATTGACAGCATCAAGCCGTATGAACGAAACGCCAAGCTCCACCCTCAGGAGCAGATCGAGCAAATTAAGGAGAGCATCCGAGAGGTTGGTTTCCGTGACCCCATTGGCATCTGGCATGGTGAAATCGTGGAAGGACACGGGCGGCTGCTTGCGGCGCAGGAACTCGGCATGAGTGAAGTGCCGATTATCCGGCTCGACGATCTGACGGACGAACAGCGCAGATTCTATATGTTGGTGCATAACCAGACGACCATGAACAGCGGCTGGGACTTCACTCTGTTGGAGCAGGAGCTTGACGAGCTTGATTTTGACTTGGGCGGCTTCGGGTTCGCGGCTAATTTTGACGAATCACAGCTAAATGAACTTTTTGCAGACGCGCCAGAACAACAGAAACCACCGAAAACGATTACTTGCCCTCACTGCGGCGAGACGTTTGAATTATGAAAATCTTTCTTGCAGGAGTGGAATCGAGGCACTGGATACAAAATGAAACTTTACTTAGCCGGGGGAAACGGAAAGAAACGAATCATTCTGATGCTGGCGCAAGAGAGAGAGAGAGAGAGACGGCGGTGCGCTGAATGAAGATATTTCTTGCCGGAGCGCAGACGAGCGGGAACATTCCGGTATCGGAACGGCTGCTGGTGGTGTCTCAATTCAAGATAAACGATGCGACTATTCTTGGCAGGGGTCGCCCCGTGGCGGAGCGGGGGGGGGTACGACCCTATTATCCGCGAGCACAAGCCATATATCCTCGAGTCTTTCTTCTACGTTGATGCAGACACGGAGCGCCTATTACCCTACTATGGCGATTTTTTGTTAGACAGCGGAGCATTTACTTTCATGCAGAACAGCAGGACGGGTATTGCGTGGGAAGAATATATAGAGCGTTATGCCGATTTTATAAATAGGAACCATGTTCAGAAATTCTTTGAGCTGGACATTGACAACGTGGTTGGATATGCGCAGGTGCGGCAATACCGAAAGCGCTTGGAACACCTAACGGGAAAACAAGCAATCCCGGTATGGCACAAAAGCAGAGGTCTCGACGATTTTAAGCGGATGTGCGATGAATATAGTTATGTTGCAATCGGCGGCATCGTGACAAAGGAAATCAAGCCGCAGCAATATGGAGCATTCCCGGCTATGATTGCTGAAGCGCACAGACGTAAAGCTATGATCCACGGGCTTGGGTTTACGAACCTTGAGTGGCTCAGAAAATGCCCGTTTGATAGCGTGGACAGTACCGCGTGGACAACGGGAAACCGATTCGGATATATCTATCAATTCAACGGGCGAACAATGATAAAGCACGATGTGCCGAAAGGAAAGCGGCTGTCGGATAGCAGAAAAGTTGCGCTGATTAACTACACGGAATGGATCAAATTTCAGAAATACGCAGAGGTGCATCTATGAAAGCATTGGTTTTGTTCAGCGGCGGGCTTGATAGCTCGACCCTGCTTGCTATGTGCGTGGAGAAATACGGCTCGGAAAACGTGACCGCTCTCTCGCTCAGTTACGGGCAGAAGCACGACCGCGAAATCAAGAGCGCGGAAGCTGTTGCGCAGTATTACGGCGTGGAGCATATCAAGATGGACGTGCAGGAAGCGTTCAAGGACTCTGATTGCACTCTGCTCAAAGGCAGAAGCGACATCCCGGAAGAAAGCTACGCGGAACAGCTTAAACAGACGGACGGAGATCCCGTTTCAACGTACGTTCCGTTCCGCAACGGCTTGTTTCTTGCGATTGCGGCGAGCATGGCGATCTCCAGAGGTTGCGGAGAAATCTATTACGGAGCGCACGCTGACGATGCCGCAGGAAACGCATATCCAGATTGTTCGATCACGTTCTGCAAGCTGATGGACGAAGCCGTTTATGAGGGAACAGCGGGCAAGGTTCGGATTTGCGCACCGTTCATCATGGAAAACAAGGCGGCTATTGTTGCAGAAGGGATTCGGCTCGGCGTTCCGTATGAGCTGACGTGGAGCTGCTACAATGGCGGCGAAAAGCCCTGCGGAAAGTGCGGAACGTGCATTGATAGGGCAAAAGCATTTGAAGTCAACGGGATCACAGACCCGCTGATAAAATAACTTTGGAGGTAGGAAACACCTATGAAAAAAACCAATTCAAACTTGATTGGTATCAACATGATCTTTGTCGTTGCGCTCGTGATCTCGAACGTCGTGACGGCGAAGCTGTTCAAGACGGGGATCACGCTTTTCGGTTCTCCGCTTGCGTTGCCGGGAGCGGCGTTGTGCTACGCGATCACGTTCCTCGCAACGGACGTTATCGGTGAAATCTGGGGCAAGGAAGAAGCGAACAGGACGGTCAGATGGGGCTTCGTTGGTCAGGTGCTTGCAACGCTTCTCATTATTGCGACGCAGTATCTCCCGACCACCGATCCCGAAGCACAGGCGGCATATGAACGGTTGCTCGGACAGAACTGGATTTTTGTTATCGGTTCAATGGTCGCCTATTTTGCTTCGCAGTCTTGGGATGTGTTCTTTTTCCACAAGATCAGAAACCGCTATATCGAGAAGCACGGCGACACGAAGGGCGGCAGATGGATTTGGAACAACGCAAGCACGATGACAAGTCAGATTATCGACACGATCCTTTTCATCGGCATTGCATTTGGCATCGGTTTCGGGTGGCTGTTCAATCGTGAGATGTGGGCGACCCTCGGCGCAATGATGATCGGGCAGTATGGCTTGAAGTTCATTCTCGCCGCGCTCGACACTCCAATCTTCTATCTGCTGACAAGGAAACGCGAGGAGTGATTAAATGTCCGACAAGCCGAAAGGCGTTAGCCCGGTGAACGGTCAGCCGCTACCGAGGGGAAAGCCTTTTACGAGCGAATCCGCGAGGGAAGCAAGGCGAAAGCGGACGGAGAAGGAACAGCAGACAAAGAGCATTACCGAAGCGTTCAAGAAGCGCATGAACGAGGAGTTCAAGGATGCAAAGACCGGGCGAACCATGACCGGGGCTGAGATCATTGCGGACAGCATCATCAAGGGTGCGAACAATGGCAACGCCAAGATGGTGGAAATTGCTCTTGCTCTCATGGGTGAGACCCCGGCGAAGAAGATTGACCTCGGCGTGGATGACCCGCTCCTGCTCCTGCTGGAAAAATGGGACAAGGCAGCGAACAATGAGGATAGCGAGTGATAAACAACTGGAGTTCTGGCGCGAAGCGAACCACCGCTGGAATTTCAAGGTAGGTGCGACCCGAAGCGGAAAGACCTACATGGACTACTTCCTCATCCCTCGCCGTCTGGTTGAACGCCGGGGGAAAGAAGGGCTTCGGGTTATCATGGGGAACACCCGCGAAACCATACGCCGAAACATCATAGCTCCCATGCAGAACATCTACGGAGCAGACCGGGTGTCCAACATCCGTTCCGGGGACAATACCGCAACCCTATTCGGGGAAACGGTTTACTGCTTGGGCGCGGATAACGTTGCTCATGCTGACCGCATCCGTGGTTCTTCCATCGCCTATTGCTACGGTGACGAGGTTGCAACGTGGAATCCAGAGGTTTTCGATATGCTCAAGAGCCGTCTGGATAAGCCGTATTCTTGCTTCGATGGAGCATTGAACCCGCAAAGCCCCGGTCATTGGCTCAAGGCGTTTCTGGATAGCAACGCCGACATTTACCAGCAGTATTACACCATCTTCGACAATCCGTTTCTCGACCCGGCTTTCGTTGACAATCTCTGCAAGGAGTATGCCGGGACGGTTTACTATCAACGCTACATCCTCGGAGAATGGACGCTTGCCGAAGGGCTGATTTATCCCATGTACGAAAAGGCGTTAGAATCGCCGCCTGAGGGCGAGCCAGAGCAGTATGGGTTATCAATCGACTATGGTACGCAGAATGCATTTGCGGGGCTGTTATGGGGCAAATACGGCGAGGTATGGTATGTGCTTAGAGAATATTATTATTCAGGGCGTGATACAGGCGTTCAGAAAACGGATAACGAGTATGCAGATGACCTTGATGCATTTACAGATGGTATCGGCAATGAAACCGCGAAGCTCCGCACGATTATCGACCCTTCGGCGGCATCGTTCATCGCGCTTTTGAAGAAGCGGGGTAAATATAGGGTTGTTCCTGCGGATAACGCCGTGGCCGATGGCATCAGAGAAACAGCGTCCTGCATGGCACAGGGGAAGATTAAGATTAACCCGGAGTGCAAGAATACCATCAAGGAATTGCAAGGCTATGTATGGGACGATAAGGCCGGAGAGGACAAGCCAGTAAAAGTTGCAGATCACAGCGCAGACAGCATTCGCTATTGGGTTAAGACTATGCAACTTGCAAAGGTTCGCAGGAAGATTGAGCGTCCGAAAGGATATGGGCTGTATTATGCTGGATTCTGAGAAGAATGAAATCTACGACAAGGCCGTTGAGGAATACGGCCTGGACAATCAGCTATGGGTGCTGATCGAGGAATTAGGAGAGCTATTACAGGCAATCGGTAAAACAGGCAGAGCGAGGACGGAGAACCCGAAACTGCGGGACGATAACCACCTTGCGGAAGAAACTGCCGATGTCATGATCTGCTTGGAACAGCTTGTGCGGCACTTTGATCTTGAAACCCTCGTTAGCTACATGAAGGATTTCAAGCTGAGAAGATTACAACTAAGATTGGAGAGTGATACCCAATGCTGACATTCCAGAGCCTCCTTGCTGTGGGGGAAAATGCGCGGGACGTGGCTCAGTTCGTGCGGAAGGTGATTGCAGAACACCAGCAGAGTGAGCTATACCGCATCGCAAGGGACGCAGACGATTATGACCGGGGATTAAACACCACCATCATGAGCTACGCAAAGATGGTGCGTGACCTCGCTGGCAGAGCCATCCCGGACAGGTTCTCGCCGAACCACAGAAGCGCAAGCAACTTTTTCCACATTGAAACAGTCCAGTTGAGTAACTATCTGCTGGGTAACGGCATCACATGGGAGCAGGAGGGGACAAAGCAGAAACTCGGCGTTTTGTTCGACAACCGGGTGCAGGATGCGGCACATGAAGCCCTCTGCGGTGGTGTCAGCTTCGGGTTCTGGAATCTCGACCATCTTGAGGTATTCAGCGTTCTGGAGTTTGCACCGCTGTATGACGAGGAGACGGGCGCGCTCATGGCTGGTGTGCGTTGGTGGCAGGTCGCAAAGGAAAAGCCGCTCAGAGCTACGCTGTACACGGCAGACGGCTACACCGACTTTATGTGGAGCAATGACCCGGAGCTTCGGGTGGATGATACCATCTGGACGGCGATTGATGCAGACATCTATATCGGTCGGCCCAATGTGCCGTATATCATCAACGTCAGAGAGAATGAAGCGGACGGCGTGGAGATCGTGGACGGCATGAACTATGCCTATCTGCCCATCGTGCCGATGTTTGGCAACAAGCACAAGGAATCCGAATTGGTGGCCTTGCGTGGGAAAATCGATGCATACGACATGATTTCCAGCGGCTTTGTCAACGACCTTGACGGAGCGCAGATCTACTGGATCATCAAAGGTGCTGGCGGCATGGATGACCCCGACCTCGCGGAGTTTCTGCATCGCCTGAGAACCGTGGGCGCGGCGGCTCCTGCTGATGGTCAGGACGTTTCCCCGGTTGAGCTTAATATTCCGTATGAAGCGCGGGAGAAGCTTCTCGACAGGCTGAAAAATCAGTTGTACGAAGATGCCATGCTGATGAACCCGGAGGACATTCGCGGCGGTGCTGTTACGGCTACGCAGATCAGAGCGGCGTATGAGCGGCAGAACGTCAGAGCGGATGAGCTGGAATATTGCGTTATCGAGTTCCTGCAAGGCATCCTGTCCCTCGCTGGCATCGAGGACGAGCATCCGACATTTACCAGAAGCACCATCGTGAATCAGAGCGAGGAGATTCAGAGCCTCGTGCAAGCCGCTCCCTATTTGGGGCAGGAGTACGTCACGAAGCGCATCCTGACCATCCTCGGTGACGGTGACAAGGCTAATGAGGTTCTGCAACAGGTGGATGCTGAGAGCGCGGAACGGCTGGGTTCGCTGGTGGAGTGATAGCGCATGAAAGACCTTGGGCATGAAGAAACCGAGCGGCTCATAAAGCGCATGACCGCCGATGTGCAAAAGGTTTATCTTCAAGCATCGAAGGAAGTACAGGCGAAGCTTGACGATTATTTCAGGCGGTTTGAAATCAAAGACGAGATTTGGGTGCGGAAGGTATCCAACGGTGAAGCCAAAAAAGAGGATTATATCAAGTGGCGGCAAAGCCAACTGATGGTAGGTCAGCGTTGGGAAACGCTACAGCAGAAGCTGTCGGAGGAATTGCACCAGAGCAACGTCACCGCCCGAAAGCTTGTAGACCAGTACAGGGCGGAAGCGTATGCCGTCAATTTCAACTATGGCACGTTCCTTGTGGAAACGCAGTCGAAGATTGATACAGCCTTTACCCTGTACAACCGGGAAGCCGTTGAGCGCATCATCCGGGAAGAACCAGAGCTATTGCCGCCACCCGGCTTTCAATCCATCCCGACTAAGTTTGATAGATACAAGGCCGGGGAGGAAGTAAAGCTCACGGCAGAGGAAAAGAAAGCTTTCGATGTGGCTCTTGCGGCAGATAAGGACATCCGCTGGCAGAAAGGCCAGATTCAGAGCGTGACCATGCAAGCCATCGTTCAAGGTGAGAGCATCCCCAACTTCGCAAAGCGCATAGCGCGGGACATGGGCGAGATTAACCACAAATCGACCATCCGTTATGCCCGGACAGCTATGACAGGAGCGCAGAACGCCGGGAGGGTTGATTCTTTCCATCGCGCAGAGGAAATGGGCATCGACATGGAGCAAGTGTGGGTGTCCGTCCTTGACGGGCGTACACGATACGAACACCGCCAGCTTGACGGTATGCGTGTAAAGGTTGGAGAGCCATTCAAGGTTGACGGATATACAATCATGTTCCCCGGTGACCCATCAGCACCGCCCGAAATGGTGTATAACTGCCGATGCGGAGTGTGGGCGCAGGTGAAGGGGTGGAAAACCGATCTTAGCCGCCGAAGCCTTGCAGACCTTGACGGCATGAGCTATGACGAGTGGAAGAACAGCCACAAGGAAATGAGCCGTCCTATTACCTATCAGGAAGAAGTCGGGAATGCTATGAAATGGAAGTACATCAATGAGCGGTATAAGTGAGGTCTGACGGCATGGAAATCAAAGTGATAGATAATATTCCTGTGTTCATGCAAGCGGAGGAACAGGCCGTAGAAGCGGCATTAGAAGCCGTTGGACAGATGCTTGACTATGAGTGCGCTATGGAGTTGGGAAGCGACCCACGGCGTATTGATACAGGAAACCTTGCTCTGAGCATGGAGCATGAAGTGGACGGCAAGACGCTGACCGTGGGTAACAACGTTGAATATGGTGTTTACGTCCATGAAGGGACATCCAAAATGGCGGCGAACAGGTTTATCCGAAATGGCTTCATGAACAACATCGACAATATCAAGAACACGTTACAGGCGTATCTTGGAAGCGGCTAATTAACCTACTTGACATAACTTTGTGGGGGTGGTAAATTGATTGTAAAGTTGAGCGATAGCGCGATTGCGGCAATCGAAGCCGCCCTCAGGCGCGGACACAATGTTGAGATTCGCCGTTATAAAGATGGCGTTATCGTTTCCGAGGTCAAAAAGACAATCAAATATCGTGACATCCCCAAAGGGGATTAACTGGCAATAGGAGTCAGATGCTACGGCATCTGGCTCTTTTTTTGTATATAAAATCTGAATGGCAGAGATCGCCACCGACAGAAAGGAAGATTAAAGAATGGCACTTACCAAAGCACAGGTCAAAGAAATCCTGTCGAGCGCGGGTGTTACCGCTGAGAACATGGATGCCGCCGTGGACAGAATCATGGACGGACATCTGACCTCTATCAACGCTCTGCGCGAGGAGCGGGATGGTTTCAAGGCCGATGCTGAGAAACTGCCGAATGTCCAGAAAGAATTGGACGATATGAAAAAAGCCGCCAGCAAGGACGGCAAAGACCCTTGGAAGGTCAAGTACGATGCCCTGAAAGAGGAGTTTACCGACTACAAGAAGGACATCGAAGCAAAGGAAACCACCGCGAAAAAGAGCGATGCTCTCCGGGCTTTGCTGAAAGAGGTCGGCATCCGGGAGAAGCGCATTGACGCTGTCCTCCGGGTTTCTGATCTTGACAGCATCGAGCTTGACGAGAACGGGGCAATCGTGGACGCAGGAAAGCTGAAAAAGTCCATCGCTGAGGAGTGGGAAGATTTTATCGACACCACCGAGCAGAAGGGCGTACAGACGGTGAACCCGCCCACGGGTAAAGGCAAGGGCAAGA
>Ga0326512_10003165_pt1 | contig 12120 bp, 22 predicted proteins | sample 1_2617_0518_D_FD_203652 | JGI IMG/M metagenome (GOLD analysis project Ga0326512, IMG submission 203652) | Bovine rumen microbial communities from UC Davis, California, United States - 1_2617_0518 | ecosystem: Host-associated > Mammals > Digestive system > Stomach > Rumen | place: USA... | reverse complement strand
AGGGACAGCCGTTTGTCGTGGAAAGCGAAAGGACTTTTGGCGTACATAATGGGTTTGCCGGAAGATTGGAAAATCAACATTGCAGACCTCGCGACAAAAAGCAAGGACGGACGCGACGCAACGGCAAGGGCGTTAAATGAATTAATTGAAATGGGATACGCAGTGCGCAAAAGATTGATTGGCGAAAACGGGCGTTTCGATGGTTATTGTTACACGGTAACAGACATTCCCGAAACTGACATCACCGCCGGCGGAAACACCGTAAACGGAAAATCCGTAAACGGTTTTTCCATAAACGGGAAATCCATAAACGGAAAATCCACTACTACAAATAATATAAATAACAAAGAAATAAATAACAAAGAAACATTAAATGGTGGCGGCTTTGAAAATCCGCCTACACCCACGCCCGACAACATCATCAATGTTGATGTTGAGGAAATCACTGGCGACCCTATCACCGTAAACGCCGAAACAATCACCCCCCCAAGTTCCGCCGCGCCCCCCCTCAAAGATGAGGCAAGCCCAAACAAAAAAACGTTATTCAGAAACAGCACCGCCGCAGACCGTGATACATTCTTTAAAACATTCAGCGGCGAGGAATACGCCACGCTCGATATGGAGCATTATTACAACGCGGTTGCCGATTGGTCTGACAGTTCAAACACGATGCGCACGGCGCGAGGTTGGTTTGCGACGGTGAGGACATTCATAAGGGGCGACAAAGAAAAAAATCGTCTGCATAAAAAACAGACTAACAGTGGCTTTGATTGGAACGCTGCAAAGGCGTATTTGCGAATGTAAAAAAATCTTTGTTATTTTAACGTTTATTAACGCAAAATATTTGCACCATACAAAAATTATGTGTAATTTTGTATCGTTAACAAAAAGGAACACTTAACACACACTTTGCAAAGGGACGTAAACAGTCGTCAAAAAGGTGGAGATGCAATGGGCTTGGCACTTTGAACTTCGGGCTAACCACTTGAAAAAATAGGGCGGAAGAGAAACCAACGGTCTTTAAAACACGGCGCAAAATCTAAACGGCGCACCATCAGACGCGAAAGCGCACCATCAGACGCACGAATTTTGACGCGCCGTGTTGGAAAGACTAATAAAATGAATGTTTCACGTAAAACATCAATCGAAAATGGAAAACAAACTCGCGGAAATAGCGGCTAAAATAAAAGTAAACGACAGTTTAATGCAGGAGTTGAAAAACAATCGCTTTAATCTTGAAAACGAATACAACGCCGAGTATGAGCGCGTATTTGAGGAGCAAACTGGCATACACAAAGGCGATACCGTTGCCATTAACGGTATAAGGTATTTGTTTTGTGGGTTTGAGCATTGTAAATACAATCGCCCATTCAAGGTGCGCAAATTCAACAAGGACGGCAAGCCGAGTAAGGCGGAGTCCTACATTTATCGCTACAAAGACACAACGATTATAAAGTTTGTTTAAAATGGAAACGGCATTTGCAAAATACGATATACACAAGGCGCTTGCAACGGTACAGCCGGAGCAACCGCCCCGACAGTCGGCGGTAACGGTTGCGCTGCAACGATTGGCGGATACCAACACCGCGCCGTTGAGCAATGTTGATGCGTTAATTCTAACGGCTGCAAAAAATGCAACCATCGGAGAGATGCAGCCAACGGAAATCGCCGCAGCCGTTAATCAATGTTTCCGATTTATAAGCATTGATGTTGGGTACAAGCGACCGGCGGACGATGCAGAATGGCAATATATTATTGTCCGGCTGTCTGACGTATTGAAACGCCACTTTTACGACCTTACAATAGAGGACGTAAAAACAGCGTTTGAATTACTGACAGTTGGCGACCTCGACAATTATTTGCCGACAAATAGCAGCGGAGAGCCTGACCGCAGCCACTATCAAAATCTCAATGCCGATTATCTTTGCAAGGTTTTGAGAGCCTACAAAAAAAGGCGCGATGTTGCCTATACCAACATCAAGGCAGCACAGCCGAAACCGCAAAAGGCATTGCCGCCAACACCGGCCAAAACACCCGCAGAAAAAACGCGGGAATGTTACGACAATTATAAGGCAACCGGAAAACTTGTTTTTGCCATTCCGCCCGACGATGTAACAATCGCCAATTTTCTGACAGAAAAAGGATTGATGGCGGCGGTAGAGGTAACAGATGCAGACAAAGAAAAAGCATTTGCCACCTACAAAATTGAAACAGAGTTAGGATGGCACAATGATTATGCCGCAAAGTGGATAATCAGAGCGGGCAAGGATGCAAAGGAACTGCAACCAAAGGCATATAAGTTAGCGTTAAATCGTTGTATAAAAACAGCGTTTGACGGATTTGTTTCACGTGAAAAAACGAAAAATCAATGATACCAAAAACACTTCATTATATGTGGTTTGGCACGAACCCGATGCCGCGCATTTGCGGCGAGTGCATCGAAAGTTGGCACAAGGTTTTGCCGTCCGATTGGTCATTCCAATTTTGGAATGAAGATAATTACGACATCGAAACAAAAAACAACTTTGTTTTGCAGGCGTATAGCAGCGGCAATTATGCGTTTGTTTCGGATTATGCAAGGTGGGACATTTTACATCGTCAAGGCGGTGTGTATGTAGATACCGATGTTTTTCTGTTAAAAGACATCACGCCACTTTTAAGCAACAAGGCGTTTGGCGGTCGTAACTGTCTCGGTTTGTTTGCATCGGGATTGATTTTGGGCGCAGAGCCTAATTTGCCGATATTCGCAGAAATGAAAGCGGAATACGACCGCCGCAATTTTCTGACGAAAGACGGCAAGCCAACATGCGTCACAAACATAATGGTTGAAAATGAATTGTTGGTGCGGCACAATTTGAAACCCGATTTGGAGATTGCGCAGACAGTTGCCGACATCACAATCTACCCAACCGATTATTTTTGCCCATTCTTTCCGGCAGATGGTACACTGAAAACAACGGCAAATACATACGCGATACATCAGTTCACGGGTACGTGGATACCCGAGGAAAGGAAAGCGGCACAAGCGAAAGCCAATCCGAAATTGGCGGAGCATTACGCAAAAGTCAAATAACACGAATACTAACACATAACACATCAATAAAATGAGTACATTGTTTGAATTACCACCGCCACAGACGCAATTATTTGAAATGCCGCCATTACCCGATGCAACTTGCCGCACTTGCAGACATCGAGAGCGTTGGCAGTGCGGAGGTACTGTAATAATGTATTGCAATGTCATCAAGTCAAAACGCACACAGAATGGCTTAAAAAAAATCAAAGTAACAAATAATGCTTGTATCAGATACGAGCGCAAAGATAATTAAAATGAATGCGTTGCAAAAAGACATAAATAATATCCTCAATGATATGCAGTACGAACACCCGCGATATGAAGTAATTTCGGACTTTTTCGAGATGTCTGCAATCGCTATCCGTAATGCTGTATCATACGACAGTCAGCGCGCCGAGTATGAAAAGCATTATGCAGATGTCGCAAAGAAATACACCAAGAAACAAATACAAGCGTTTTCGATGGCATTGGCGAGGTTTCAAGACGAAATAACACTTGCCATCAACGGCGGCGCACCGTTCAGAGATTGGGCGGGAGAGTTGTATATGGAAAGCGGCACGTACAATGCTAATTTCGGTCAATTCTTTACGCCTTACGCCTTATCAAAAATGACGGCGATGGTAGGAACGGGCATTGACACAATTAAAGCCAAAATAGCAGAGGATAGCAATTATATAATGACTATCCAAGAGCCGACAGTCGGCGCAGGCGGTATGATCGTGGCGGCGATGGAATTTCTAAGGAGCAACGGCATTAATTACGCTTGGAATTGCTTTGTCGATTGCGGCGATATTGATGCAAGATGTTTTTTTATGACGTACTTGACATTGAGCCTTTTGGGAGTTCCCGCCGTGGTACGTTTGGGCGATGCCTTAAAATTGGAATATCGCGCCGCGTGGTTTACGCCCGCCTACATTTTCGGCTACTCGCATTTTTATTCAAGATTGAAAAATGGCGACTATCCAAGGACGGCGACAATCCCGAAACCACAATCAGAAACAAAACAAGTAGCAGAGCCGCCGACAGCAAAGGCGGATAAATACGGACAATTATCATTATTATTTTAATATGAAAACACCATCAACACTAATCGTAGGCTACGGCATCACCGGTAAAAACTTACACCGCGAAATCGCCGCCCTCAATCCTGACATTTGCGACATTGACAGCGCAAAGATACCGCCCGAGCATCAAGGGCGCAATTATAGTAAGTACGATGCAATTTTTGTTTGCGTCGATACGCCGTATGTTTCACGTGAAAAACGGTGCGACATTACGGCGGTGGAAAAAGTAATCGACACACACAAAGAGGAACTTACAGCCGGAGGCGTATTCGTAATCAAGTCAACAATACCGCCGCACACTACATCAAGGCTTAACAACTGTTTTCCGCTCACGCCAATCATTCACAGCCCCGAATACTTCGGCGACACTCAACATTGCAACAATTTCGATTTTGATTTTACCGTGTTGGGCGGTAGGCGCAAATGGTGTAACAAGATACAATCTATGTTGCAGATGTGCCACGATGCACGGCACCGATTTTTCGTGGTTGATGCAGCCGTCGCAGAATTAGCCAAGTATATGGAAAACAGTTTTTTGGCGACAAAGGTGTCTTTTTGTGTCGAGTTTTTCAGAATTGCGAAAGACCTCGACATTGATTATAATGCCGTGCGTGAAATCTTCATACAAGACCCACGCATCAATCCGAGCCATACATTTGTTTATCCCGATGCGCCTTATTGGGATAGTCATTGCCTCAACAAAGACGTTGCAACAATCGCCGACAATCAAAAGGCGTATCTATTGCGTCAAATAATCAACTTTAATAACCATTGCAAAAAATCTTTGCAAAGTTAACATTTATTAACGTTAAAAATTTGCACGTTAAAAATATTATGTGTAATTTTGTAACGTAATCAAAAAACAAAAGTTGAACACTTAACGCACAAAGAAAATGAAAGCAGCAAAGAAAACAATGTTGATTGACGGCGCAAAGGTTGCCTACACACACGGACAGTACGGTAAAAAGGTTGCCGAGATAACATTCAAGGACGGCGGCAGCATCAAGGTAACAGCATCATTCTCAACGTTACTTGACGCAAAAGTCAAAGTGGCAATCAAGGAGCATTACAGCAACGTAATCGCCGGACTTGCTAAGGTTGCCCGCGAAATCAACGAGAGCGCAAGGCGTAACAGAATGAGAGCGGCGTAAACAATCAGAATACAACACCGCGCCCGGTCAAGTATCGGGTGCATAATTCAAAAAAAATGATAACAGAGGAGCAGATGGCGCAGCCAATTACAATCGAATTTCTCAAAAAGAATTTCGACGATTACAGCGAAAATAACAACGTGTATTCTACAACGCGGGAGCAATCGCCAAGATGTGTGGACGTGTTTCCGTGTTTCGGTAAATTCACAATTTCCGTCTTTGATGAAACGATGGATAATGTTTTCACAGCATCAACCATCGGACAGTTGGTTGAGTCCCTCAACCTTTGCGAACTTCAATCGTTTACATCAACATTAAAAATGTAGAGATATGGCAGCAACGACTATTGCAGAGAAAATAGCAGAAATAGAGCGCAAACAGAATTTTACCTCGGATTGGTTTGAGGAAAGTTTGCAGGAGATGGCGGATTTTGTAAAAGCGAAATACCGCAGCATCGAAAACAACAATATCGCCTTGGTTAAGACTTGCGATATGTTCAGGGCGGAAAACGCGAAACTCAAAGAGCAGATTAACGAAATGGTTGAGAGCCGCCGTGAGTATCTTGATGTTTAACTTTTCACGTGAAACGATATGAAAGAACACAAATGCAGGGGACTCTACGACCCCGGTAATGGTAGCGCACCGTTTTGGGTATATGGATATTACGACTATGCCGCGCCGTCTGACGATGGAAAGTTCCCCGAACGGCACATTATACACACCGACGTCGGATTGATAGACGTTGACCCTGCAACGGTGGGGAAGTGGGTTACAAAAGACTGCAACGGAAACGATGTATATGAGGGCGACGCGCTAAAACAAAACGATGCAAAGGGCGTTTATGTCGTATTTTACAATGAGAAATATTTTCGCTTCGATGTACGGCATACTTACGGCTTTACAACGGAATTAAGCCGACTTTTGCGAGAGTATGAAAACAAAACAACAAACCTTGATGCAGAGGTAGTGGGCAACATTTATCAAAACCCCGAACTCGGCGAAATACACAAAAGAGATGGAAGTAATTAACTTTAAAACGGCTTACAGCGTCCACGATAAAGTATATATACTTGTAGGTGGCGAAATCAGACTTGGTAAGATAGCCGCAATCGCCTTTTGTGGCGATGGTTATGCTTACGATGTTGAGACGTGCGCGGCATATTCAAAAACAGCAACAACAACATCAAGACGCAAGGAAAGTGAAATCCGCATCACCCTTGAAGATGCAATCAATTATGCCGTCGAAACATACCGCAAAAGTCTTTGCGATGATTGGGGTTTTGATGTTCAAGACAACGGCAAAATTGTTTCACGTAAAACAAAAAATTAACAATAAATTTTGCATTATACAAAAATTATTGTTATCTTTGCAGTAATAAAATTAAAATCGTTTGCTATGGAAACGACAAAGACAGACAAAAAAATGAAACGGTATAAATTTTGGGTGTGGGTGTGGCTGATACTGACAGTCGCAGCGTACACCAATGCCGTTATTGACATAATCAACGTAATCAAAAAAATATGGGAGTGAACAAACAAATTATCCTTGGCAACGTGGGACAAGAGCCAAGGATAAGCACCTTTGCAGACGGCGGCACGGTTGCCAATTTCTCCGTGGCGTACACTGAAAAGGGGTACACTACGAAAGACGGGCGACAGATACCAGACAGCACCGAATGGTTTAACATTGTTGCCAAAAACAGCCTTGCAAATGTGGTGCAGCAATACGTCCACAAAGGCGATAAAATCTACATTGAGGGTAAAACTAAGACCCGCGAATATGTAGGCAGCGACAATGTACAAAAGCGCATCACCGAAGTACACGCCGAAAAAATAGACCTTTTGGGACGTTTGGCGGTTCAAGATGCAGCGGCGCAACCGCAGCAACAAGACACGGCGGCACAACTGTATGGACAGCCGCAGCAAACGACGATGCCGACAGCACCGACCGCGCCTCCGAAAGACGATGATTTGCCATTTTAACTTTTGACATATTAGTAACGATGATGATACAACAAAACAACCCCGACAATGCGCAAATGTACCGTTGCACCGTAATCAGGCAACCGTTTGCAGATGCTTTTATCAAGGCTGTGCGCACGGATGCAGAGGGAATGACGTTTGCGGAGAAATCCATCGACGTACATTCCTATCCCACGGAGTATCGGGGCGATGTTCTTATATGTTCCTCGTCTAAGGGGGTGGGGGACGCAAATAGGAACGGCGTGACAATCGGGGTTGTGGAGTTATACGATGTTCGAGCCGTAGAAACATTTAAGGACATAGAATGGGCGCAAACACGTGTTTCACGTGAAAATTGGCGAAAGGAGAAAAAATGGTTTGGATGGTTCTATCGAAACCCGCGTCCCGTGGTAGAGTTGCCAATCGAAATCAAGCCCGGCGCGTTATGGTGGATGGCAGCACCGCCCGATAGCATTATTGAATACCCGCGAGCGGTCAAACTTGACGATGCAGCGTGGCGGCAAATTATGGATAACAACAAAGACAAATTACTATGAATAACAACAGCAACGCGGGACTTCCGTATGAAGTAGTGGCGACACAATCGCTAATGTGTCAATGGCTGTCTTTAAACGAAGTCCGCAAGATAAAGGAAATGGTAAAGAGCGATAAATGGCTCAACCATTTGCATAAGTTCAAGCACGGTCTATGGCTTACTGAAAACGGATTAACGCAGCGTCAGACGTTGCTATTCCAATTTCAATGCAGATATGAGGACAGCGCAAAAAAAGACATTGCGATAATTAACAGACTTTTGGGCGAGGTGACGGACGCACTGACACCCGACATCGAAATGTTAAAGCGGTGTCTGTTTAAATTGGTATCATTCAACGATTGTGTGTATGAAAGCATTTTGGCGGAGTTCCTGACAGTCGGCACGTTGTTACACCACGCCGTCAGAATTTTTGACGAATTGGATAATCCTTGGAAGTATATTTCCGAGGGTTACGACATACACAAAACAATCAAGCGCATCAAGCCCGAAAGAGAAGTAAAGAATTTTGAGGACGCAGTTTTGGCAACAAACTTGCTCCCTGACGGCATAGACTACTTGGCGGATATGGATGTAAGGAATTGCGTAAAAATCCTATCGAAAAGGATGGATACGCAATTCATACAGAAATTCACAAACAAAGGGAAACAAGATGTTAACATTGCAGCATAACACAAACGATGTTGACGTTATAATCATAGAGCGGGACGATAGGACGGTGGCACAAAACGCGCCGTTCATTGTTTCGCGTGAAACAACAATATTGATTTACGATGGAAATAAAGATTATCAAGATAAAGGACTTGGCGACGAATGACGGACAGATTGAGGGTCTCCCCAAAAATCCGCGCCAAATTCGCGACCACCGATACGAAAAACTAAAAAAGAGCATCACAGACGCGCCCGAAATGCTCCAACTCCGTGAATTGCTTGTTTACCCCCACGGCGGCAAATTTGTGATTATCGGCGGCAATATGCGTTACAGAGCCTGCAAAGAAATCGGTTACAAGGAATTGCCTTGCAAGGTGCTTGATGCAGAAACGCCGATTGAAAAGTTGCGCCAATATGCCATAAAGGACAATGAAAACTTTGGCGAGTATGATTGGGACGTAGTGGCTAACGAATGGGATACGGCGGAATTGGAAGATTGGGGCGTGGAGTTGCCGACGGATTTGGGAAATAATGTTGATATTGACGATTTATTTACAGATAACGAAGTCGAAAAAAATAAAGATGTTACAATCAAGGTTATTATCCCGAAAGACCAAGAGGAAATAAAAGGCGACGTAATTCGCATTCTCAATACGGCTTTAAAAGATTTTGAAACTATTAAGATACAATAGTATGGAAGTTTTTTTGGCTGGAATTTGCGAAGCGGGAAACCTAAAAAAAATGTTAGATATTATGGAAATGTATTTGGCGGGTGAAAACGGCAAAAGCAAGATTATGGAAATGTATTTGGCGGGCGAAAACGGCAAAAGCAAGATTATGGACAATGAAGTATTCGAGTTTTTGCAAAAAATAAAATCGCCATTGTGGGATAATATTTCCGTGTTGGAAAGTTTCTTTTATGTAAAAGATAACAGAAAATTTCCTATCTTGTATCGTGGCGGAGCGTTTAAAAAAATACTTTTAGACAGTGGAGCATATACATTCTTATCCTCAGTCAAAAGTAGCATTGATTGGGATAGGTATGTAGGCGAATATGCGGATTTTATCAACAAATATGATGTTCGATTATTTTTTGAACTTGATATTGATAAAATTATTGGTTTAGACAAGGTTGAAAAATTACGAGACAAACTCGAAAGTCTGACCGGTAAAAAGCCAATTCCCGTATGGCACAAAAATAGAGGTAAGGATTATTTTGTTGAAATGTGCAAAAAATATCCTTATGTGGCGTTAGGTGGATACGTAATAAAAGAAATTCCATCAAAGGTTTTTGAGAATTATTTTCCGTGGTTCATCAGTACTGCACATCAGAACGGTGCAAAGATACACGGATTGGGATATACACGCACTGAAAATTTAAAGAAATTTAGGTTTGATAGTGTTGATAGTACGGCGTGGTTACACGGAAATATTGGAGGATTTATCTATAAATTCGATTACAAAAGAGGATTTATGGGTAAAGAACAAAGAGAGAAAAAAACAAGAATAAAAAGCCAACTTGCAGCAATCTACAATTTTAACGAGTGGTTAAAATTTCAAGATTATGCACGAAAAAAATTGTAATATAAAAAATAGCAATCAATTATGTACTACATTGAAAAACATTTGGAAATAGCGGGCAGCCACAAGTTGACGCTCGACTATGAAAGTAAGTGTCAAAACTTACACGGACATAATTGGAACGTTGTGATTTATTGTAAATCGCCAACGTTGAACCGAAATGGAATGGTTGAGGATTTTACGCTAATAAAAAAACTAATTAGCGACAAGCTCGACCATCAAAATTTCAATGAAGTTTTGAACTTCAATCCGACAGCCGAAAATATAGCAAAGTGGATTTGTGACCAAATTCCAACTTGTTACAAAGTATCAGTTCAAGAGAGTAACGGTAACACTGCAATCTATGAAAAAGATTAACGAAATATTCTACTCCATACAAGGAGAGGGACGTAACGCAGGACGGGCAGCGGTTTTTATTCGCTTTTCGGGCTGTAACATCAAATGCCCGTTTTGCGACACAAAACACCAAAAAGGCAAGGAAATGAGCGATTTGGAAATTATAAACCAAATAGCCGAATATCCGTGCCGTTTTGTTATTCTGACCGGCGGAGAGCCGACACTATATGTTGATGCTGACTTTGTGGATAAATTACATCACAAAGGATATGAGGTTGCAATTGAAACCAACGGCACAAATATAGTTCCCGCGAATGTTGATTTTGTAACGTTGTCGCCAAAGTTTGAATTTGTAAAAAATTCAAATATCAAACAACTTGTTTGCGATGAATTAAAAGTAATATTTAATTCCGTAAACAATATGGACGCATACAACGTTATAATAGCAAAATACAAATACATTCAGCCGTGCGACACGGGCGATGATGACACAAACCAAATGCACATTGTAAATGCAATAAAGTTTGTGCAAGATAATCCCGATTGGCGGCTCAGTCTGCAACTTCAAAAAATACTAAGCATCAGATGATAACGAAAGAGCAAGCGCGGCAGCATATTGTAGAGTTATTGCAATATATCGGCGAAAACCCCGACCGCGAAGGACTAAAAGAAACACCCGACCGCATTTTAAAAATGTGGGGTGAGATATTTCGAGGGTACGATAAAAATCAACGCCCAAAAATAACAACATTCCAAAATGGTGCGGATGGTATTGTTTATGACAATATGATTGTTGATAGCGGCGATTTTTATTCACTGTGCGAACATCACGCAATGCCTTTTTTTGGAAAGTATTGCTTTGCGTACATTCCACACCCGAAAGGAAAAATTTTGGGACTATCGAAAATTGCCCGCGTCGTAGATTATTGCGCGGCAAAACTTCAAATTCAAGAGCGGCTTGTTTCGGATGTTGTTTCGATGATACAAAATGCACTTGGTGAAAAACACCCACCAATCGGCATTGCGTTTATCGTTAAAGGTAGGCATTTGTGCAAGGAAATGAGAGGAGCGAGAAAAAAAGGAGAAATGACGTGTAGTTATTTAGTCGGCAAATTTAAGACTGATGCGGCACTAAGGGCGGAACTTATGAATTTTGTTTAATGTTTCACGCGAAACAAAAGTAACAAATGTAACAGCATAAAAAATGAGGAATACGGCGAGAAATAAGGCGGAATTTTTGAAAATCTATGCCAAACAACTGTGCAACATCACTAAGACGTGCAAGGCGGTTGGCATAGACCGTATTACATTTTATCGTTGGTATGAGAATGACGCAAAATTCCATCAAGCCGTTGACGATTTGGAAAATGTAAGGCTCGACTTCGCCGAAGATATGCTTAACATCAAGATGCAGCAAGGCGACACGACGGCGATTATCTTTTTCCTCAAAACAAAAGGCAAACATCGTGGATATGTTGAGCGCGTGGAAAATGCCGTATCGGTGCAAGTAGAGCAACCGCTTTTTGGTGATTATGACGAAAGTAAGGAGTGTTGACGGCTTTGTATATACGACCGCGATAGGAAAATTGCGGCAAATGTCGGCGAGGGTTCGCATCGTACCGGGCGGAACTTCGGCGGGCAAGACCTTTGGCATCATTCCAATCTTGATTGACGTTGCAAGCCGCAAACGCCTTGAAATATCCATCGTGTCCGAGAGCATACCGCATTTGCGCAAAGGCGCGATGA
>Ga0326512_10003164_pt1 | contig 12125 bp, 19 predicted proteins | sample 1_2617_0518_D_FD_203652 | JGI IMG/M metagenome (GOLD analysis project Ga0326512, IMG submission 203652) | Bovine rumen microbial communities from UC Davis, California, United States - 1_2617_0518 | ecosystem: Host-associated > Mammals > Digestive system > Stomach > Rumen | place: USA... | reverse complement strand
TGCTATTGTAATATCACACATAGTAGGTTATAAATAGGAGGTAAACAATGAAGTATAAATATAATGGTGAATGGGTAGATGTAAACATTAAAGCATTAGATAGTATGGTAATAGGTTCTATTATTCAATTTGTAGGTACAACAATACCAACAGGATGGTTAGAATGTGATGGTAGTACAATAACACAAAGTGCATACCCTGAACTATATGATTTAATAGGAGGAACACTACCTGACTTTAGAGGTAGAGTATTAGTAGGACAAGACACAAACGATACTGACTTTAATACAGTAGGCAAAACAGGTGGTAGTAAAGAATTACAAGCACACTCACACGAGATTAAAAGAGATTATAATCAAAATGGTTTTGCAACACCTTATGGTGAACCATTTTCAGGATGGGGAATAAGACAAGATAGTATAGGAAGTGCAACACTTACTAGAACACAAGAAGCAGGTACAGGTAATAGTGGAAACTTACAACCTTATGCAGTAGTAAAGCATATAATAAAAGCAACAAACACAACACCAACAATGGCAAGTGTAGTAAATGCAACTAATAGTTCAACTACTGATGCTTATAGTTGTGATTATGAAAACAAACACTATGGAGGAGTTGAATTGTTTACTGGTTATACATCAGGAAATGTTACATTAAGTGATAGTGCTAGTAATTATTCTTATATAGAAGTATATGGACAAAAGAGTGGTTGCTATGGATATGTAAAAATATATAGTCCTAACGGAAAACAATTTGGTTTAGCAATTCATAATGCTTATGAAAGTAATAATATTCAACAAATCTTTGGTAGATATACAATCTCAGGTACAACTATAACAAAAGATTTTGAAGTATATATGAATAACAATGGTACACCTAGCAACTCTAATGATATAAAAATAGAGAAGGTAATAGGTTATAAATAGGAGAAGATCATGAAAGAGATTATTGAAAACATAGCAAAGTTTATTGATCTAAAATCATTTGTAACATTAGGACTAACTGGTGCTTTAATCTGGGGATTTTGCAAAGGTATAGTTGATGAAAAAGATTTTATGATGATAGTAGCAATGGTATTCACATTCTACTTTGCTAAGAAAGAAACTGACAATTCTAAAAAATAGGAGGTATAATATGGGAAAACATATAGGTCAAACAATAAACCCTGTCTTAGAAAAAAATAATCATTATATGACTTCACCTTATGGTGAAAGAAAATTGAATGGTAAGACTGCTATGCATAATGGAATAGATCTAAAAAATGGAAATAAAGCAGGTCAATTATCTGGAGATTTTATTATTTCAATAGCAGATGGAACAATTACTTATGTAGGTAGTTCTAAATCAAGAGGTAATTATGTAGAGATCAAACATAAAAATGGTTGGAAGACTAGATACTTACATCAAAAAGATAATTCCATAATAGTTTCAGTAAAGCAATTAGTTAAAAAAGGTCAAAGATTAGGACATACTGGTGCTACAGGAGAAGGGGTCACAGGAGAACATCTTCATTTAGCTGTAATTAACCCTCAAGGTAAATATGTTGACCCTCTTCCATATTTATTAGGTGATAAAAACTTCGATGCTGATAACTGGGAAACTGGAGTAGAATATATTACATTATATGAAAAGTTCAAAAGATATTCTCCTTGTGTCGGAGTTAATAAAGTACCTTATAAAGTATTAAGTGCAGCTGATAAAAAGAAATGTAATAACGTTGGAGGTTCAGCTAAGACTAAAGTTGGAGTTAAATATAAATTCTATGAATTTGCATTTGATACTAAAGGAAATCGTTGGGGATGTACTACTAATCCAGATAAAAAGCAAAAGAACAAACATTGGATCTGTGTATGTGACAAATCTGGAGATCAAGTAAAGAGGGCGTAATGAATTGAATAGAACACGAAAAAAAAGGAAGGTAGGTGAACCTTCTCCTCTATAATTACAATTCGTGTTTTAGATGAAGATCATGAGAAATCATGGTCTTTTTTGATGAAGGTTAAAAAATTTCTTTTAGAAAAACCGTTTACAAATTTAAAAAAATCTCTTATAATAGTATTGTAATAATAAATAAATATCATGTTTGTTATTACGAAAGGAGATCTTTGAAAATGGCTTATATTAATTATAACGCAAATCCTAAAGGTTTACGAACTGGGGACTGTGTTATAAGAGCACTAAGCAAAGCTACTGAATTGACATGGGATGAAGTCTATGATGAATTATATCAAATCGGTAGAAAAAAGAAAATGCTATTGAATGATGATAAAGTATTCAAAGTGTTTCTTAAAAATCACGGCTTCTATCAACATCACGCATTAAGAAAAATGGACGGATCTAGAATGACAGTAGAGGAATTCTCAAAAGAAGTACCTCATGGATCATACTACATAGTTCATACTAGAAAACATCTAACAGTAGTTTACGAAGGTGATATCTTTGACACATGGGACACTAGCAAGCAAACCTCGGGGAAGTACTGGACTACTTGGTCAGAATAGTAGTAAACCCTTAATGGTAGTATAGGTTAGACCATTAATCTATTATATAAGGAGATCATAATATGAGAAAGCAAAAGATTAAAGTAAAAGGTGTAGTATACAAATACACATTATCAGAAGATAACACTCACATTAGATTAGATGGTATAGTTCCTTATGAAACATCACAACTAATCAAAGAAAGACTTATTAGAAAAGGTATATTAAAAGAAGTAGTAGATCATGAAGAAGTATCAAATCCAAAAAAGAGATTTGAAAAATGGTGCAACATAGAATTGAAATTACTAGCAGAAGATAAACATGATCCATTAAGCAAAGCAGCTAAAGAAGAATTAGAAAGGAGGAATTCTTAATGACATTGGAATTGTTCTGGGGTATCAAGAATGTTATTGAAATTCATTTAGAAGATACTTATGAAGATATATTAGATGGTAAACAGTATCAAGAATATTATAAAAGTGTAGTGAATACTCTTATTGAACTACTAAAGTACGCCAATGAAAATCTTGATCGAGTATTTGATATTAAAGAAGTAAAAGACTATTATGAAAGTAGAATTAAATCATTAAATTAATTTTAGAAAGACTTAGAGCTATGAATTAGAAAGATTAATAACTCATTAATCTTAATAGATATGAATTAAGAACTAATCTAATACATAGTTTTAAATTCATTTTAGAATATAGTTCATGTAGTTCACTGTAGTTCATCCTTTTTCACATTGTATTATAATATATTAAAAATTAAAAGTGCCGAAAAAAAGTCTAGTACAATGCAAAATGCCTGAACTACATAGAACTACATAGAATACATTTATTGAAAGGAGAAGATCATTATGAAAATATTATTTGATTATCAACAAGAAATAGTAGATAAGAGTAAAAAATCTAATGCTTTATTTATGGAAATGGGAACTGGAAAAACAATTACATCTCTTGAGATAGCAGAAAAATTTAAATGTGATAAATTATTAGTAGTATGTCTTAAATCAAAGATAGAAGACTGGATCCAAGAAATAGAAGAAGAAACTTATTTTAAAAAAGATAATTATATGGTTATTAATTTTGAAAGTATATGGAGAAATATGAAAGCAATTGATTTTACTACTTCTAATACATGTATTATTATTGATGAAAGTCATAAGATCAAGAACCCTAAAAGTAAAGTTGCTCAATATATCAAATATCTTGGAAAGAAAACTGAATTCAAATTAATATTAACAGGAACACCTCAGAACGATCAATATTATGATTATTGGATGCAAATGGGTTTTATTGATAGTGAAACTTTTAATATACCATTAAACTTATTCGAACAAATCTATTGTAATTATACATTAGATTATTTAAAAGGACATTTCTTTAAAAGAATAGAAAGTTATAATCAAACAGAAAAATTAAAACAAGCAATAACTGATAAAGCATTTTATAAAAATTATGATAGTAATTACGAGAAACCTAGAGAGATCTATACTAAGATTGATGTACCTAAAGAATATAAATACTTTAAGGAACATAGAGTATATGATGAAGTTGAAGCTGAGAGTGATATGGCACTAAGAACTTACTTAAGACAATTATGTTCTGGGTTTATTAAAAATATTAAATTAAAAACATCACCTAAGATTGAATGGTTAAAAGATTTTCTTGAAATAACAAATCATAAGATAGTGATATTTGTCAATTATAATATGGAGATTGAAATGATAAAAGAGATCTGTATTAAGATGAATAGACCTTATTCTATTTATAATGGAGAATTTAAGGATCTAAGTAAATTTAAAACAGCTAATAATGGAATAGCTATAGTGAATTATGCATCAGGAGCTACTGGAATTAATGATCTATGCATTGCTAATATAGGAATTTTCTTTTCTCCTCCTGACGGAGATTACATCTTATTTAAACAAGCTAAAGCAAGACTAGATCGTATAGGACAAACAAAACAACCTATCTTTTATTATTTACAATGTAGTAAATCAATAGAAGTTCCAATATATAATGCGTTTAAAAATGGAGATGACTTCACTAATGAACTTTACATTAATTGGTTAAATTCAAAATAAAATGTAAAATCTTCAAAAAGGTGTTTACAAGTAATAATATATTTCTTATAATGAAATTGTAATATAAAATAGAAAAGGAGATTATATGATGAAAGAAGAAATTATTATTACAATTGAAAACATAAAGGAGTTTGAGTACATTGAAAAAGATCTTTTCAAGAAACTAGTTAAAGTGTATGATCGATTTAAAACATACAAAGTTTATAAATACTTAAATGGAAAAATGATCTTTTTATATCAAGAAAGTGAGAATAGAGGATCAAAACTAAGAGAATGGAGATACACTACATCATGCTAGGAGGTGAAAGAATGAAAAGATTAGTATTTAAAAAATGGGTTGAATTTATAGTTGTATTATTATTCTTTATAGGGATAGAAGGAATTATCTTCGGATGCTTATTTGCACTAAAGAATGTTATAATGATATCTTATTCTATTTCAGCTATTAATTATTTATTATTAGTTAAATGGGGAAGATCATACAAGGAGGAAGATGATGTTTAAAAGATGGTCTAATACTTATAGTGAAAATAATAGAGAATATTATAGAAATCAAGGGTTAAAGTATTATCAAGAACACAAAGATGAGATCAATGAAAAAAGAAAAGAAAAATACAAAGAAGATCCTGAGAAGTATAAAGAAAAATCCAAAGAATACTACAAAAAGAATAAAGAGAAATTAAGAGAAAAATACAAAAAGTCAACAAAGAAGTATTTTATAGAAACATTAACAAAGTTATTAAAGGAGGATCAAGAATGATAACTAAAAAAATAGAAACACCAGAAGAATTCTTTAATTTAAAAATTCCCGGCGTGACAACTATACTATCTAATATTTTTGGAAAAGATGAATTTGCAGATATACCTAAAGTAGTGATGGATGCAGCAATAGAAAGAGGAAAAGCTGTCCATAGTTATATTGAACATAAAATATACAACGGAGAATGGGAAGATATTGAATTAGCTTATCAGATCTACATTGATTATTTTAAAGAATGGGAAAAAGAATATGAACCTACTTATTTAGCATCTGAACTTATGTTAAGTAATGAAGAAGATGGTTATAAAGGAATAATAGATACTATTTTCCAATATAAAGATAAAGATACGGGGAAGATCATAACATGTATGTGCGACTGGAAAACAAGTTCTAATCTTAATAGATTTAAAACAATGTGTCAATTAAATTTATATGCAAGAATGTTTGAGAAGCATTATGATCTTAAAATTGATGAAATAAGAACCTTATCATTAACTAAAACAGGTTGGAGATTTTCTAAATTTGAATTGAACCCCGCTATTTCTACTTCAATATTATATTTAAATAATCTTAAAAAATTATATAATAATGAATGATGATGAGTTATTTGTTTCAAGATTAAATAAAAAAGGGAAAGACAGTGAAACTAAACTACAAAGAAAAGTACAAGATTATTTAAAAAGTATAGGGGCTTATGAATTCAAAGTTCATGGATCTATTTATATGAAAGCAGGAATTCCAGATATTATAGCTTGCTACAAAGGTTTATTTATTGGAATTGAATGCAAAGTAGGAAAAAATAAAATGTCAGATTTACAAGTTTCACATAAGAAACAAATTGAGAAAGCCGGAGGAATTCACATCCTTGCTTATTCAGTAGAAGATGTTAAAAATATTTTACAATTACTATAAGAAAAAGTGTTTACAAATGACATTATATCTTATATAATTTAATTATACAAATTGATATTAGAGATTGACTAGAGAGTATTATTTAAATCAATGTAATGACAAACAATGAAATGTCTTTTATTTAATTGATCTCCTAGTAATAATTAATAATACTCTCTAGTCAGTCCCTAATATTGATTTATAAAAATTATGAAAGGAGGTCAATCAGAGATGGAGAATTCATTAATCGTAGTAAAAGACAATAAGATTGAAATATCACAAGAGTTTAAAGATAATTATAAGAAGTTCATAAATCTTAAAAATAGTATCGAAGAAGCTCAAAAGATAATCAAAGATCAATTAATCGCTTATTATGAAAGTCTTCCTGAAGATGAAAGAAAACAAATGGACTTTGATACATTTAAAGTTTCTTACGTTAAAGGATCTACAAGAAAAACTCTCGACAGTAAAAAATTACAAGATGAAGAACCTGAGATCTATAATAAATATTTAAAAGAAACTGAAATCTCAAGTACAATTAAATTTATTTAAGGAGGACAAATGAAAATATGGATCTATGGAAAACCTTTTTCAGGGAAAACAACATTTGTGTCTGGAATACCTAATAGTATTATATTAAGTACAGATGGAAATGCTAAAGGGTTATTTCCCGAAGATAGGATCATTCCAATTAAAACAGTTGAGGACTTATCTAAGTTTACTCAAGCATTCCAAGATGGAAAATATAAAGGTATTGATACAATCATTATTGATGTAGTAGAATATCTATATGACATCATTAGAGAATATACATTAGAAAAGAATAAAATAACTTATGAAAGTGATTTAGGTTATGCAAAGGGATGGCGTTTAGTTAGTGATGCTGAATGGTTCACATTTAGTAAATTAGCTAGATTAGCAGAAAATGTAATTTTCATATCACATGAAACACAAAATACAGAGATCTCATCCATTGGAAAAGAAACAACAAAGTTCATGCCTGCATTAAATGAAAAATTACATGACAAGATGACTGGGTTAATGACTATAGTATGTAGAGCTATAGTTAAAGACATCAAGTTAAATGATACTATCACTAAAAAATACTATATAAGCATTGGTGATGAAGCTAATGAATTATCTGGTACAAGAGTAAAATTAAAATCTACAAAAATAGAAAATTCATGGAAAGAATTCCAAGATAACATTATACAATAGGAGGAAATAATATGTTAGAAGAATTAAATGATATTTTTATGGAAGTTAAAGATGATGAAATAGGTTATGAAAATTTACCTGATGGTGAATATCTTGCTGTATTAGTTTCAGCTGAATACAAAATGTCTAAAAATGATAAACCTATGGTTCAATTCACTTATAAAATTACAGATGGTGAATATGAAGGAAAGACACATAACAAATTCATGTTATTATCTGGATCAGATGAAACAGGGTTAAAAAGAAATCTTACAAGATATGGAAATGAATTAAAGAAGTTCGGAATTACAGCTACATCAATTCAAGATAGTTTTGAAAAGATCTCTAAATTAACAAATATAGAAGTAAAATTAACATTAAAGACTACTGATACTGGTTTCACTAATACTACAGTAGATTTAGTATAATATGTTATGCTACGACTTTGAAGTCTTTAAGTATGACTGGTTAGTAGTTATTAAAGATCTGATTAAAGATGAAACTCTAGTTATAATTAATAATAAAAAAGAACTAAAAGAATTTTATGATCTACACCATAATGATATGTTTATTGGTTATAATAACAAACATTATGATGACTTAATAATGGAAGCTATCATTAGTGGTGCAGATCCATTTTTAGTCAGTAAAGCTATTATTAGTGATAAATCTCAATATGTAATAAGAAAAGCATTTAATATTAAATCATTAAATATAAATTCATTTGATTTAATGCAAGATATTAAAGGTCTATCACTTAAAGAAGCTGAAGGTTTCATGGAGATGTCTATTGAGGAAAGTAATGTTGATTTCAATATTGATCGTAAATTAACACAAGAAGAAATTGATGAAACAGTATTCTATTGTACTCATGACGTGAATTCAACAGCAGAATTCTTAAATAGAATAAGAGTTCCATATTTAAAATCTAAATTACAAATAGCTAAATTATTTAATCTACCAAGAAGTATACTTAACAAGACTAATGCAGATCTTGTTTCTATGGTATTAGAAGCTAAAAAGGTAGAACATGATGATGAACTTCAATATGATCTACCACCTGAATTGATATTAAATAAACCTGAATACAAAAAGATCTTAGACTTATATGTTGGACATGATCTTGATTATAAACAAAAGATGACAGTTAATGTAGAAGGAGTAGAACATATTTATGCATGGGGTGGACTTCACGGTGCACTACCTAATTTCAGATACAGAGGTAAACTATGGCAAATAGATGCTACTTCATACTATCCTACATTAATGATCCAACATAATTATATGTCTAGAAATTTAAAAGACAAGAATAAGTTTAAAGAAATTGTTGATATGAGAATTAAAGCTAAACATGAAGGAAATAAGAACATTGCTGATGCACTTAAATTATTAATTAATTCCTGTTATGGTGCTATGAAAGCTCCTTGGAATAATTTATATGATGCTAAAATGGCTAATCAAGTTTGTATCACTGGACAATTATTTCTTACAGATCTTATAGAAAAAATATCTCCATATTCAAAATTAGTACAATCAAATACTGATGGTATATTAATCATCCCTTATGATGAGGAAAAGATTAAAGAAGAGATTAAGAAAGTAGAAGAAAGAATACGTATTAATTTTGAAATAGATGAGTATGCTGGTGTATGGCAAAAGGATGTTAACAATTATATTATTCTTGGATGTGATGGAAAAGTTAAATCAAAAGGTGCTTATGTTTCACAATATCATAGAGCAAGAGAAAAGAATAAGGGGTTCAGAAATTCAGGAAGAATATTAGATGATGCAGTAGTAGATTATTTTATAAAAGGGGTGAAACCTGAAGAAACTATCAACTCTTGTGATGATGTTTTTGCATTCCAATTAATTTGCAAAACAGGAGGATCTTATTCAGGAACTTACTGGCCTACAGCTAATGGTGATATATTAGTAAATAATGTCAACAGAGTTTATGCTAGTAAAGATAAATCTAATGGACATTTATTCAAATTAAAGATAAATGCTGATGGATCAAAAAGAAAAGATAATATTGCTAATTTACCTGAACATTGTTTGGTTGATAATAAAGCAATAGCTTCAATTGATGACATTGATAAACAATGGTACATTGATGTAGCTTATAAAAGAATTAAAGATTATGAAGGAGAATAACATGAGAAAGATTATAGTTCTAGGAATGGACAACACTGGAAAAACTACATTGGTTGAACAACTTGCTGATGAATATAGTTGCAATCATATTAAATCACTTGGTCCGGGTTATACTAAAGAAGAGATGAGAGAAGAGATGTTAAGAAAACTTAATATAGAAGATCTAGTTATATTAGAAAGATTTTCCATATTTGAGGAATTAGTATATGGACCAATATTAAGAGGGGTTTCAAAATTTGATAAGGAAGATATTGAAGAAATTAGAAAATATGATCCTATCATTATTTATTGTAGACCAAGAAATGAAGTTATTTTCAATTTTGGTGATCGTGAACAAATGAAAGGTGTAATAGAAGAGAAAGAGAAATTAGTTGAAGCATGGGATCAATTAATTGCTGATTTAAAAATAAATTATGATTTCACTATTATTCCTTATGACTGGACTTCAAAAAGAGCTCATTTAAAATTAAAGAATGAGATTGAAAAGGAGTTATCTAAATGAATATAATACATGCAGAAAAAGAAACTACAAATGAAGAATACTTAAAAGCTATCTTCGATAGACAAAAAGAATTAATGGTTAAATATCATGATATAGAATTAAGATCCGGACTAATGCAAACAGAAGATTGTCCAGTTGATCTTGATGATAAAAGGGGTCAAGCTAGAATAAAAGATTTTTCATGGAGAATAACTGAAGAACTTGGAGAAGCACTTGATGCTTTAAATAATGAACAAGGAGAACTAGGAAAATTACATTTCCATGAAGAACTTATTGATGGCTTACATTTCTTAACAGAGATGACTATATTAACAGGAATAGATACTTCATCTTGGACTTTAAAAGAATTAGTTGATAATTCATATAAAGAAGAATTGAATAATCTAGTAGCTAAGTTTATTCAAACACTAGGCATGATGTGTAATTGCTTAAAGAATAAACCTTGGAAACAATCAATGATGAAAACTAATAAAGAGAATTTCTACATCCATTTAAATGATGTATGGAAATATTACATAAGTATACTTACTTCTCAAGGTTTCACAGATGAAGATATTATTGATATTTATTTCAGAAAATCTCAAGTTAATAAATTTAGACAAAGGAGTAATTATTAATTGATATTTTATACATTTGATGATTTTTCAGATCTTTTTAGATCCATGTTAAATGAGATAGTTAATTTCCCTTATATATTACATGCAGAAAACACAGGGACAAATTTATATTTACAACCTATGGTTTTAAAAACTAAATCATTTAATACAGAACTAAACTTAGGAGATTTTGATTATACCATAACTAAAATGAAATATCTTATTAATAAGTATATTGATATAGAAGAATTGAAGAAGTTCCGTGAAAAGTTAATTAATAATTCAGGAACTTCTCTAACCTTCTATTTTAAAACTGTAAAACCTAAACAAGGAACTAGTACAGATAATGGTCCATGTTTACTTAATATCACATTAACTCGTGAAACAAGAAAGAGTAAATGGACTAAATGTTTTATTAATTATAGAACAACTGAAATTAATAGAAGATTTGCTGCTGATCTTATCTTATTTAATAAGATGTTAAGTGAACTTCCAAGTTGTTGTGAATTAAAAGAGATCTATCTAATACTACCTAAGAGTTATGTTGATTTAAGATATTTTAGTACACAAATCAACATGGATCTATTAGAAAATACTGAGATTGAGATCTTTAAAAAAATGAGAAAAGAGTATTTAAAGATGAAAGATGTTAATAATAAATTCTCTAGTTATAAATCAAAAAACAGAATAGAAAAGAAATTAAGGGGACTTACTGAAAGTAATAAAGTTGACTTATCAGATTTTAAAATAATTCAATGAAAAACTGTTTACAATTGAAGTGAATAGTACTATAATTAAATCAATCATATAAAAGATAGGAGGAAGTTAAATATATGAGATTATATACAAATGCTAGTGAAACATTTGAAGAAATCAAAAGAGATCTTGCAGAGATGGGAATATGGGTAAAACCTAAGACAATGCAAGATAAGAATATAGAAGGGAATTCAGATTATGAAACTACTGAATTACAAAATTATTCTTATACTATTCTTAATGCAAAATCAAAAGATATTCCTAATGTATCACAACCTTGGGCTGATGCTGAATTCCAAGAAAGAATTACTAAACCAGTAGATGGAAAATTTATAAACCCCGGAGAAGCTTATAAATTAAGAGAAGATGTCTGGGATGAATTCTTACATGATGGAAAACTTGGCTACACTTATAATGAATTACTTTGGAATAACAATCAATTTGAGAAAGTAGTAGAAAGACTTAAAGTAGATCCAGACAGCAGACAATTATGGATCTCTCTATGGGATCCTAATAGAGATGTTGATCTACTTGGAGGAATTTCTAGAGTACCTTGTTCACTTGGTTATTGTTTCCAAGTTAGAGAAGGTAAATTAAATATGCATTATGTTATGAGAAGTTGTGATTTTTCTACACACTTTGCTAATGATGTATATTTAGCAATTAAATTATTAGAATATGTATCAGAACTAACTGGTTATCC
>Ga0326512_10003163_pt1 | contig 12126 bp, 15 predicted proteins | sample 1_2617_0518_D_FD_203652 | JGI IMG/M metagenome (GOLD analysis project Ga0326512, IMG submission 203652) | Bovine rumen microbial communities from UC Davis, California, United States - 1_2617_0518 | ecosystem: Host-associated > Mammals > Digestive system > Stomach > Rumen | place: USA... | reverse complement strand
GCCGGCGGCTGACCGGCGCGGACGTGATCATCCTGCCGGACAACGACAGCAAGGGCAACGACTACACCGGACAGAACCACGCCTACGACGTGGCGCTGAAGCTGCGGGGGATCGCGAAGCGGATCCGGCTGGTGGACATCAAGGAAGCCTGCCCGGAGCTGCCGGAAAAGGGCGACATCAGCGACATGGTGCAGATTATGGGCGACGTGGACGCGATGGATGCCCTGGCGCGTCAGGTGGCGGCGACGAGGGACTTTGACCCGGAGACGGTGCCCTTCTGGCTGACGCCCCAGGAACAGGCGGAGAAGCTCTACGGCGCGGTGAAGGGCTACGGAGTGGAAAACGGCGCCATCTGCACGGTGAACGGAAACGAGACCAAGGCCCTGTGCGACTTTGTGGTGCTGCCCCGGATGGAACTGGAAAAGGACGACGGGGTGAACGTGAGCAAGTACTTCGTGCTGGACGGATGGAGCGCCGGCGGACGGAAGCTGCCGCGGGTGTCGGTGAAGGCCAGCGAGCTGGAAGGCATGAACTGGGTGACGGAAAAGTGGGGCTTCGACGCCAGCCTGACCCCGGGAAGCACCACCAAGGGCAAGGTGGCCTGGGCCGTGAAGAAGGTGGGCCAGATGACCGCCAAGCGGGTGACGGAATACAACCACACCGGATGGCGGAAGATCGGCGGGAAATGGTGCTACCTGTACCACGGCGGGGCCGTGGGGATGGACGGGATCACGGTGGACATGGGCGACGCGCTGAAGAACTACCGGCTGGACGGGGGCGGCGCCCAGGGCTTTGACAAGATCCCCTTTGCGGATGCGGCGAAGGAAAGCCTGCGGATCCAGGACGTGATGAAGGAAGAGATCGGCATCGCGCTGCTGGGGACGATCTACCTGGCGCCGCTGCGGGAATGGATGAGCCAGACGGACGTGGTGCCGGCCTTCGCGCTTTTCCTGTACGGCGAGAGCGGCACCCACAAGACGACGGCGGCGGCCCTGGCCATGAGCCACTTCGGCAACTTCCACGCGAAGAACCCGCCGGCCAGCTTTAACGACACGGGCAACCAGATCCGGAAGAAGGCCTTCCTGGTGAAGGATATGCCGATCCTGGTGGACGACTACCACCCGGTGACCAGCGTGCAGGAAAAGCGGCAGATGGCCGCCACGGCGCAGACCCTGAGCCGGGCCTTCGGCGACGGCGTCGACCGGGGCCGGCTGAACGCGGACAGCTCCATCAAGGCGAACACACCGCCCCGGAGCGTGGCGATCATCACGGGGGAAGACCTGCCGGCCATCGGCGCCAGCGGACTGGCGAGATACTTCATCCTGGACATTGACAAGGAGGACATCCCGGTGAACAAGACGCTGACGGAGCTGCAGGAGAACGCCCGGCAGGGATGGCTGCAGAAGGCGATGCGTGGCTATATCCTGTGGATCCTGAAGCAGACGGACGGGATGCCGGAGCGGCTGCACGAACTGTTCCTGCAGTTCCGGGAGGACATCCACAGGGACAGCAGCGGGGCGCACGACCGGGCGCCGGAGACGGTGGCCTGCATCCTGATCGGGTACCAGATGATGCTGAACTACATGCGGGACCTGGGCGTGTTTGACACGGACACGGCGGTGAAGATGCTGAAGCACGCCAGGCGGACCCTGGTGGACGCCAGCCGGAAGCAGACCGCGGACCTGCAGAGCGAGAAGCCGACGCGGATCTTCCTGGATAACCTGGCGGAGCTGCTGAGCAGCAAGCAGGTGGCGCTGAAGGACCTGACCAACTTTGAGGCAAAGGATCCGCCGCCGAACGAGAAGATGATCGGCTACATGGACGGGGAATACTACTACCTGCTGCCCAATGTGGCCTTCGGCGCGGTGCAGAAGCTGTGCCGGGAGCAAGGGCAGGAATTCCCGGTGAGCCTGAAGGCGCTGTACAAGCACCTGCGGACGGACGGGGTGCTGCGGCTGCCGGAGGGCGAGAACGGAAACCCGGCGCGGAAGAAGCGGATCGGCAACCGGACGGAGCGGCTGCTGTGGATCCCGGTGAGCGAGCTGAACGGGCCGCCGGCGGACGCGCAGCAGCAGAAGATGGACATGACGCAGGTGGATGACGTAGATCTGCCGGACGAGTTCAAGGACTGAGGGGAGGCGTGCAGATGAAAGCGATGACGGTCCTGAAACGGTGCAGGGCGGCGCAGACGGATGAAGAGCGGCTGCGGGAGCGGATCTGGCAGCGGCGGGAAGTGCTGGAAAGCGTGAGCGCGCCCCAGGGGGACCCCAACGGCGGGAGCCGGGCCCAGGGCGACAGGGACAAGATCGGCGCCATCCTGGGGGACATTGACCAGCTGGAGCGGGAGCTGCAGGCGCGGCAGGAGGAAGAACTGGCGGAGAAGGCCGCGGCGGTGGTGCTGCTGGACATGGTGCCGGACCTGGAGCGGAAGGTGCTGTACGACTACTACGTGAAACGGTGGGACACCGGGGAGATCGCCCGGAAGGAAAAATACACGCCGGGCTACGTGCGGAAGACGAAACGGAACGGGGAGCAGCTGCTGGACATGCTGGGCCCGGAACGGGTGGCCGCCGCGCTGCCTGCCTGGTACATCAAAGAGAAAGGAGAGGAAAAGGAATGAGAACGAAGCACAAGGTGAGGAACCTGCGGGAAGAACAGGCCCAGGCGCCGGACTGCTGCACCTGCGCGGAGCGCAGCGCCTGCGAAAGGTTCGCGGAAAACAGCTTCTGCACGAAGTGGCACAGCAACGACCCGGAGAAGGAAGGCATTGACCCGAACAAGGCCTGGGCGCGCGGAGATGATACGCCGTGGAACTGACGGAACAGATGAGGCTGGACATGCGCGAGGCGCCGCCTGCGGCGGGAATTCAAACGCCTGCGGCCGGAGGAGATCCCTCGACTTCGCTCGGGATGACAGAAGGAGCGCTGCGGGTGATCCCTGACGAAGCAGGAGCCGGAACGGAAGGAAAGCGCCGGGGAAGAGGGCCGGGAAGGCCGCGGAATCTGAAGCCGAAGATGCCAAACAAGGCACCTTCGGCTTCCGTGCGGCCTGGCGGCCGTAGCAAGGGATCCCTCGACTGCGCTCGGGATGACAGCCAGGACAGCGGCGCGGAGAGCACGGCGGTGGAGCGGTGCTTCCGGTATGTGGAGGACGTGCTGGACGGAAGCATCCTGGCCTGCGAGAAGGTGAAGATGGCCTGCAGGCGCTTCCTGGACGACCTGCAGAAGAGCGAGAGCGATCCGGATTACCCGTGGGTGTTCGACGAAACGAAAGCCAGGCGGCCGGTGGACTTCATGGAACGGTTTCTGGTGCCGACGAAGGGCGACTATGACAAGATGGAGCTGATGGGGTGGCAGTGCTTCATCGAGTGCAACATCTACGGCTGGGTGCACCGGAAGACCGGGCTGCGGCGGTTTAATGAAGCGCTGATCCTGGTGGGCACCGGTAACGGAAAATCCACCATGATGAGCGGCAACGCCACCTTCCTCAGCTGCAAGGACGGGGAGCGGGGCGCGGACATCTACCTGCTGGCCAACAGCAAAGAACAAGCGGACATCGTCTACAGCGAGTGCTACGGGCAGATCAAGGAAAGCCCGTACCTGGCGCCGCGGTTCCGGACGCTGCGGGACGGGATCTACTACGACAAGATGGGGAGCACCATCAAAAAGCGGTCCAGCGACTCGAAGCGCCTGGACGGCCTGAACCCGCACGGCGCAATCTTCGACGAGATCCACGAATACCGGGACTTTAAGCTGCTGAACATCATCAAGCGGAAGACGGTCAAGCGGCAGCAGGCCATTGTGATCTACATCACAACCATGGGCTGGGTGATCGACGGCCCGCTGGCCTACTACTACGACCTGTTCACGGACGCCATGAGCGGCAAGCTGGATCCGGAGGTCGGCGACCGGATGTTCGCGTTTATCGCGGAGCTGGATCCGGAAGACGACGTGGAGGACTTCGACAAGTGGATCAAGGCGAACCCGGGCCTGGGCGTGGTGCTGGACCTGGGGAAGCTCAAAAGGGACTGGGAGCGGTGCAAGCACATCCCCAGCGAGCGGGCGGACTTCATCTGCAAGCAGCTGAACATCATGGTGAACGCGGACGACATGGCCTTTGTGCAGCCGGAAGTGATCAAGCGGAACAAGGACACGGTGGAAGAAGAAAGCCTGCTGGGCCGGCGGTGCTACGGGGGCTTCGACCTTTCCAACCGGGAGGACTTCACGGCAGCGGCGCTGGAATTCCCGCTGGATGACGGGCGGATCTTCGTGAAGCTGCACAGCTGGGTGCCGCAGCGGAAGGTGGACATGGACCAGGAGAAGATCGACTACTACGGACTGCAGATGAAGGGGTATCTGACCATCGTGCCCGGGGAATATGTGCTGCAGGAGGACGTGCATGCCTGGTTTGTGGAGCAGTCGAAGCTCTACGAGATCGTGACCATCGGATACGACCCGGCGAACGCCACGCGGCTGGTGCAGATGCTGAAGACCGGCGGGGCGGACTATCCCGCCTTCGACTGCCAGGTGGTGCGGCAGGGGCCGATTACCCTGAACGACCCAATGAAGGACATTAAGGAGCTGCTGCTGGCCGGGCAGGTGGTGAGCAACAACGACCCGATGCTGCGGTGGTACACGGACAACGTGCGGATCAGCGGGGAGCGGCGGCACCTGGACAAGGAAAACTGGATGCCCACGAAGCGGAACAAGTTCCGGAAGATCGACGGCTTCATGGCCTGGCTGGACGCCCACTGTATCAAGATGCAGAAGCAGCCGGCGGGCGTGGAGTATACACCGCCGGGTGTGAGGGTAATAGATCTTGGCCGGAGAATCCGGCGGTGAACAATTCAGAATTCAGAATTCAGAATTAAAAGTTTTTCGACGGTGCGTATATATAGGAAGAATGGAACACCGGAAAACGCGGAAGGAACGCGCGGGGACGCGAGGGGCGCGTGTGCAGCGCCTGTATAACCCTTGCAAAAACACAAAAGGGGCCTTATCCTTTAAGCTGCCAAAGCAGGGCGGACGGAAGAAGCAATTCTCCGGACGCCTTTTTCTTTGCCCCGGCCGGCGGACCTGTCCCCGCGGCCGGGTTACTTTTCCAAAGAGCTTTGAGCTTATAAATTGTGCAAGTATGAACAACGGGGTGGACAGATGGCCGACTACAAGGAAAGCGATCCGTTTTACCATTCCGCGAGGTGGAAAAGGCTTCGGAAAGCTGTGCTGCAGCGGGATAACGGGATGTGCCGTGACTGCATGGACAGGATGCGGGCCGGGATCGGGATAAAGCCGAACCGGGCTGTGATGGTGCACCACATTATCCCGCGCAGCGAGCGCCCAGACCTGGAGCTGGACATGGACAACCTGATCAGCCTGTGCCTGAGCTGCCACGAGGAGAGGCACCCGGAGCGGCGGAGCAAGAAGAAGCGGAAGACACTGGAAAAGATCGGGCAGCACAGCATGAGAGTGATTAAGGTCTGACCGGAGACCGGTCAGACCAATTCAGAATTCAGAATTCAGAATTCAGAATTAAATGCTTTTCTTCGGACAGGGAGGAAAATCGAATGAACGCGACATTGCGGAAAGAACATTTTGAGCGGATCCAGGACAAGCGGGCGCGGCACATGTATGACCGGCTGTGCGACGCCTGCGAGAAACGCCCGGAGGGGCTGACGGAGCCGGACCAGATGCTGGTGGCGGACATCGCCTACGCGGAGCAGATGAAGCAGATGCTGATGGACGACATCGCGCAGCGGGGCCTGGGCCAGGAGAGGCGGAACGGCCGGCAGATGTACTGGGCCGAGAACAAGAGCCCGGCGCAGCTGAGGGCCTACATGGAACAGCAGCGGAAGCACCTGGGCGAGCTGAAGCTGACGCCCGGGAAGCGGGGCGCGGCGGAAGTGCCTGTGGATGACGAATTCGACAGTTTTGAATAGGGGTGAAACACATGTGGCCATTTGACAGGCGGGAGCACAAGGCGCAGGCGAGGGACAAGCCCGCCCGGCCGGTGCGGAGCCGGGAGCTGCGGCAGGTGAGCCGTCCCCGGGCGGACATGACCATCCAGGGGAACGAGGCGATCTACGCCGCGGTGAGCCGGATCAGCAACACCATGGCGAGCATGCCGATCCACCTGTACAAGGGGTACGAGATCCAGAAGACCCACCCGATGGAGCGGCTGATCAGCCTGGAACCGCACCCGAACTTCAGCGCCTACAGCTGGATGCAGACGATGGAGGTGCTGCTGAACACCGAGGGCACGGCCTACGCGCTGCGGGTGCTCAATAAAGAGGGGCAGCTGCTGCGGCTGGACATCCTGAACCCCACGAAGGTGACCCCGAAGAAGGACGAGGACGGGGACATCTGGTACGAGGTGCGGATGGACGACGGGAGCGTGGCCTACGCGCCGGGGTTTCTGATCCTGGCGGTGAAGCACATCAGCGCCAACGGCATCAAGGGGATCCGCCCGATCGATGTGCTGCGGAAGAGCCTGGACTATGACACCCAGGTGAAGGAAATGAGCCTGGATCAGCTGGACGGCGTGAACCACGGCATCATGCTGACGGTGCCGAACACGGGCCTCAGCCAGGCACAGAAGGACGACGCCGTGAACCGGTTCCTGGAGACCTACGAAAAGAGCGGACGGAGCGTGGTGATCCTGGAAGGCGGGATGACGGCCACGAACTTCGCCAACAGCAGCGTGGACGCCCAGGTGATGAACGTGGAGCGGATCACGCGGAACCGGGTGGCCACGGTGTACAACCTGCCGCCGCACATGCTGGGGGACTATACGGACACCAGCCCCGGAAACAATGAACAGCAGCAGCTGGAATACCTCACGCTCACCATCGGACCGAAGGTGAAGCAGTGGGAGGACGAGCTGAACCGGAAACTCCTGACGCCGGAAGAATACGCGCAGGACTACCGGTTCCGGTTTGACGTGACCAGCCTGACCCGGACGGATACCAAGACCACCGCCGAGCGGAACCAGATGGCCATCCGCGGCGGATGGCGGAAACCGAACGAGGTCCGCAGAGAGCTGGGGCTTCCGCCGGATAAGATGGGCGACGAGCTGATGAGCAGCCGCGACCTGATCCCGCTGCGGATTGCCGTGGAACAGCCGGAGCTGCTGCTGGGCGGCGGAAATTCTGCAGGAAAGGAGGAAAATGACGAATGACATTCTGGAACCTGAAGAATGACGCCGAGATCCCGGAGGACGGCGTGCTGGACATTGACGGCGAGATCGTGGCGGAGCCCGGATGGTTTACCGGCCCGGACGCCTGCGTGGCCAGCGACTTCCGGAAAGCCCTGAAGGGCGTGAAGAACGTGACGGTGCACATCAACAGCCCCGGCGGGGACGTGATCGCCGGCGCGGAGATCTACAGCGCGCTGCGGGAGCACAGCCTGAACGGCGAAGGATCCGTGACCGTGATCGTGACCGGCATCGCCGCCAGCGCGGCGAGCATCATCGCCATGGCGGGCGACAGGATCCTGATGCACCCGGTGGCCTACATGATGATCCACAACCCATGGACGGTGGCCATGGGGGACGCGAAGGAACTGCGGAAGGCCGCGAAGGTGCTGGACGTGATCGCCGAAGGCCTGGTGAGCACGTACCAGGCGCGGACCGGCAAGGATAAGGAAGAGCTGGAAAAGATGCTGGCGAACGAGACCTGGATGAGCGCCGCCACCTGCGTGGAGGAAGGCTTCGCGGATGAAATCTACGGTGCGGCCGGCAGTGCCGGAGCCAATTCCACGATCGCGGCAAGCGCCTGTAAGCCGACCATGATGAGCATGAAAGCCCACGGCCTGCAGGAGATCACCGCGAGGATGCCCCAGGACCAGGATGATCCTGGACTCTCTGAAGAGGAGCTCGAAAAGAGGGCCGAGATCGTGAAGCGGGTGATGATCGCCAACCGGGCGGTCGAGGCAATCATCCAGTAAGGCCGGCAGGCAGGACAGGAAACCCATGACAAAAGCGACGACGACGTCGCTTTTTTTGTTACCGAAAATGCAGACGAAAAACGAATAAGGAGGAAAACACAAATGACTCTGCAGGAAATCATGAACCAGATCACCACCCTGGGCGGACAGATCCGCAGCGCCAACACCAAGCTGGCCACGGACGCCGCCAACTCCGCTGTGCCGATGGCTGACATCGAGGCGCAGCAGAACCAGATCTCCGAGATGCAGAAGCGCATGGGCGTACTGCAGGAGAGCTACAACGCCCTGAAGGACAGCCAGGTGCCCGGCCTGCAGCCGGTGGGACAGCCTGATATGCCCAAGAGCAAGAAGGACATGCTGGCGTCCAACGAATACGCCCGCGCCTTCTGCTACGCCATCCGCAACGGCGTGACCCGGAAGAACGGCCGGGGCAACGAGCACGTGAAGATCCTGTTCGACGCCCTGAGCGAGGGCGGCGGCGATCCCGTCGGCACCGACGGCGGCTTCCTGGTGCCTGTTGACATCGACAACACCATCCACGAGCTGAAGCGCGAGCTGCTCCCGCTGAGCGACCTGTTCAACGTGGAGAGCGTGAGCGCTCCCACCGGATGGCGCCCGATCGACACCGCGCCCAGCACTCCCATGCCGGAGATCGACGAAATGGGCACCGTGCCGAACAACAGCGACCAGCCCGCCTTTGGCAAGGTGAACTACGCCCTGGCCAAGCGCGGCCTGCGGATCCCGATTTCCAACGAACTGATGGCCGACGAAGATGCCAACCTGATGGCATACCTTGGCCGCTGGTTCGCCAAGAAACTGGTGATCACCGAGAACTATCTGCTGCTGGCAGCGCTGGGCACCCCCAGCACCGCCCTCACCAGCGGATCCATCACCGCCGAAGGCGCGATCAAGACGATCCTGAACACGAAGCTGGATCCCGCGATCAGCGCCGCAGCCGTTGTTATTACCAACCAGACCGGCTTTGACGCCCTGGACCAGCTGGTGGACGACACCGGCCGCGGCCTGCTGCAGCCTGATCCCACCAACGCGACCCAGAAGAAGATCTTCGGCCGCAACATCCGCGTGATGTCTGACGCGCAGCTGCCGAACCTCTCCACGAACACCTACGCGCCGTTCTACATCGGCGACATGAAGGAGTTCGCGACCCTGTTCCACAAGGGCACCTTCGAAGTGGCCAGCACAGACGTCGGCGGCGACGCCTGGGTGAAGGACCTGACCGAAGTGCGCGGCATCGCCCGCCTGGGTGTGAGCAAGTTCGACACCGCCGCGGTGGTGGCCCGGAAGCTGGCGCTGAGCTGATGACGAACTCCAGACGGCCTGCGGGCCGGAGGAGATCCTTCGACTTCGCTGCGCTCCGCTCAGGATGACAGGGTGGAGCGCAGCGGGTCCATCCGAACGCTGTGAAAGGAGAAGAAAATCATGGCAAAGAGCGATAACACCAAAGCCCTGGAAGCCATCGCGGAGAAGCTGGTGGGCGTGAGCGTGACCGAGCTGCCCGCCGTGAGCGCCAGCGATAACGGCAAGGTGCTGATGGTGGTGAACGGCGCGTGGGCCGCGGCTGAGCTGCCGGCAGACAGCAGCGCCGAAACCACGAGCGCCGCGACGGAGACCGTGAGCGGTACCTGATAAGGAGGCGCCGGGATGCGGATTAACGAGCACTTTGAAGAGCTGGAGAAGCGAATCGCCAAGCTCGAAAAGGAAGTGAAGACGCTGAAGGCGGCCGGGAAGGCGGAGAAGCCTGCCGGCGAAACCTCCAAGGCGAAGAAAACCACCGGAAAGTAAGGAGTGAAAACCATGGCCGAGAACAATAACAGCCACCTGGACATGGTGCGCCGGTTTGCCGGAGCAGATCCGGCAGCGGAAGACACCGTGCTGGAGATGTGCTACAACGCGGCCGTGGCGTGGTTCAAACAGGCGGGGGTTGACAAGGCCCCGAACGATCCTTTGTGGATGTTCTGGGTCTGCAACCTGGCCGCCTGGATGTACGACAACCGCGGCAACGCGGACGCGAACGCGAATATCCCGGCGTTCATCGTGGCGAGCGTGCACCAGCTGAGGCGGCCCGGGGGTGAGGACTGATGGCGATCAAAGCCGGAGATCTGCGGCACCCCGTTGACCTGCTGAAGCCGGTGAGCGGAAGCGACAGCCGGCGGACCACCAGCTGGGTCAAACAGGCGACGGTCTACGCCGGAAAGAGCGACGTGAGCGGCCGGGAGTTCTACCAGGCCCACGCGGTGAACGCCGAGGACGTGGTGACCTTCACGATCCGGTGGCGGGACGACATCGACGTGACCTGGCGGGTGAAACACGGGAGCACCGTGTACGGAATCCTGGAAGTGAACCACCTGGGCTACATGCGCGACTACCTGCGGCTGAAGTGCCGCAGCGTGACGGGCGGGGGTGTGTAAAAGATGAGCGAAGCGGTCACAACAACGTATAACGCGGACCTGATCGACACCCTGATCGACGCCCTGAACGCGGGGGTTGCTGACGTGACCTTCTCAAGGGACGTGCTGGAGACCAACCGGCCGGAAGCCTGGGGCGCGGTGGAGCTGACGGGAGACGACAACTGCGACTGGGGCGACGGCGGCATGGTGGACCAGGAAGTGTGTGCGGACCTGTGGGTCTGCACGCCGGACAGGGGAAGCCAGATCAAGCGCCGGGTGCAGAAGGTGCTGAAGGAATTCGCCGCCACCTACGACATCGGCTGGCGGTTCAAGCGGCGGAACTACCTGTATGACCTGGACAAGGTGATGTACCAGTGGACATTGTGGATGTTCTGCCCGCTGGGCGAGGATCCCGAAGACGAGACGCTGGAGGATCCGGAATGGCCGGGAATGGACGAATCGGAGGAATAAGGCATGGCACGATTCAGCGTGGACGGGTTTGAACTGCAGGAGCAGCGCCTGAACAAGCTGGGGAGGCCGATGATGCGGCAGATCATCGAGGCCGGGGCAAAGGCCGCGGAAAAGGTGATGGAAACCTCCACAAACCAGTACGGGCACACCCGGAACCGGGACATGATCGACGCGATCGGGAACAACGGGATCCGGGAGTATTACGGCGGGGCCAGCACCGAGGTCTATCCCCAGGGAGACGACCGGAAGGGCGTGAGGAACGCCACGAAGGCCTACGTGATCAACTACGGCAAGGGGCAGCGGCCCCTGACCAAATGGCCGAAGAAGCGGCCCAGGATCAACAAGACCGGGGACAAATTTATCACAGGAAACGAGGGCAAGACGGAGCAGGCTGTCATGGAAGCCATGCAGGCCGAAAGCGACCGGCTGCTCGCGGAAATCTGAAAAGGAGGAAAAGCGAAAAATGGCAAAGACAACCTGCGCGAAGTTCACCTTCGCCACGTTTGCCAGCGGCGGGGACGGTGCGAGCGCACCGAGCTATACCGGCGGCGTGATGCTGGAGGACTATCTGGCCAAGTGCGAGATCACCGTGGACCGGACGGATGAAAAGGAATACGCGGACGGCCACCTGATCGACAGCGAGAAGATCGCCACCGCGGCGCACATGATCATGGAGCTGGTGAACAACAACGCCCAGATCAAGAAGGGCGTGCTGGGCATGACGGAGGCTGCCGGCGGCAGCGGCGACCTGCTGCAGGGCCAGAAGGATCCGCCCTTTGTGGGCGCCGGCGTGCTGATGGCCAACCGGTTCAAGGGTGTGACCACCTGGGAAGGCTACTGGATGTACAAGACCCAGTTTGCCCACCAGGGCGTGAGCGCCGAGACCCGGCGCGACCGGACAACCTGGCAGCATGACACGATCAACGGCGACACCGTTGCGATCAAGCTGCCCGGCGAGACGGATGTGACCTTCTTTGCCCACAAGGAAGGCATGACCGAGACGGCTGCCACCGAGTGGCTGAAGGCACACGCCGGAATCAGCGACAGCAGCCCGGCGGAAGAGACCACGAGCGCGGCCACGGAAACCGTAAGCGGCACCTGATGAAACAGGCCGGAGGGCTTCGGCCTTCCGGCCGCTTTTTTTATTTTAAGGACAGGAGGAAAACAAAAATGGCAAAGATTGAGATCGGCGGGGTGGAATACGACCTGCGGATGAGCCTGTGGGCCAGCGAGCAGATCGAGAAGGAATTCGGCGACCTGAAGGACGCGCTGCAGAAATTCCGGAAAGAGCGGAAGGTCACCATGGT
>Ga0326512_10003162_pt1 | contig 12131 bp, 10 predicted proteins | sample 1_2617_0518_D_FD_203652 | JGI IMG/M metagenome (GOLD analysis project Ga0326512, IMG submission 203652) | Bovine rumen microbial communities from UC Davis, California, United States - 1_2617_0518 | ecosystem: Host-associated > Mammals > Digestive system > Stomach > Rumen | place: USA... | reverse complement strand
TAAAGATACAAAAAAAGCTTGTTTTGGAAAGAATAGATGAGATGCAGGCAGTTTCAAGTGCTATAGACAGGGTGCTTGAAAGTGTGGAAGAAAAAGGCGGAGGCTCAGATATAGATTCAGCTTCGGAAGCTGCGGCAGACAAAATTGAGTGGAATAGCCTGCTTGAGTTGATAAATATGACTTCAGCTGACAGAAGCCTTAAATCTCAGTATGTCAATGCCAGCAATATCATGGCAAGGATAAATTTGCATGAATTTTACTCGACTAACAAGGAAGGTTGGTTTCCTTGGGTTTACCGCATGTGTAAGATAAAACCAAGTATGAAGATTCTTGAGGTGGGATGTGGCAATGGTGCCCTTTGGTCAAAGAATATAGACAAGATCCCGGCTGGTCTGGAAATTACACTCTCTGATATCTCAGAGGGTATGCTCAAAGATGCCAGGGAATCAATCAAAGATGTTAAGTTTGGACCAATCTTTAGCTTTGAATGCCTGGATGCGGCACATTTGCCGTATGCAGACCAAAGCTTTGACCTTGTCGTGGCCAATCATTGCCTCTTTTATTGTGATGATGTGTCTGCCACCATAGCTGAACTGAGGAGAGTTTTGAAAGCAGGGGGCAGGCTTATTGCCTCGACTTATGGCAGGAAGCATATGAAAGAGATTGCCAAACTTGTTCACGATTTTAATCCTAAGATAAATCTATCAAAAGTGGCTTTGTATGAAAGATTTGGCCTTGATGATGGAGATGAGCTCTTTGCTGACTATTTTGATAAGGTTACAAAATTGAAATACGAAGATGAAATATATCTTGAGGATCCAGCACCTCTCATCTCTTATATTCTCAGCTGTCACGGCAATCAGAATGAGCTGATTTTAGGCCATTTTCACGAATTCAAAACATATGTTGAGAAAAATGTTGAGGGCGGCTTTAAGATTAGCAAGGATGCGGGTTTGATTATTGGGGAAGTGAAAAAGAAGAAAAAATGAGAAAATTTTATTTGATAAGCTCTATTGTAATTGATGGACTTTTGTCTTTTCTTTTAATTTTGATGCTCTTTGCACTTGGGGAGGATGAAGGTTACTATACTTTTATTGCTTTTATGACAATGCCTTTGATTACATTGACCTGTATGGCTATAAATATTTTTGGACTTGTGAAAAATCCTAAGTTTCCATTTGTTCCTCAGCATATTAGCGTAAGACAGGACTGTGAGCCATCCAAGGCAGAATTTGGCTTTTGGATTAGCGTCTGGCAGTAGGGCAGAGCTGAAAAATAGAATTATAAAATAATAAAATTTAAAAAAGCTCTTGCAGGTGACGTAAGGTCACCTTGTATGATATAATGGCTTCGAAAAAGACAGAAGAATGTTTTGCATTCAAAAAAGAGAATATAAAAAACACTTATGGAGGTATTTCTATGAACATCGTAGTTACTGGTGGCGCTGGTTTTATCGGAAGCAATTTCGTCTTCCACATGCTTAATACATATCCAGATTACAGAATTGTGTGTATCGACGCACTCACTTATGCTGGTAATCTTTCAACACTTGAGCCTGTTATGGGAAATCCTAATTTCCGTTTCGTAAAGCTTGATATCTGTGATAGAGAGGGAGTTTACAAGCTTTTCGAGGAAGAGAAGCCTGACATCATTGTAAACTTCGCAGCTGAGTCTCACGTAGATCGTTCTATTGAGAATCCTGAGATTTTCCTTCAGACAAATATTATAGGAACAGCAGTACTTATGGATGCTTGCCGCAAGTATGGCATCAAGAGATACCATCAGGTATCTACAGATGAGGTTTATGGAGATCTTCCAATTGATCGCCCTGATCTCTTCTTCCATGAGGACACTCCAATCCATACATCAAGCCCATACTCTACATCAAAGGCTTCTGCTGACTTGCTTGTAAATGCATATCACAGAACATATGGACTTCCTGTTACAATTAGCCGTTGCTCTAACAACTATGGTCCTTACCAGTTCCCAGAGAAGCTCATTCCACTTATGATTGCAAATGCTCTTGCTGACAAGAAGCTTCCTGTATACGGCGAGGGACTTAATGTTCGTGACTGGCTCTATGTTGAAGATCACTGCAAGGCTATTGACCTTATCATCCACAAGGGCACAGTTGGTGAGACATACAACATTGGTGGCCATAACGAGATGAAGAACATCGATATCGTTAAGCTTATCTGTCAGGCTCTTGATAAGCCAGAATCACTTATCGAGCATGTTACAGACCGTATGGGACATGACCAGAGATACGCTATCGATCCTACAAAGATTCACAGCGAGCTTGGTTGGCTTCCAGAGACTATGTTTAAAGATGGTATCAAGAAGACAATTCAGTGGTATCTTGACAATAAAGAGTGGTGGGAGAATATCATCAGCGGTGACTACCAGAACTACTATAATGAAATGTATGGCAAGAAGGAAGTTATCGACTAAGTGCTAAAAAGCTAATTTTCACTTATGATTTATTGAGCATAGATTATTCGCTTATCTAATTATTTAATTATCTAATTGTCTAATTATTTAATTATCTGATTATCTAATTATTTAATTATTTAATTATCTGATTATCTAATTATTTAATTATCGATTTATCAACTTATTTAATTATCGAATTCTTGGGCGAGGGGCATATAGGCCTGACTCGCCCTCTTTAGGAGGATTTTATGAAGGGTATTATTCTTGCAGGTGGTGCAGGCACACGTCTCTATCCACTCACTATGGTTACAAGTAAGCAGTTACTTCCAGTTTATGACAAGCCAATGATTTATTATCCATTGTCAACACTTATGTTAGCTGGAATTCGTGATATTTTGATTATATCTACACCGGAGGATACTCCAAGATTTGAGTCTCTTCTTGGCGATGGTAAGCAGTTTGGAATCAACCTTTCATACAAGGTTCAGCCATCTCCAGACGGCTTGGCTCAGGCCTTCATACTTGGCGAGGAGTTCATAGGCAATGATGCTTGTGCTATGGTACTTGGAGATAATATTTTCTACGGTAACGGATTTGGAACTGTATTGAGAAATGCGGCAAAGGATGCGAACGAAGGAAAAGCTACTGTTTTCGGTTACTATGTTAACGACCCAGAGAGATTCGGAATCGTAGAATTTGACGAGGATGGAAAGGCTATCTCAATCGAGGAAAAGCCTGCATGCCCTAAGTCAAATTACGCTGTTACAGGACTTTACTTCTACCCAGCTGGTGTTTCAAAGAAGGCTGGCCAAGTTAAGCCATCAGCTCGTGGAGAGCTTGAAATCACTACACTTAACGATATGTATCTTCAGGAGGAGAAGCTCAATGTTCAGCTTCTCGGTCGTGGCTATGCTTGGCTTGATACAGGTACAATGGCAAGTCTTCTTGAGGCTGCTAATTTTGTTGAGATGATTGAGACTCGTCAGAGTATCACCATCTCAGCACCTGAGGAAATTGCCTATATCAATAAGTGGATTGATAAGAATCAGCTTGTTGATTCTGCGACAAAGTATGGAAAGAGCCCATATGGAGCTCATTTAAAGGCAGTTGCAGATGGTAAGGTTAAGTATTGATAATTGACTCACAATTGAGGATTTATCCGTGTGAGATGGAATTGAATTAAGTATTGTGAAGATATAGAAAGAAGGATTTTATGGGACAGATTACTGTTGAGAAGAATGTTGGTGGCATTGAGGGACTTTGCGTGATACAGCCAGCAGTTCACGGCGATGAGCGTGGATATTTTATGGAGACTTACAACGAGAATGATATGAAGGAAGCTGGCTTTGACATTAAGTTTGTTCAGGACAACCAGTCTATGTCAACAAAGGGAGTACTTAGAGGACTTCATTTCCAGAAGAATTTTCCACAGTGTAAGCTTGTAAGGGCTATCAGAGGTACAGTTTTTGATGTTGCAGTTGATTTGAGATCTGATTCTAAGACATACGGCAAATGGTATGGAGTAGAACTCTCTCAGGAGAACAAGAAACAGTTCCTTATACCTGAAGGTTTTGCGCATGGATTTCTAGTTCTTACTGATGAGGCAGAGTTCTGCTATAAAGTAAATGACTTTTGGCATGCTAACGACGAGGGTGGTTTGGCTTGGAATGATCCTGAGATTGGCATTGAGTGGCCACATCTTGAGGGGAGTTACTCAGGCAGTGCTTCAGATGAAGGCTACAGCCTTGATGACGGCACAAAGCTTAACTTGTCAGACAAGGATACAAAGTGGCTGGGCTTAAAGGATACTTTTAAGTTCTGATTTATATCCTGGGTAAACTCCTGATTTATAAATAGTTTCCGAAAAATAATATTTCAAAACATTTGACATATCTATATGAATATTATATACTTATTATAGTTTTAAAGTATATCTTAAGTCTTTACAATTTTCAGGAGACTCTTAAGTAGATATATTTCTATTCATTTTTTTTTCCTTCTGCCAGGGACATAGTCCCTGGCTTTTTTTTATTGAAATGCAAATCTATAATTTTATTTTTTTGCTTTAAAAGAGTCACTGACCTGATCTAGAAATTTTCTCGCTATAGGAGTGAAAGTCTGCTACTTGTTCCAATCCTTCGCTTTTATGTAAACATAATATAAAAATATTGTTAAAAAACCCGCCAATAGTCTTTTGACTCAAAAAAACATTTCGAAAATAGGCATCTCTATGGTAAAATAATAATAAGTTTATGTAATTCTAAAGTGAAGAGATTACTTAAGTTTATATGATTCCTTTTTTGCAGCTAGTTAGTGACAAGAATAGGTAATGCTTATGAAAAAAAATAGAATTTTAGATTGGATTTTTCCAAGTGTGGATCAAGATACACAATTTTTAATAGATAGATATAATGTTAGAAATATTCATAATATCAGTCTTTTTGTCGGAATTATTGAGGGAATTACGGCTCTAATTCTTTTAATTACGAGTAAGGGCATCGTATCTGGTAGCTATGCCAGTCTTTATAGTGTATCTTTCTGTGCATGCTTTTTCATAGCAATTTTTTTTATTACAAAGAGTCTCCTAAGACCAGGTCATAAACTGGAACATATTAGAACAACTTTGATGATAGTGGCTTTTATCTTTATCATAGATTTGTGGGGAATGGCAGCATCGATTAGAAACTATAAGTTGGGAAAACAGATGTTGACCTTCTATGCGGTTCAGGTTATAACCATCTGCTTTGTGATTTTGCCAAGCTACATAAGCTGGTTATTGATCATCATCACATATAGCATTCTCTACACTCTTCTTTTTTTATATGATAGGGCGGCTTCAATTCTTGTAGCAAATTATGCAATATTTATCCTTGTTGAAGCATTTGGATCATCAGCACTCTATAAGATACATTTGGAGTCTTTTGGTTATCAAGCTCGTCTGGACAGGTTAAATGTAGAACTTAAGAATTCATCAGACCATGATATGCTCACAACTATGCTCAATCGCAGAGCTTTGAAGAGTCAGTTCGAACAGTATTACAAAAAAACAGTGTCTGTCATGATGGTAGATATAGACTATTTTAAAAGATTCAATGATGAATACGGACATCGGATGGGCGATAAGGTTCTAAAGCAGTTTTCAGGACTTATCATAGATAATTTTGGAGAAGAAAATTGTTTTAGAATCGGTGGCGATGAGTTTTTAGTAATAATGCCTGAATATGATATTAAGGCATTTGAAAAGTTAGTGCATAGCTGGAAGGAAGAACTCAAAAATATGAAGATTGACGGCTTGGTTGGCAGTATAAGCTGCAGTATTGGCTATGTGTCAGGTAAGCCTGAGGATGACACTCAGATTCGCGAATTGATAGATATAGCGGATAGAGAGTTGTATAAAGACAAGAATAATCGAAAGAAGCAAGAGGGTTAGGATGAAAACAGCGGTAATTACAGGCACAAGTTCTGGTATAGGCTTGAGTCTTGCTAGAAATATGCTTGAGGCGGGATATAGGGTGTACGGTTTTGCGAGAAGCGAGAGCAATGCTGAACTTGCAGCTTATAATGAATATCGCCATCTGAGTCTTGATTTGACTCAGACCCATGAATTGAAGAAGGCAGTTGATTCCATACTTTCAGATAAGGACTCACAGGTAGAAATCTTGGTCAACAATGCAGGTATAGGCAGATATGGACTGCATGAGACTTTGAGCTCAGAGGATATAATTGCTATGACTGAGACCAATCTTATGGTTCCTATGCTCATGACTTCTTGGTTTTTAAAGGGTTTTAAAAAGAATGGCGGAAGCATAGTCTTTGTAAGCTCTGTGACTGCGGATAAGATTAACACTCATGGCTGTGCATATGGTGCCACAAAGGCAGGCCTGTCAAGCTTTGCCAGAAGTCTTTTCGACGAATGCAGAAAATACGGCGTAAGAGTTCTTGAAGTAGAGCCAGATATGACTGACACTAATCTTTACAGAGATGCAGATTTTACTGCTGATAAGAGCCAAGGGGCTCACCTGACTGCTGACTTTGTTGCAGATGCAATTATGAAGGCTATTAGTTTGGAGGAGGGTCAGTTGGTGACCAGACTTGTTCTCCAACCTCAGCTCCACAGGATAGCTAAAAAACAAGCAGAGCCAGAAAAAAAGGATCAAGCTGAGAATAAAGCGGAGCCTGAAAAGAAAAAAGAGGCAAAAGAAGCTAAAAAGGTGTATACTAAGGCCTATGCATTTGTCGATGGCTCTTTTAATGCTACTACAAGTGTCTATGGTTATGGGGGCTTCCTGGTGGCAGACGGTGATAAGTTTGAACTGATGGGAAGCGGCTCAGATCCAGAGATGGCCTCAATGAGAAATATTTCTGGTGAGATAGGCGGCAGTGTGGCTGCAATTGAGAAAGCGCTTGAACTAGGCATCGCAGAGCTTGATATATACTATGATTACATGGGAATTGAAAAGTGGGCGACTGGCGAGTGGAAGCGCAATAAGAGCGGTACAATAGCATATCACGATTACATCATATCGGTTAAAGACAGGATAAAGCTTAACTTTATCAAGGTTAAAGGCCACTCAGGAATAGAGGGCAATGAACTGGCTGATAAGATGGCTAAAAAGGCAGTAGGTTTGCTCTAAAAGGATAAGGGGTAAGAGTCCATTGTCTGCTATAAAAAGATAAAAAGGCAAGGAAGATTACTGATTTTCCTGGCTTTATTATATGCCAAAAGGCATCAAATTCTTTCCTGATTCACATCTTGAATCAAGAATAATTAACTAGGAGGATTTATTTTGGAACTTCAGATTTTACATTGGTTTGAGTCACTTCACACACCTGTACTTAACTACATAATGTACGGTATTACATGTTTAGGAGATAAGGGAATCTTTTGGATTTTGCTCACACTTGCAGCTCTTCTCTGTTTTCCAAAACAGTACAGAAAAGCAGGACTTACAATGCTTATTGCGCTTGTATTTTCAGTAGTTATGTGTAATGGAGTTATGAAGAACGCTTTCCAGCGTGTAAGACCGTTTAACGTGGATCCAACATTTGAAAACTTATTCGGAATATTTGCCACAATAGATGACTGGTCATTCCCATCAGGACACACATCAGCTTCTTTCGCTGCTGCCGTTGCCCTTTTTATGTGGTATAAGAAAGAGGGAGCATATGCCCTTGTCTTGGCTGCCTTGATTTCAATTTCAAGACTCTATCTCACAGTTCACTATCCAACAGATGTACTTGTGAGCCTTATCCTTGGTTCACTCTACGGAGTTATTGCTTACGTAATCGCTATATTTATCTTTAGAAAAAGCAAAAAAATACATGCTGTTTTCGAAGGAAAGAAGCCATATAAGTATCTTTTTGCAAAGAGTAAAAAGGAATCTAAATAATGCTTGTTCTTATTGAGGATACGATTTTAGCTAGCGTTAAGCTATTGCCTTTTCTTTTTCTGACATTCATTCTGATGGACTATGTTCATCAGAAGCCTAGCGCTAGGGTAAAAGAAATAATAAAGTCTGTAAGCAAAAGTGGTCCCTTTATTGGTACACTTTTTGGTTTATTGCCAGGTTGTGGTTTTGCCGTTGCCGCGGCAAATCTTTACTCAGGCAATCTCATAACGGTTGGAACTTTAATCGCTGTCTTCCTCGCAACCAGTGATGACATGTTATCTGTCTTGATTGATACCCAGGTAGATACATCCCTCATACTTCTACTATTAGGATTTAAGCTGGTTTGCGCTGCCTTTTTTGGTTATATCATTGATGCTTTTGCTAAGCACAGCAAAAAGCAACCAATAGAGGGCTATGAGGCTGGCCTTAAAGTCTTATTTTCGAAAGAAGGCCTTAGCGACAAACATGGCCTCTTTTTAACTGGCTTTTTAAGAAGTTTAAAAGTAGAAGCTTATATATTGATTTTCAATTTCCTTGCAAATCTGGCTTTTTACCTCTTGGGTCAGGAGAATATTATAAAATCCTTGCCAAATATTCCTTTATTGGAAACTCTTATATCAACACTTGTTGGAATCCTGCCATCTTGCCATATATCTGTGTATGTCACGATGGGATATCTGAAAAAGTTGATAACATTTGGCTCTACTATGGCTGTCTTGATCGCTGGATCAGGAGCTGGAACCCTGGTTCTTATTAAACAGAATCGCTCAGCACTTGATACTATTAAGATAATAGCAATGATTCTTTTTATAGCAATCTGTGCAGGTGCCATGATAGATGGAATGTTGACGATGGCTGTCTAGAAGCGGCATATGCAAATGTATCTTTAGATGTCTGAAGATTTGATAACTTAAATAATTAATGTTTATTATAGCCTGCCCTTAGAGGCAGGTCTTTCAAAAGGAGGAATTATCATGATTTTACCTGAGGTGAAAATTGGACTTGTTGCAGTTTCAAGGGATTGCTTCCCTGAGGAACTTGCGGTAAATCGAAGAATGGCTGTAATTCAAGCATATGAGCAAAATTATGGCAATGATGGCGAGATTTACGAGTGCCCTATTTGCATAGTTGAGAGTGAAATTCATATGCGACAGGCTATAGAAGATCTTGAAAAAGCAGGCTGTAATGCACTTTGCGTATATCTTGGAAATTTCGGACCTGAGATTTCAGAGACAATGCTTGCTGCAAACTTTAAGGGTCCAAAGATGTTTATGGCCGCAAGTGAAGAGTCTTGCCAAGATGGTGGACTTGTTCAGGGAAGAGGAGATGCCTACTGTGGTATGCTCAATGCCAGCTACAATCTCAATCTTCGAGGTGTGAAGGCTTATATACCTGAAAATCCAGTTGGAGATCCTAAAGAGTGTGCTAAGATGCTTCATGATTTCCTTCCTATAGCAAGAGCCCTTGTGGGAGTGAGCCAGCTTAAGATTATTAGCTTTGGTCCAAGACCAAACAACTTTCTTGCTTGCAATGCGCCAGTTTGGCAGCTTTATCGGTTGGGCATTGAAATCGAGGAAAATTCAGAACTTGATCTTTTTGAAGCATATAATAAGCATGAGCACGATTCCAGGATAGAGCAGGTAGCTTCGGATATGGCTCAGGAGCTAGGCAGTGGAAATAATAAACCTGAAATCTTAAATAAGCTTGCCCAGTATGAGATAACCCTTCTTGACTGGGTTGAGGCTCATAAGGGAGATAAAAAGTATGTGGCAATCGCCGGCAAATGCTGGCCTGCATTCCAAACTCAGTTTGGTTTTGTGCCTTGTTATGTAAACTCAAGACTTACAGCAATGGGAATACCGGTTTCGTGCGAGGTAGATATATATGGTGCTCTCAGTGAGTTTATAGGACAGGCAGTCAGCTCAGATATTGTGACTCTTCTTGATATAAACAACACAGTACCTAAGGATATGTTTGACAGCAAGATTGACGGCATCTATAGCTATAAAGATGTGTGGGATGGCGATAAGGAAAAGGCCTATAAGGCCACAGATGTCTTCATGGGCTTCCATTGTGGAAATACAGCATCGTGCAAACTAAAAAAGCCACAGATGAAGAATCAGATGATTATGGCCAGAGCCCTTCCTGAGGAGGTCACATATGGAACCCTTGAGGGCGATATTGTGCCAGGCAAGATAACATTCTTCAGACTTCAGTCTACAGCCGATGCTAAGCTTACAGCCTATATTGCAAACGGTGAGGTCCTTCCATGTGACACTATGTCCTTTGGCTCAATCGGTATCTTTGCAATACCTCAGATGGCTAGATTTTACAGATACTATCTGATTCAGAAGAACTTCCCTCACCACGGGGCTGTTGCTTTTGGACATCACGGTAAGGCCCTTTTTGAAGTCTTTAAGTTGCTTGGAGTAGAAGAAATTGGTTTTAACAGGCCTGAAAATATGCTCTATGCAGATGAGAATCCATTTAAGTTTTAACAATTTAATCTGATTATAAATCGAGGCGAAATATGAACTATATTGGTGTTGATTTAGGAACTTCAGCTCTCAAGCTTTTACTTGTAGATGAGCATGGAGGAAAAATAAAAGAATTAAGCAGGGAATATCCTATATATTTCCCTCACAGTGGCTGGTCAGAGCAAAATCCAAAGGATTGGCTTGATGCAGTGATTTCAGGCTTGAAAGAAATGCTTGAGGATCAGGATCCTGCTACAATAGGTGCTATCAGCTTTGCTGGGCAAATGCATGGTTTAGTCATACTTGATGATAAGGACCAGGTCATCAGGCCTGCAATACTATGGAATGACGGCAGATGTGAGGACGAGTGTCAGAGACTGAATGAAGGTTTAGGACTCGATGCCCTTATAGACAATACGGGAAATATAGCATTTGCCGGATTTACAGCTCCTAAGTTGCTCTGGCTAAGAGAGCATGAGAGAGAAAACTATGACAGAATAAGCAAGGTCATGCTTCCGAAGGATTATCTTGTGTATACCTTGTCTGGGGTTCATGCAACAGATGTGTCAGATGCTTCAGGCATGCTCCTTTTTGATGTCAAAAATAGGAAGTGGTCAGAAACTATGCTTGAGATAGTGGGGCTGAAAGAAGAGCAGATGGCCAAGGTATATGAGAGCTACCAGTCTGTGGGCTATGTCAAAAAGACTATTTCAGATATGACAGGCCTGTCTACTTCAACAAAGGTTGTGGTTGGAGCTGGAGACAATGCAGCGGCGGCAGTTGGAACTGGTGTTGTCAGGGAGGGAGATATGAATCTTTCTCTTGGCACAAGCGGAACTCTCTTTATAGCCAGTGACAATTACCTTAGAGACTCTAGTGGGGCCATGCACAGCTTCTGTCATGCAAACGGCAAGAACCATCTTATGGGCTGCATTTTGTCAGCTGCATCGTGCAATAAGTGGTGGATGGACAAGATTCTTGAGATAAGTGATTATGGGGCTGAACAGGCTAGGATTGCTGATGAGCACTTGGCTGACAATAAGGTCTTCTTTTTGCCATATCTGATGGGCGAGCGCACCCCTCACAATGATACTGATGCAAGAGCTGCATTTCTTGGAATGTCTATGGATACGACAAGAGAAGAGATGACCCTTGCAGTATTGGAAGGAGTTGCATTTGCCCTGAGAGATTGCTTGGAGTTGGCAAAAAAAGACGGGGCTAGTCCTACAAGCTCCATGATTAGCGGTGGCGGGGCCAAAAGTGAGCTCTGGCTGAAAATCGTGGCCAATGTTTTGCATATGAAGCTCACAGTGCCAGAAATCTCTGAGGGACCATCTTTGGGAGCTGCAATTCTGGCCGCTGTGGGCAATAAGGAATATAGAAGCGTTGAGGAAGCTGCTAAAAAAATTGTCGGCGTGAGCAGGACGATTGAACCAGATCCTGAGCTTGAGGCTAAGTATGATGAGAAATATAAGGTCTATAAGGCCATATACCCGGCTTTGAAGGATCTTTACAAGTCTATGAAATAAAGATATAAATAGACAAGCAGATAAATAGATAAATTAAGAAAAGAAGGTATGAAAATGAAAGCATGGGAGAAAAATGTAAGAAAGGTTGAACCTTATGTCCCAGGTGAACAGCCAAAAATAGATGGTATTATCAAACTCAATACCAATGAGAATCCATATCCACCAAGTGAGAAGGTAATGGAGGCCTTGAAGGCACTTGAAAATGATAAGATGCGTCTCTATCCTGATCCAGAAGCTGTAGAACTTCGCGATGAGATTGCAAAGAAGTACGGCACAAAGAGGGAGAATGTTTTTGTGGGAGT
>Ga0326512_10003160_pt1 | contig 12135 bp, 11 predicted proteins | sample 1_2617_0518_D_FD_203652 | JGI IMG/M metagenome (GOLD analysis project Ga0326512, IMG submission 203652) | Bovine rumen microbial communities from UC Davis, California, United States - 1_2617_0518 | ecosystem: Host-associated > Mammals > Digestive system > Stomach > Rumen | place: USA... | reverse complement strand
CACGGTGACGGTCATGTGGTTGCCGTTGGGGTCTATGTCGAAGTGCTCGGTGGTGGCGCCCTCGGTAAACGAGTAGTCGCTTTCCATCAGCTGCAGGCGGTTGATAATCAGCTCCATGATGCGCATCCAGCCGCGCACATCGAGCGAGTCGGTGGCGATATGGCCGGTGGACGCATCCATGTGGATGCCGTTGCCGCCGATGAAGCTCGGGTTGGCACCAAACGATTTCAGGATTGTGTCGAAGACAATCTGCGCAAAGGAGGCATTGCCGCTGCCAGTAATGCCGTAAAGGCTGCTGGCACCGCCAATCTTCAAGCCCTGCATGAACATGGCGATATCCTGGAAGGTTATCTTTCCGGCAGCAATGTCATCGTGGAGCTTGGAGAGGAACAGCGTCGAGCCGTACTGGTCGATGGTGTCCTTTACCGAATCTTCGTCGGCCTCGCGGATGACGGGGATGCTGAACGCATGTGGTTCGCCTCCGACGTTGAAGGTGATGTTGATGGCGCTCAGGGCGACATTGCTAAGGAACGGTACGAACTCAGGATGCTGTCCTTCGCCGCTGCCTATGGTGAACTGAGGATTGGTGACGTTATAGGGTGACGGCTGCGACTCGGCAGACAGTCCGTCGAAGTTGACGGTGACGATGGATGAGGTAGCCATTACCTGCTGCTCTGGGTTGTTACCCACACGCTTCATCAGTGTGGCCACCAACGGCAGCGTACCACGGAAGGCTCCGCTGTAAGCGGCCTTCAGTTGGAACACCTCTACGCCGTTGAGCGTCCAGCGGCAGCGGTATGTGACGGCATCCTCGGCATAGTAGCTCCAGATGCGCGGTGTGGTGAACTCGCCCCAATGACCGCCTGAACGCTCGCCATCGTCCGACGTACTGCTGTCACTTGATGAAGAGCTGCTGGAAGCCTCGTTGCGTATCCAGTCGCGGTAGGCACCATACTCGTAATGGTAGGTATCGTCGGTGCCCTGCATCTCGTCCCACCAGCCCTCGGGCACCCAGCCGTCTTGCTGTTTGTTGGTATCAAGACCGGTGGCTGCACCAGCCGGTTCAACCTCACCACCACTTATCAGGGCGGGCAGCAGGTGGCCTTCAGGGTCATCGCCGAATGTCAGCGGACCTTCTGAGCGCAAGTAGATCCACTCTCGCTCACGGCTATCCTCACCATTGCGGACAAAGGCGATGGGCGTGCGGTAGAGTTCGACCAATGTTGAACTACTTTCGGAGCTGCTTGTCGAACTGTCAGAATCATTGTTTGGAACCACCTTTACGATGCGCATGTTGACATTCTGATGGGCGTAGAACACGCGGATGTCAAGCACAGACTCAGCCAATTCGGTTGCAGCCCCCCTGAACTCCATCGTAGTCCAAGCCTCGCTGTCGGCCAGCGCATACTGCACGGCCAGGGCGGCACTCTCCATCTGTCCGCGTGTCAACTTGAACACGTTGCCCTTCTGGTCGGTGGCACGGATGCAGACCTTGATGCCGTCGATGGGGCTATACACGTCTGTGGTCGGGTCGTATGAGGCGACACTGGTAGAAAGCTCCAGCGCATACTGCTCCACCTTCTCGGCCATGACGTTCAGGGTGGTGGCATCAATAGGCACAAGGCCGTCGTTGCTGCTTGATGATGAAGATGAGGATGAAGACGACGAATCCGACGAAGAAGAACTGCCTTCGTCGGTCGTACCCATTGCAATGATGGTAAAGGTGGTTGATACCGCACCGTTGAAATCGTCGCCCGCACCACGGGCATGACTCAGGGCGATGTTGCCGTTGCGACCGAATCCTGTCGAACGGTCAAGCGCGTTCCAGCGGGCATCGTCGGTATCGTCGCCGGTATTACGGCGAATCTCCCAGTGGTCGAAGCGGGCCACATCGGTGTCGGTCCAGCCTTCCACAAGACGGGCGCGCATAATCAGCTCCTGTCCCCATTCCACGTAGGGGCGGTTACCCGCATCCTTGCCATTGATGCTGCAGTCGAGTTCGATACGCAGCGGCAATTCGTCAGGGTTCAGGTTCCAGTCGTTGTTATACTGGTCGGTGCCAAGAATACCCGTGTCGAGCGTAACGGTACGCTGGTTATTCTCAGGCAGGCTGACCTCGCCCAGTTTGATCCACCAGTTCATGTTGTCCCTCACGCTGGCACCGCCTTTGCCGCTGACATACTGAGGCGACAGGCCGTTTTGTGTCACGTAGCAGTACCTGTCCTGCCAACCTTCATCGCGACGGTCTTTCGGTGCAAACACCAGATAGCCGTTCTTCTTATTCGATTTCGGCAGTCTGGCATAGATGGTGTACGGCTTCGTGTTGTCGGCCAACCGGCGGTTACGTCCGCGAAGCGTCCATTCCTGGAAGGTGCCGTCTTCCCAGCCCAATTCAGCAATACCCTGACTGTACACCTTGATTTTCGCACCACGGGCCACAAAGACAGCAAGGTCGTTAGCCGAACTGTTGGCGTTCGGCGTAATGCTAATGGCAGACGGTGCTATGTAGTGTACGACAGAGGTGCGGGTCATATCTTTCTTTTTCCCGCAATATACTATATAGGTGAAAGAAAGTCAAGGGCATTTTGGTTTGCCCTTGACTTTTGCGTGAGAAATCACGATATTGGAGGAAAATTATATATACAAATATGGAACATCTTGCACTTGAAAGACTTGGCCCCAAAGGCGGCAGCTTAGGCTTCATCACTATGGACGATGACGCGTCCATCACCATCACGAAGACGTCAGAGGTTTTCGCCAAGGGCGACGTATGGTCGCTGTCATTCCAGCTGAATACCAGTGCCAACGCACATGTCTTCGGTACGTCAGGCGACATACACGGCTCACGCCTGCACGACCTGATTGACAAGCAGCGCGTGCGGCTGTGGGTTGACGGCGTTCCGCTGTATCTGGGATATCTGAAACTGGGAGACGAGGCAGAAGTCGACAAGGACGGAAATGTGGATGTGACATTTGAGTCGGGCCGTGATACATTCGACGATATGGTCGAAGGTGCTAAGGCCAACCAGGTCCCGCTGATGGAGGACGTCAGAATCGGCATGGCGCTGCTGAGGAAAAGGAAGGTGCGATATTACACGACGCTGGGCTGCTCGGGAATCTTCTCAGACCAGAAGACGGCAACTTTCGACGACGAGCTGCACAAGCAGGACGGCAGCACGACGATAGAATTTGCCGCCGACGGCGAGGCCGACGGCGAGGCAGTACAGGAATACCCAAAGATGGTGTTCCCTAAAGGTACATTCGTTGACATACAGCATGGCGGCAGCGTAGATATCGACTGCATTAACACCGACTACCCTTATGACGACGGACATCCGTACTGCAATGTGCCCCTGTGCTACCAGCAGTCTGGCTACAAACGCAAGATGGAGGACGGATCGATACGCGACGACTACTCACAGGAGCCGGAAGCACAGCGAGGATATGAATACATGCCGGCCAACCGCGTCAATTCTGCACCGAACTTCTATGTCATCTACTGGTTGCGCTGCCTGATGAAGCACCTTAACATCCAGATAGACGAAAATCAGATGATGGACGTCGAAGACCTTCGGCGGCTGTTCTTCGTCAACACGAAATGTGCATACGAAGAGCCAAAGCTGGTACGCAACGGCTACAACGAGCGCTACGGCAAGTACCATTTCTCAGGCAGCGGAAGAATCGTGCCTGAATATATGCAAAAGGACGATACACGCTACAAGCCGCTTGTCAGAATCGAGGAAAGCGGCTTTACATGTACTGGCTTTACGGCTTCCGCACCAGACCTCTGGTACATGGACGACCAGGGGGTGAAAAGAGACGCATCGCACCTTATTGACCCTTCCCAGGTGCCAGTTTTGGAAACGGTTACCGTAAAACTGAAGGCCGTGGACGACATAGAGGAAGTCGAGAAGATGGCATACGAAAGCGAGAACAGCATCTTGTTCAACGCATACGCCAGCAAGGAGTGCTTTCCTGACGCAGATATTACGGAAGTTATGGAAGCCATCAGAAACGGATTCGGCATCCGCTTCCTCTTTGACGACAACTACCAGCGCGTACGAATCGTGCTGCTGAGAAACATCTTCAGGAGCGAAGAGGTGCAGGACATCAGCTGCGACATCATCTCCGACGGGAAACTTGAAAATTCAATACGCGGATTCAGGCTGACCTACGGGGCAGGCAACGACAACACGGAATACTACTATAAGGGATTTGCCGATAAACTACCGCACAAAAAGCCGTATTTTATAGACGACAGCGACAAGCACGACTATTCCAAATGGAATCTCAATGCAGACTATAGCAGCATCATACAGAAAGTGTCTGCTTTCGACAAGACCTGCTATGTGACACCTAACAACGGCGACGCTTTCGGCATCAAGATTGACAAGGATGCCAAACGCTACGACGAGCTCCATCCGGCGCTTTTCGAGTTTGCCGGCTACATGGATGCCGAGGACGGCGACTGCACCGGGAAGGAAGAAACCATAGAGACCGTCACCATGGGCTTCAGCCCGGCCATTATGAACGACCTGAATATGAATGCCGAGCGGGGCGATGCCGACCATCCACCTGTGAAGAGCCAGCGCTTCGCTCTCTTCGTCGATGCCGAAATGAGGCCGAGACGTCTCGACCTGAACGACCTGCCAGACCCATTGCAGCCGGACGTCAAGTCGTACAGCGATGCAGATGCTGTTTACGATATTGACAAGATGTACATACTATACGGGCCCGGGTCAGACAGCCCGAAGACATCTGGAGACGGCATCGTCAAACCTGGCGAGTTTGCCATCGCATCGGACATGTATGCCGCGTACGGCGATTTGCACAGCACGATCGTGAGATTTGTAGGCTTCAGGTCGATACCAACAGGTCACATGACACCTGAAATAGTATCAATTTTCGGGACATACGATATCACCGACATCGACATCGAAGGACACATCAACGAGGGCTACCGCCTGTACCTGCAGGACAACTTCGGACCTAACGACGACGGCATCTGCCCAGTCGAGACAAAGGACTGGGGGATCACGCTTGGAATCATGCGCGGCAGTGGTTCGGACGCATACGTGCAATACACCGACGATCCGGACGACGACGAGAACGACACATGGGACATTGTGCCGGGCAGCAACGCAACGGCGCACCCTGACACTTGCGACAGCTATGGCAATCCATGGGACTACAACGGGGAGATACATATCACGACCAGGGAACAGGCACGTGCAGAACTGCCCATCCAGTTCCCTGACAGCAATGCGCCGTTCTACACGCAACAACGCGGCTTTATCTACAAAACCTTTTTATTAAATATCACCGACGACAACGCCCAGTTGCACCACGCACTGTGTGCCATTAACTACTCGGAGACTGGCAAAACCATAGACCCAAAGCGTCTCATGGAGTATGAAGAGCAACTCAATGGGCATTCTGTTGCCGACATCATGACTATGGACGCGCAAGGCTTCAGCATCATCATCGAGCTTGACAGCACGCAGGAACGAGCCGAAACGCTACGACAGCTTTGTATGAAGGCCTACGGCATCTATTATCCGCAGGACATCATCATCAGCAATGGCGTCGGCACACAGTTCGGCCGCTTCTCGCTGAAGCTCCGTGCCGAAAAACCAAACCCGTTCTTCGACCCTGCATTGCCGGAAGGTGACAACAACCGCCGATATCTGAAGATTGACAATTCCAACCTGTGCCAGCGCGGCCTGGGCGACCAGTTCTATAAAGAATATTCATATTGGGTACGCAACGCCCGCATCTGGAAGGGCGAGGTACACATGGGGTTGGCACAGTTCCTCGCCATCGACATGACTAAGAAGGTAAAGATTGGCGACATCATCGGCTTTATCAGGAAGATGGAGTTCTCGGCCAGCAAGAAAGCAGGCTTCGACAGTAAGGTCAAGCTGGAAATCATGTACATTTAGTCAACATATTGTTTAACATTTAAAATACTGTATCACGTGGGAAACAACGTCGTAACCATATCAGGGATGTTCGGCAACGGGAAGACATACTTTGCCGACTCTCCCGTAGTCATAGACATCAGCGGACTGGCATGGCCCGCCACATCGCCATTCTGCATCGTCAACGTAGAGGTGGTATATAATATCCCTCCCTTGACGCAGGAAGGTGCTACCGAGAACAAGACCGTCGGCAAATTCCGTACAGACACGGGAGGCTCGTCGGAAATCTCGTTAGACATCTCGTCGGCGCTTCGTGCCATCTGGAGCGACTACGACTATGACGGAAACGAGGTGGCCAAGGCGCAGACGGCAATAACAGCCAACCAAGCCCAGCAACATAATCGTGGCATGCGAGAATACTCGCTGCGCATAACGACGGAATATATCGCTGAAGACGGAGTGCTAACAAAAACAACCTGTCAGGATGGCGACGGCAACACGCTCATACCAGGCGGCCAGTGCCTTGTCGGTGGGCTAACGGAATGGGAGCGGAGCATCGTCGTCGACAAGGCCGACGCAGACGTGTCATACCTCGAACATTCAAACCTGCGTAACGGCGATGCCAGCACAAAACCTGTCAGCTCGCCTGAAAGGGTGGGGCGTGACAGCATTACGTCATGGGTCGACATCATGCAAGGCTACACCAAGAGCGTCTTCTATCCGAAAACAACGGCAGGCGGCACTTCAGACACCACGGAACCGCATGCGCCACTGGTGCTGCGCGACAGTCAGCCATACACAGACTTCCTGTTCGTCAACAGCCGTGGCGCTGTCGAGACATGCAGCGCCTTGATGGACGAGAGCATGAACATCGACGTCAGCACACAGGAATACAGCCGCGTCGAGCGCCCGTCGTTCCAGCCACGCCGCCCGCTCATGGCAATAGCAAGTGGTGGAAGAAGAAGCTGGGGAATGTCGTCTGGGTATCAGACTCGCGACTGGGCCGAATGGTGGACGCTGGAGTTTCTGATGGCCAAGCAGTGGTGGATGCTCTACAAGGGCCGCTATGTGCCGGTCATCGTAGAGGCATCGAAGAAAAGCATCGACATCTACGACAAGACAAAACAGCAGATGCCACATGTGGATTTCACGGTAACGTTGGCGTTAGAGGGTTAATTGGGTTCAAGTTGCCCTTGACGAAGATACAACAAATGAGTATATTGCAAGCAAAAACATAGACGGACAATGAATCAATTAGTAATAGACATTTGGCCATATCTGATTCCGGTACTTCTTGGAGCCGTAGTATGGCAGTGGCGCGAAAACCACACGTTGAAGGTTCGTGTGGCAGTGCTTGAAAACACAGTGGAGAATTTGGAAACAACGTTGGTAAACATTCAGAAGCGACAGGACTCACAGTCGAAGAAGCAAGACGACATCCTCGACCGTATCAGTGCGATGGAGTCTGGAGTATTGAAAGAAGTCGGGTCAGTCAAGGCAAGCATATCAGGCTTGGCAGCCGACTTGAACGGACTAAGCAGACTTATCCTTGCTTCTGACAAAGGAATTAGAATAGAGAGGGATCTGTAATGGGAGAACAAATAAAACGACAGAGTAGCGAACTGAAAGGACGCTGGGTAGGAAAGATGCCCCGCTTCTTTCGGCAGCTGGTGGTGCTGTGTGCCTGTATCATGGTGACGGCATTCGGCGTTAATCAGATCATGGTGATAGGTGGAGCCATTCCGCATGAGTGGTGGACGGACATCTATCCGCTGTTGCTCGCAGTGCCCTTTGGCATGATTATTGTCTGCAAGCTGACGGTAGCCGGTGGCTACAAGGAGATTGACCCAGGAAAGGTATTGCAGGGAAATATGACGCTTGACCGCGACGCACGTCAGCCAAACATGAGCGACGTGGAAACAGAGCAGCCAAGCATCGAAGATAAGGAGAATGTAAGTAATGAATAGTTGATAATAGAAGTGTTTTTCATTGGCAAGTGATGTGGCGACATTACAGAAATTGTTTTAGGTTAGTAGTAATATTTATAGTTTTAGGTTTTTAGTTATTAAAGAGAAGACCGCTGTCCGAGAGGGATAGCGGTCTTTTCTTGTAGGGTAGGGCCTTCAATCGAAACCGAAGGCTTTATCGAGTTCTTCATTGATGCTGTCTGAAGAACTGGACTCTTCTTCAAGCATGTAGTCGGGAACCGGAACAGATTTCAGCACCAGACGCGGCAACCATGCTTCGTCGGGTACGCCACCTGGCGTATCATGGAAGCGTAGGAGTAGGAACTCGTGACGCTCGTCGATAGCTTCGCCAATACGGTCGCGCCATCGCCCAACCAGCAGACGCAATGCCTTTCGGTATTCGCTTTCTTCCTCATAGCCATGCTCCAGATGGTCGGAGGTGCGGAGGTTGTAGTGGTCATGAATGACCTGATAAAACTGTCTACTGTCTTCCATTTTCTAATCCTTGTAAGGAATAATCTCGATGCAGTCCAATTTTCTCAACGGCCACCACCAACGGCGACGGCGTGTCATCAGGAAAGTACATATCGGATCGTATGGTGCGTCAGGCATCATCATGTGCAGCGAGAACGGCTGACTGAGATAGCCGCTACCCTGCGTACTCTTCCACCCGGCGTAAGCGCGCAGGCGACGCAGGATGCAAGGCATGTCGCTGGCCAACTGCTGTTGCAGGAGTTCTGCATTGTCGGGCGTGACGGCTATACGTGCAGCGCGCGCCGACAGCGTATAGAGTGCAGGCTGTGTGATATATGCCTCGTGTTCGTCAGGCTTCATCAGCAGGAAGCCGTTCTCTTCGTAAGTGTGCAGCATATCGAAATAATCGAGCCACGGCTGCAGGTCTTTATGTTTCGCCATAGTCGTATGTTGTTTAGTGATACATTGCAAAGTTACTACCATTCGTCCATATCCGCAAGGGCATCTGGAACAGAATGTTCCGTTTTTGTTCCGCTTACCTCTTGACTTACACCATTATCCACCTCTTCAATCTCCCATCTATGCAGGTTCAGGTAGCCGCTGGGGTACTTCATGGCAATGCCCTTGCTACGGCAGTAGTCACGATAGGCGGCAATGCCGGCAATGGCAGCACGGCGGTCGTGGTCGTTGAGTCGCTTCCACGCACGCTCGGCGGCTATACGGTCGATTTTCTCGCCGTAAGCCTTGCCGTAAGCGTCGTGAAACTGTTTGAACTCAATCTTTGTCTTCACCATCAGACTCCTTCTTAGTGTACTCAAACACATCCATGATCTTCGTCTCGCTGATGTTCGACTTGTTGTAGTCAATCATCGTGCCGTTCATCACGTCGTTGATGTTCTTGACGGCTCCGTCGAACGAGGCTGCCTGTACCAGGTAGTAAACGGTGGAGCGTTTCTCCTTCTCGGTCTTCTCGTCGATAGTGATAAACTGGAGCTTTGCCTTAAACCACTTGTCGGCATCTGCATCATCACAGAAGAACACCTCCTTGTAGGTGGCCATCTTCACGTCCTTTACTTCAAACTCGCCGCTGATATAGCTCGACATCTCTTCCACGATGCGGTTCTCTGCATCGCCGAACGACAATGCGTCAACGACATACTGTTCAGTCACTTTCTTCTGCAATCCGTCTTCCATGACTTTCTCATAGCGGATCTTGCACTCAAACCAAATTGCTGTTTTTGTTCTCATTGTTGTAATGTTTAAAGGGTTTATAAATAGGGTTATATCTTCTCTATAATTGTTCTTCTGTCATAATTCGTAATCTTGTTATTCTTGTTTAAAATGCCCAAAAAGTACCCCTGAAAAATCAGCGTGCTGATTCTGAGCAAACAGCATGCTGTTTCCGAGCAATCAGCATTGCTGATTTAAAAATTCAGCATAAGTGTTTCTTTGGAGTCAGTTTTGCTGTCTTTTGTAATTTCCATAATCGTTTATCAATTCTTACTTCCGAAAGTTACAACTTGACAGCGGGAGATTTCACCTTTCCATCCGCGACGCTCCAACTCTTTCCACAGCTCTTCGTCTGTAAAGTAGGAGATGTCGTTTGTCTTTGCACAACACGTTCTCGTCGTATCATTAGGCTTCTCTTTCTTGGGTTTGGGATTGTGCAGACGCTGCTCTTCCATGTTGTATGGTGCTGACGGCGTATCGGCCTGCTTCTCCATAAGTCGCAACTTGAACGTGTCGGCATCCTTTGGGTCGCTCCAATAGAAACCTGCCGACTTGCGGAGTTTTGCGATGCAGCGATCAATATTGCAAGCACCCAGTTCTTTTTCTGCCGCACAACGTGACGGCCATACTTTTACTACTTCAAATGTTTCGGGATGAATCTGTGCTACCGGCTTCGGTGCTTTACCCCTGGGTTTCTTCTCGTTGTTCATATTCGTCATTTCTTTAGGTTTGTCATTCATTATACGTGCCGACTGCTCCATCAGTGCATCAGCCACCTGTTTCTTATCGTCGAAATCAATGCCTGCCAATGGGTCGGCATCGTCATTAGAGTTGTTGTCTTCGTCTGACTTAGGTTGCTCAGGCTCAGGTTTTGCCGACATAGCTGCATTGATACGCTCACGATCCTTCTCCAACTTATCGGCAGAAAGGCGTATCAGTCGCGTCACGTCAGCCGTCTCAAAGTTTGGCTTTGGGTTCCACTTCGGTTCTGCAAAGTTAGCCCATGTGAGTACATGCACCATCACGCTGGCGGCCTTTACCTTATCGCTTTCTACTACGCGAGTCTCGGCCAGTGCCAGAGCCAGCACATCCTTTGTGTACCACGAACACGGCTTATTAGTAGGCAGAGTGAACCATGCTCTACGGAATGCGTCTCTGGTTTTTACGTACAGTTGCTTGTTCTGCGACTGCTGACTCCATCCATCGTATGCTTGTCGTAAATTCATAATTCGTTTTCGTTTAATAATTCTTTTTCACAAACGTAAATCCTTGCCTTTGAAGAGTCGCCACGTGTAACGAGCCAGTCAAAGGATAATCGCTTGTGTGGCATCTTCATTAACGGGTCGCGGCTATGAATATCATCATTGCCGATGTGGTAGAAACGGCGGCAGTGCGAGCGTACCCAGCGAGTATCTACACCGAGGGAATTGCCCCATTTTGAGCCACCAGTGCCATAGAGGTGCGTGCAGTACGAAGCAATAACATACTCCGGCTCATACTTACGGATGGCCGAAAGCGCATCAAGTGGCTCAACATCCATAGGATAGCTGATGGTCATGGCACCCTCACGCCGATAGAGTTCACGGATATCATCACGCTCCTGCATACGGCTGTCTGTAATGGGTATGCCAAGTGTGCGACCAATCCAACCAGTTCCACAGCATATCTCGATAGCCGAATGAGGTTCCAACTCTGGATCATCATCAATCTCGTTGTGCAGCCAGTCGGTCAACTCTTTCGTCGGGAACGTGTAGAGTCCAAGTGCCTGCATCACGATATTCAACGTAGCCTCGGTGTCGTTTTCAATCTCAGCGTATGGCAGCGGATGGATAATTCTGCCCAGGTTCTCATCGTCTTCGGCCAGCATTCGAGTCAACTCCATCGCTCTCTCCATATCAAAGCGACTCTGATCAATGAAGGTTCGCTTGTTGTTCTTCTGAGTTGCCATTAGAGCCTGTATCTGCGCCTCTTTACCGCATCCTCTGCCAAGCATAGCATTCATCTGTTTATACATCTGGTTCATTCGGAGCCTCCTTTATTTTTTCTTTCTTCATAATTCTTGTTATTCCTTGAATAATTCCAGTTGCACCGCCCGTGGAAATTTCACGGGCGGCTGATTCTCGCCGCGACGCTGCCATGTGCCACACGATTCGTCCGGGCGTACTGAGCAGTCCGCATCCTGTCCCTGATACAACCAATCTTTGTTGTAGCATTGAGGCAGTTCGTGGTAGGGCGAATTGTAGGCATTCAGGCAGTTGGCGCATGTGCAGTTCATTCGTCGGTCCTCCTATCCGCAATGTCCGACACCATGATTGACCGGCTCGTAGGTGGCGCAATGGCCATACCCTACTTTGCGATAGAGCATCGCACAATGGGATGCACCCATCACCTTATAATCTCCACTACCACCACCGCTGGAGCAGTGGCTCATCTTCAGCGCGTTCTGCGCCATCAGGTTTCTCAAAAACTTTGTCCACATAATCTTGTTGTTATTTTGTTTATACTATACCCACCCGTTCGAGAGTGATCCATCTTCATATACC
>Ga0326512_10003159_pt1 | contig 12136 bp, 30 predicted proteins | sample 1_2617_0518_D_FD_203652 | JGI IMG/M metagenome (GOLD analysis project Ga0326512, IMG submission 203652) | Bovine rumen microbial communities from UC Davis, California, United States - 1_2617_0518 | ecosystem: Host-associated > Mammals > Digestive system > Stomach > Rumen | place: USA... | reverse complement strand
GGCACTCTTGAACAGGAGGAACTACATATGAGCAAAACAAAGATCAAGGCAGAAATCAAGGAGTACAGGGAATTTACCCGTGATGAATGGCTGGCAGAAGGAAAACGCCGCTTCGGTAAGGATGTTGAGAAGTGGAAGGTGAGATGTCCCATGTGCGGGAAGATCACGGAGGTTTCCGAGTACAAGGCAGCAGGTGCTGAATCACCTGACTACGCATTCGTGGAATGTATCGGAAGGTATACGGGGCAGGGGAGCCCCAGTGAGTCCACCGGCAAGGGCTGTAATTGGGCGGCATATGGTCTCTTCGGACTCCCTAAGGATGACAGGTACGTAGTGACGTTTGAGGACGGGCATAAGACAGAGTGCTTCCCGTTCGCACCGGCAGAGTGAAGGAGAGGCTAAGGATCACATGAGGCTGTTTGTAACACAAAAGGACATAGAGGACGCCAAAAACGAAGCCCGGGAAAAGATCAAAGCCCGTAATAAGGCAATGGCGCTTATCGAGGATGCAAAGGCCCGGTACATAAAAGAAAAGACCAAGGCAAGAAGTAAGAAGGCAGCACTGGAAAAGGATGCACTACTCAGTTCTCCGAAGTTTAAGGATCTTGAGCTCTATGAAAAGAGGCAGGATATCATCGAAGCTTACGGATTCGACTGTATCACCATGGAAGAAAGTGACAGGCTGGAAGCTCTCTGGGATGAGAGGGAAGCGATCCGGAACCGTGTTGAGGATGGGCTTTACCAGGATGATGTGACCAGGGCACTGCATGAAGCGTATATGACCTGCGTGGATCTTTACGAGGATCGTATCGAGTATGCGAAGAAACTGGAAGAGAATGCATACAAGTATATCGATACCGAGACATGGGAAGAAGTGTATGAAGGACAAAAGAAGCAAGTGGAAAGTGAACAGGATAGTCCACTGTGAGAACTGGGATGAGCTTAAGAAGATAGCCAAAAGATACACAGAAATGGGATTCAGGTGTGAAGTAAGAGGCTGGGTGGATATCAGCAGCAACAGATTGACGATACTGGATGACTGGGAGGACTCAGATCATCCGGAAGAATAATAAAAAGGAGATACCTATGGACATTAAAGAGTTAAGTAACAATGAATTGCGGGAACAATTCTTGAAAGAGCGTAAGCCTGAGCAGGGCTGGCACCTGTGGCTTGATCAGCCGGAAATAGATCGCAAATTTGAACGTGTCGACATCCAGGGAACGGCTTTTATATGTGAGATCCTGAAAATCGAAGTGACTTATCCCAAAAAGCACAATAAATGGGTCGGTGAGAAATACTACATCATACCCGTGGAAGAACTTGATAAAGGGCCGGAAAGAAAAAGACCGTTCTCTGCCTATATAAGCAGCAAGACTATGTGCATCGAGGCACTCAAGAATATGGGAAGGAGAAAATAATATGAAAATCAGCTATGAGGAATTTAAAGAGAATCTGCTTGAAGATGCCAGGAACATTGTCCGCCAGGAGCTGGGAGCGGATGTAGATGTGACGATAGGGACTGCCACAGAAGGAGAACCCGAGGAAGTGATGCGCATAACGAAGAAAAATCCGGAGGCTAATGGTGACGTAAAAGGATACATAAGCGAATTCCACCTTAAAAACGGATATCAGAAGTATATCAGACACCCGGTATGGGCGGAACTCCTCAGGAGTTTAAAAAAGCATTTAAAAATTATAGCGGCTATGCCGGAGGAATGGGATCTTGGTTTTTTGAAATCTTTCGAGACTGCAAAGGAGTATCTGGGGATGACTCCGTTACCCATGAAAGACAGGGGAATGGCAGAAGATGAAACATGCGTGATGATGGACGATATCCCCATGGGGGTCGCTATCGACCTGCCTGAGAGCACAGATGGCAAAAATGTCGGAAGACTCTCGAAAAAAATACTTGAATACTGGGGAGTGAGTGAAGAGGAAGCATTTGAGGCTGCTGTGCTTAACCAGATGCAGAAGCATAAGCCCGTGATCATACCGATGCAGGAGATGCTTGAGTCAATCTCTCCGTTCCATGCACCCCTCGACGGAGCGGAGCAGGAAGAGCATATGTGGGTGGCAACTACAGAGGGCTTCCAATTAGGCTCCGTATGCATAGTGTATCCCGGATTCTTGGATAAGGCGTGTGCGGAGTTAGGAGAAGACGTTTTTTTGATCCCGTCCAGCATACACGAGATGATCCTTATGAAGGAAAGCGAGGCAAAAGAATTTGTGCTAAGAAATCCTGATTGCGTGATGGAAGTGAATAATGAGAATCTGCTTCCGAATGAAGTCTTGTCAGACAAGGTATACCACTACGAGTGCGCTACACAGACATTCGAATCTGCAAGTGCATGGTACAAGCGTGTCTTTGGCCTTGATCTGTGAGACGCTGGTATGGATGAGAAGGGAGAAAAACAGTGAGAAGGTTTATATGGAGGCTCAGGAAGTATCCCAATGTCTTTTACAGGAATTACAAGGGACTTTGTGATGTGCTGGCGATCGTGTTGTTTCTTCTGGGTGCAGCAGGTGTTGCTTACGGCGTACTGCTCGCCCTTTGTGAGGAATATGTTTCGATAATGTACATCTCCGGCGGAAGCATTGGGCTGTGTATGGCTGACGATCTCTTCTGGCTGGACAGGAAAAGGTCTAAAAGAAAAAAAGGCAGCAGGCGATAGTTGAGCCGATTTACGTCGGCGCTCCGTCTGTCCGTTCCGGTGGTCCGCTTGGACGGTAACACCAAAATTCTTACTCCTTTAAAATAAATTGGCTAGATGACTGTGATTTTAAAACCTTCTTTCGTACTTAAAGATAAATCTTAACGGGGCACCGGAACGGACAGACGGAGTGGAGAGACATATGAATATAAAGGAAATGATTGCAAGGGCGGTAAGGATACGCTCGGAAATAGTGATGCTTTGCCAGGTACTTCCGGCACCGCTGGATACTGCGACAGAATATCTTATCCCGTTCTTCGATGAGCTGATAAAAAAGCTTAAAGAGATCAAGTGAAAAATTATTAATAAGAGAATATAGACAGCTTTTAACTGAGAGGTATCGGGATGACACTGGATGAGGCTATAGAGAAATATGAGGGTAATGCCAGCCTTCAGGAATCGATTGGGCTTCAGGCTCATGGATCCTTACACGCACATTGTTTTAAATGCGCTGCCGAATACAGGCAGCTTACCGACTGGCTGAAGGAACTGAAAGAGTACAGGGAGAAAGAACATGGAAGAAACATGGAGATATGACTTTGAGTACCCGGGAAAGGATAAAGTCTGGGAGTCCGGCTTTGAATCTTATGACGACGCATACGATGCGATGTCAGAAGCCATGACAGAGATGATAGATGAGATAGCTGATGGACATCCGGAGCTTACGGACGAAGAGATCGAGGAGAAGATCGACTGGGAGGTAAGACCGGAATGATGACAGGGTCGGCAAAAAGCGGAAAGCTCTTCGCAGTGAAGATAACTCCGAATGATGAGATCCTGAAGGTACCGTACCCAAAGAGGTCAGGATTCAACAAAGAGGACACTCTGGATGAACTTCACTTCATGCAGAAGGAAGTGGATGGCCGGATAGAGATTGTGGATGGTCTCAAAACAGGACCGAAGACAGCGATGATAGTAAATGAGGAGGGGTTGATCCTCGGATTTCCTCATAACGATGTGGCGCAGTGCTTACTGACTTCCGATGATTCTTATATCGTCGGCAACGTCCTGATCTTAAGTGCCATCGGTACCGAAGTCATGGGTATGACGGAGGAAGAAGCCGGGAATGTAATATTACTGGCTTCCCACGAAAAAGAACGACTTGGAAAGATATATTGAGTGAATTTACGGGGCACAAAGCTCTGATGTAAAGAATGAAAATGAGGAGGGTAATTAGTAATGGTGACTTTTGATATCTGTGAAGGCAATCCCGGGGCATTAAATTTTCTTATTCAAGCATATGATTCCGATCCATTTAAAGCGGAGACAGCTTTTCAAAAATTACAGGATTCCAACATTACAGGAGATAAGTTGTACATGATCTGGAATGATTGCTGTAACCGGGATACAGCAAGAGCCGTTGATATGATTCTTGAAAACGACATCGAAACTCTGAATCATTTTATCAATTATGAGAATGGCCGTGGATTAATATATTGCCCGGAAAAATTAGATGAAGCGTGAACTCTGAACAAAATGAAAGGTACGTTAGAACATGGGAAAAATAGCAGAGAAGAGACCAGCAGACATCAAGGACGGAACATTCCTTGAGGGGATGTATAACAAAATGGGTACCTGCCGCTTTTGCGGGCAGATGAAGGCTATGACCTATATCTCTGATTCGGTATCCCAGGATGATGTTGACAGGGATGTGACTATGACCTGCACCTGCAAAGAAGCACATGATTATTCGATGCTCCAGCAGGCAGCAGCTAAGGCAAAGACCAACCTCCGTACACTTAATGAGCAGATGCAGACGAGGTTTTCCGAATCGGTAGAAAAGCAGTGCGACGGGATCATAGACCTGATCGCAGCAGGTGAGCTGAAGAATGTCAGTTTCAAGGCGGATCAGAAGACTATCAGCATCAAAAAGAAAGGAGACAGCAAGATCAATGTCTCCATCCAAAAGAATACAAAGTGGGATATCGACTCATGATATCCGCAAAGTCGAAGTACGTAAAGACATATACAGGCCGTAAGGTGCTGCGGTGTTCGGAAGAGTCTGAGCAGGCGGCGCTCATAAGCTGGGCACGGTTCAACGCTGTGCTGTATCCGGATCTTGCGTTTTTATACCATGTGCCTAATGGCGGCGCAAGGGATAAAAGGGAGGGTGCAAACCTTAAGCGCTCCGGAGTGCTTGCGGGCATCCCTGATCTGGTACTTCCGGTGGCTCGGCACGGGTACCACCACATGTATATTGAAATGAAGGTGGAACCAAATAAGCCGACTAAGAGCCAGATGGAAGTCATGAGGCGGTTAAAAAAGAACGGCAGCTTCGTGATCACGTGCTACGGTGCAGAAGAAGCCAGGAAGGTGCTGAACTGGTACCTGGGTATGTCTGTCTGGGGGAGCATAAAGGAACGGAAGATGAAGAAGATAACTATTTATTGCGACAGGTGCGGTAAAGAGATAAAGGGCTATCCCATGAAGCTTGACTGCGAGTACATAGACCGTGTGGATGGATCCACAGTGCAGCATGAGATGCCAAAGGCTATAAAGGACCTTATGTGTGATGAGTTTGAAAGGGATTACTGTGAGGGGTGCATGGAAGAGATCCTGGGATTTGCCCGTATCAACGTGGATGCAAAGACTTTTTTTGAGGACAGCTCCGGAACTGATGATGGCGCAGAAAAGATGTGTGAAGATGCGGGAATATCTTCGGGTCCTGGAGAAGCAACGGAACCGGAAACGGGGCAGCTGGAGGAAGCTCCGCAACAGGAACCTAAGGAGAAATTAAAGAGGGGCAGGCCACCGAAGAGCAGCGTCCCGGCGAGGGCAGGCTACCTCACCGGAAAGCAGAGGATAGCCATAGAACAGATGTATGCACGTGGCATGGATCCGGCAGAAGTATCAAGGAAGTTAGGGATTCCTGAGAAGGTGGTCATAAAAGCCATCACCAGTCTTGAAAAACTGGGATAAATGACCGTACAAAAGCTCAACATTAGGAAAGGAGGAGAAGATGAGACAGTATTGCCGGTATTGCTCATGGATCATCGTAGGCGATGTCTGTTATTGCCAGGAACTTAATAAGATTCTGACAGAGCAGCAGGTGTGCCACACAAATACTTGTAGATCCTTCGACTTCTTCCCGGAGGATGCTTTGGGAACCGGACATATGTATACGCCGAGACCGAGACGTAACAAACAGATAAACGGACAGGTGACACTTGAAGAATATAACGGCGCACCGATAGATCCGAAAGTATAAGAACATCAAACCTCTTTAGATCATCGGGAGGCTCTATATGAGAAACAATAGGCTCACAGTTAGTAGTAAAGATTAGGAGGAATTATGAAAGAAAAACTGATGATTTTAGGCACAGTCGCAGCCGATATAGAAAGCGCTGCAAAAGCAGATGTGAGCACTGATTTCGGGATAGTGTTTGCAATCATTTGGATAGTGATTCCGATAGTAGCGTTAATTGCAGTGATTGCAGGATAAGGAGAAGGAGAGGATGAATAGTACAGAAATAAAACAGTGGCGTGAAGCGAAAGGGCTCAATCTAATCATTGAGGTGAGTACCGAAAGAAAACTGTCCACCGAAGAGTATGACACCATAGGGAAGATCATAACTCGTACGATGGACGAGTTGGAAAAATCACTTTCAAAAGATTAATCCTTTGAATGGGCGAGAGTTTCAAATAGTTTTGCTGTTTCGTCTATCAGTGTTTTTATGTCGCTAACAGTCACTGGCGACGAACTGCTACCACTATTTGAAGGGCGAGCATAGAACTTGAAACGATTTATGGCGTTTCTTATTTCTTCTTCAGTCATGGTTATACCTCCTTTATAGATTTAGATGTTGGCAGCATCTATAGGGAGTATAGCAAATAAATCAAAAGCGGAGTGCGCTCCTTGGACGCTCCGCCCATATCTCCGATAGCTCAGGGGGCAGAGCGGACGTGGAATAATAGACAGCTTCCACGGATACCTTTCTATCGGCGGTTCAAATCCGTCCGGAGACATTCATTTAAGAGAACGACAGTTTAATAAAACGTGGGCGCAGCAAGCGCCTAATGGGCTTGTATATCTCTCTTAAATTAAGAGACATAGTAAATTATTTAAGGGTAGCTTTAGGGTATGGGTAAGGTATATTTCAGGGAACAGAAACATATATGCGGTAGCTCATACGATACAGCAGGTTATATGGAAGTCGACCTGTATCGGATCTCCGAGAAAGAGCATAAGCACTCCACCAGAAGGAAGAAACAGAATGCTACTGAGTTAGCACAGCAATGTTACAACGCATCAAGAGCAAAGCGTTATCATGTGCAACTTGTTAATACGAATTTCAAGCAGGGTGATTATTCTGTTACCCTGACATACAACGATGAACATCTTCCGGATCCGTCAGATCATAAACGAGCTGATGATGATTGGAGTAATTATATAAAACGTTTGTATAGATATTGTCGACGGCATGATATCAAACGTCCTAAGTGGGTGATGGCTACAGAGTATGTTACCGAACAGGAAGACGGCAGCTTCGTAGGCCGGCACCATCATCATGCGATCATAGAAAAAACAGAAGGACTCACAAGAGAGATACTAGAAGATTTATGGACAGACCGGAACGGTGACAAGTTAGGCATGTGCCGTTGTGACCGTCTGGAAGTGGAACACGGATCAGTAGAAAGCCTGGTTAAATATATAAATAAAAATAAACGTTGTGATAGGAGCTGGCGTCAGAGCAGAGGGCTTCAAAAACCTATCACACCAAAACCGAATGATACGAAGTGGAACAAGAAGAGGTTAGAAGAAGCCTCGACTATGTATATCGACGATAAGCAATTTTGGGCCGACAAGTATCCTGGCTACACACTTGAGCGCGTCGAAACAAAAGTAAGTGATGCCGGATACCGGCACACTCTTGTTATCATGTACCGGATTGACGGTAAGAAGGGGAGAAAGAGATAGAGTGAAAGAAGGAGTATACATCAGGGAAGAGCGTATAACTCAGCCAGTTATTGCAGGGCTTCCGTTTAACAGCATGTTAGAGTTGAATGCTTTCTGGTGTTGGTGGAATGGAAAGGGCGCAGAAGAATTTAACGCATGGTTTAAAGGCATGGAAAAGCTGCGCGGTACCGAGTGTGAAAAATGTAAATGGCGCGATCCGACACAGTTCCAATGCTTTGACGGACATGGACAGTACAGGCAAAGAAAAGAATGTGAGGGTTTCGAGAAAGGAGTACAGGGAGAATGAATAAAGTCTTATTTAGCTCTCAATCAGATGAATGGGCCACACCAAAGGAAGTCTTTGAATTGTTGGATAAAGAGTTTGGCTTTACGCTGGATGCTGCCGCAAGTGATGTAAACCATAAAACAGATAAGTACTTCACGAAAGAAGACAATGGCCTTGAAAAATCTTGGGGGGCTACTCGGTGTTTTGCAATCCGCCATATAGCGATATCGGAAGGTGGGTTGAGAAATCTTACAGAGAATCTCTTAAACCGGGTACAACAGTGGTTATGCTTATCCCTTCCAGGACTGATACAAAGTGGTTCCACAGGTACATATACAAGAGATCGGAAATAAGATTTATTAAGGGCCGCTTGAAGTTTGGAGATTCAAAGAACAGCGCACCGTTTCCGAGTATGGTAGTTATATTCAGATCGGCAGATTAAAGAGGTAACGGAATGACAGAGAAATCAATCAAAGCAAACATAAACGAAGTTTTAAACGAACTCGAAATGATATTTTCCGATATTCGTGAAAAGAATGTTGACGATAGCGTATGCGGACTTTGTGAGTATGACTGTGACCACGGATTAGACGGATATGCTAATGAGTGTCCCGGATTTGAAAGAGATGATTGCTTTAAGCTAAAAGAAGAATATCGGAAAGAATGGACTAGTAAAATCATTGGTGAGGTGACGAAATGATAATAAAAGAATTTAAAAGTAAAAAGAACCGAGTTGCCTTATACTTCGGTAAGGGCATATTCGGTTTGCTGTTGGGATTCCAGCTTTATGAGCGTTTTGACTGGAATCATTTTGTCGGAGGAATCACTTTTTTATGGTGGTATGGAACACTCGAAATCCGTTGGAGAGTTGCAAATTGCGGTTATCCTAAAGGCGAAGTGTATACGGATTGATGATAAGTGAGGTGAAAAATATGGTAGCAGAAAAATCATTAGAAGCAATAAACATTAATTTGTCTCGTACAACATTTATCACACACGGCAAAAAGTCCATCATGGTTAAAAGAGTACCATCTGTCCAGGAACGTAAAACGGATATTATCGGTAAGAGACCGCCGTATGCTTATACGAGTGCTTGTCCTGATGAAAGGTGGAGACGATGACAAGGGAAGAAGTGTTACAACGAATAGTTGATAATAACTTTGTAGGTGAATACGGATTTGACCTACAAATACTTATTGATTGCATGGTGACTGTGAGGGAGATGATTCTAAGTTCACAGTTCCCAGTCGAAGATTGTATCAGCAGACAGGCGGCTATTGATGCGTGTTTGGATGGCTTCTGCGCTTGCGTGAATGACTGCGTAAACGAAATTAAGAAGTTGCCCTCCACGCAGCCAGAAATCATAAGGTGCAAGGATTGCAAGTACTGGACGAACAATGTCGGCGATTACAAGTTAAGGGATAATTATTGCAACGAGAAAGCGCATGGTTTTTATTACCAATGCAATGGGGACGATTATTGCAGTTTTGCGGAAAGGAGAGCCGATGAGTGATTTGATAAGCAGACAGGCGGCGATATCTCACGTGGACGATGTGCCATACATCAAGGAGTACCCGGACGTAGGCTTGCTATGGAAAGCGTGGATTGAAAGTTTGCCGTCCGCACAGCCAGAACCTATCCGCATTAACCTCAATGAACCGATCAAGGTCAAACTGACTGACTGGGGCAAAGAAGTCTATTATCATCAATATGATAGGACAAATCAGATTGCAGGAAGAGAAATATGCAAACCGAAGTTTCCGAGAGAAGACGAAAACGGATATACCGAGTTTCAGCTTTGGTGCTTCATGGAGTTATATGGTGAGCACATAGGTATGACACTTCCAAACGTAATTGAACCACTTGAAATTGTATATGAAAGCGAGAAAGGCGGAAAGAATGAGACTGGTTGATGCGCCTGTCGGAGTGTTCGTTTTCCATGACGAACTGGTGTTGAAGACAGAATATATGGTCGATATTGATGGAGTGTATATTCCAGATTGCTACATTCTCAGCACTGGAGAAAAATTCTGGGGTGGAATGAAGTCAAAAGAAGACTTCAAGACAAAGTACAATGATCTTGAAGTTGTGATCGAAACGCTGATGATACAGCCTGATGAGAGTAAATACGAATACCATTACGATCATACAGACTGCATATGGTATCGTCCAGAAGCACGGAATAGGTGTCCTGTAACTTGCGCTCAATATCGTGATGGATGGAATGACGCGATGAATTATATCTTCCGTGATGGAAAGGGCTATATGCCTTACAGAAGGGATAAACAATATGGAGAATGACCTTATTAGCAGACAGGCGGCGATTGATGCGCTTGATAAAAGGTTTAATTCTGTACCCATGGAACAGACAACAGAGATTTTGCTATTACGAAAAGATTTGAGAGATTTACCACCCGTTCAGCCACAGCCAAAGACAGGGCATTGGATAAAAATAACTCCATCGGGAATTTATATGTGTTCCGAATGTGAGCATAACGTTTTAACGGGTGATATAGATGCTTACCATCATTGCCATCATTGTGGAATCAAAATGATTAATGTTCCCGACAAAAATGACGGGAAGTATTCGGAAATTCCGAAAGGTTCAGATTCGCAGGAAAGTAAAAAAATAAATTGTAAATCTACAAAATGCGAAAATTGTATAAACCATAATTATTGTGATTTTGAGTCACAGGAAAGTGATGAAACATGAGATACAGATTACAGGTTAAAGAAACGGTAGCCCGGCCTAACATATTAGGTAATTGTAGTTTCCCTGTATATACGCATCGTTGGAAAGATATATATGCGAGTGACAGCAAGACAGAGTTAGAAGCTATTTTACCAAAAGGAGGCAAATACAGAATTGAGGATACAAGACCGTATGAGGCAGAAAGCGAGGTAAAGAATGACAAAAGAACTCATTGAAAGCATAAGAAGAATTATATTGCCATTTATCGCTAAAAAGCTAAAGGAAATAGATTACGAGGGGCTTGGGGAATCCGACGCAAAGGAATTTACACAAGACTTTAACGAGATTTTAAACCTTGCAATCAAAGCACTAGAGCAACAGCCTTGTAAAGATGCTATCAGCCGACAAGAAGTTATAGAAACTTTAAAGGAACTTGATTGGCGCTATAATGGACATCCTGGCGGAGAAGTTTATGGTGCAATATATAAACTTCCACCTGTACAGCCGAAGATAAAGACAGGACGTTGGATATACAAAAAGTTCAACTGGTACTGTTCGGAATGTAATAATACCCCTAAAACGCTCGGCTATGTTGGGAAGGCCGAATTCATGAAAGAACATTTTAGATTTTGCAATCATTGCGGGGCAATGATGTTAGATGCTGTCATGACGGAAGACGAGGGAAAAGCGAATGAAAGCGGGCAAATGCAAGACTTGTGAAAAAATAAAATGGCTGAAAGAGCAAGCAAAGCGGCATGAAGGCAGAAGAAAAATAAGAAATACGCTGAAAATAACGCTTACAGAAGAAACAAGGGTTGACGGCATATTTTGCGGGCGATTGAACATAAGCGGCAGCAGAATGATGTTTTGCCCGGAGTGCGGACGAAAATTGAGAAAATCAGAAACAATGTATGAGTGCGGAAAAGCAGAGGTGAAAACAGAATGGATGAGGAAAAGCTTATAAAGAAAATCTACGCAGCAGTAGGTGCGGCATTTATCACTTTGGTACTGATCGCAGTAGTGAGGAATATGTAGCATGGGAATGATAATGCTGATACCGGCAATAATATTTACCGTAATATTGTTCGGCATAATTTTATATATAATATTTTCAAAAGCAGATTAAAACGGGGAGTAAGATCATGGCCAAAGTGATACCGATCAATCAGAGGATGCTTGCAAAGCACCGCATGAAAAAATATTTAAAGAACGGACGCGAGACATCCGAGAGACGTGCAGAGAATATCCGGATCGAGACCGCAAATATATTCCGTGAATCAATCCTGGAGGCATTAACCAGGGATGAAAGCTTGACGCCGGAAAACATCGAAGACGTTGTTAATTCTGTCAGGCCACTACGTAACAAGCATGATTTGTTTGTGCGGACATATGGTATATCAAAAGCCTATGAAGCATTAAAGAAAGTGACCGACGAATTTATGCCGGAAGGTTTCTTGTTGCCGATAACGGATCCGGTAGACAGGGCAGAAGACTGGGACCTTATAACAATTAAACGTCAGGCAGCAGACATTGAGGCGAGGATCTTTGC
>Ga0326512_10003156_pt1 | contig 12139 bp, 7 predicted proteins | sample 1_2617_0518_D_FD_203652 | JGI IMG/M metagenome (GOLD analysis project Ga0326512, IMG submission 203652) | Bovine rumen microbial communities from UC Davis, California, United States - 1_2617_0518 | ecosystem: Host-associated > Mammals > Digestive system > Stomach > Rumen | place: USA: California... | reverse complement strand
AGAAGACACTGAGCCTGCGAGGCTTCGCCAAGCACATGACCGATCACGGTTCGATCTACGGACGTGACATCGTGGAGGGTGTGCTGCTGAAGATCACCGAATGTCTGCCCGAGCTGGTGGCACAGGGTGTGCCTGTACAGCTGGGAAGCCTGGGAACTTTCTTCCCCACGGCGGAGGTGATGCCTAAGACGGGTGCGGTGCCCAGCATCGCAGCTATGGATGGGCTGAACCCGAACGACATCGTGAAGGCTATCCACATCAGATTCCTGCCCGACGCCACCAAGCTGGACAACCTGTGTGGCCCTGCATTCAAGGATGCCTGCACGCTGGAGCTTCGCAACATCGTGGACACGCAGGAGGTGACCGTGGACGGTAAGAAGAAGAAGGTACGTCAAGGGTGCTCAGTCTTCTTTTGTAGTATGGGCTTTAGAATCCTATCTTGGTTTTAGGATGAGGAATATCGATCGGCACGATGTCGTCAGGAGTGAGCAGAAGCAATTCGCGCTTATCTTTGGGACATTGCTTGACACAGCGGGCAGCATGCTGAATGTAGATCCGCTCCAGTTGGTTGGAGATAAAGCGGGCATTGCCCCATGTCTCAGGGTCGCGTACCTGATACGCCTGTGCAAGCATACTACGGTATTTCTCCCATGCCTGGGTCGTGAACTGATAGTCGTAGTCCATGATACGACGGTGGGTTATCTCCAGCAGCTCATCGACGGTGAAGTCACTAAACTCGAACTTGTTGGGAAAGCGCGACTGCAGGCCGGGATTCGTGTCCAGCATCTTCATCATTTGGTCTTTGTAGCCGCAGAGCACGACGGCAATGTCTCGCTGCGTCTCGTCAGCCAGGATATTCATCATCAGTTGGATGACCAGTTTGCCAGGGTCGTTCTCGTGCTTGCCATTCAGCAGATACGCTTCATCTATCATCAGCACACCGCCTTTGGCCATCTCGAGCACCTGTCTCATCGACCGCTCTTCATCGCCCCATAAGGTACCGATGAATGTGCCACGATTGCAGACCACCACATGTCCTTTAGACAATGCCCCCGCTTGATGCAGCAACGATCCAAAGATTTTGCAGACCGTAGTTTTACCCGTACCAGGACGGCCTAGGAATACGCTATGGAGCGATACCTCATGCTGTTTGCTGTCAGGAAACAATTCATGCATCATCTTATTGTAGCTAGTCAGAGCTACCAGTTCATCCATATGGCGTTTGATGTCACTACATCCCACCAACTTGTCCAGTTCCTCACGAGGATTAGGAATGGGGCGAAGAATATCGACCTTCACGCTGATGTTCTGGTTCTGTTCAATCTCTCCATTTGGAAAGAGTTCATCATCTGGGAATGACGTGTTCTCTTCTTCTGTGTCAGAATCCCATTCTTCTTCATTCTCATCCAAGTCTGGTTCTGGCTCTGGCTCTGGCTGTTCTTCATATGAATTCTGGTCAAGGGGGTCATCAAATTCATGGTTGATGAAATCATAAAGCATCTTTTCAAAATCATGATATCCGGAATCTGTCATAACACTCACATAAGAAGAGCAGGCCAAATCATAATCGTTGTTTGTCTTGATTCTTTTCTGTCTCAGTCGTTTAAGTTCATCAATTACCATGATATGGTGTGCGTCCCACATCTCGCCTAATCCAAATGAGTTAAGAATCTCAGCTTCCGTGAGCAGTACACCATATACATTTATCTCAGGGTTGGTGTTCTGAAGTCGTTCCTTAGTCATAGAAACTGCTTCACACAGTTTATACACGACACTTACGCGAGGTTCGCAGCCATCAGTCAGGAGCATGGGACCTGGTGAGTCGTTCTCCGTATAGACCTGTTCATCGTAGTGTTCGCAGCTGTCGAGGCACAATATGACAACATTGGTATCGTTACAATACAGATATACATCATAGTCGGTTAGGTGAGGGGATAAACCATTCAGGTGAGTAGAGAATACGGCATAGTTAGCTGCCATAGCGTCCAAGTGTTTCCAGACAGTCGTCTTTGTCTGTTTCTTAAAATCGTCAATCAATCTATTTACGTTTCGCATAATCAACATTATTCAATCACATATAATAAAACTTAATCAAATATCAAGCCCCCAGGTAGGGGCCCAAGAGAGTAACCCTCGATTATTTGTAGCAATATGTCAAAGAACGCAACGAGCGACAAGATATAATCCTCCCGTCGATTCACAGATTCAGTATACACATCATCTTAGAACCGCTCGGCACCGGACCGTCATCATTGTCATTCCATTCATTTTGTTTTGCTACAATTTTGTGATTAAATAATATTTATCGGGTGCAAAAGTAAACAAATAGTTTGATTCTACCAAATTTTGATAAAAAAAAAGTGAATAGTCTCATATTATGCAATAAAATGATTATCTTTGCAATTGCAAAAAGAACGCCTAAACATAATAGTTTTAACATGAGACTACTAAAAAAATACAAACAATATATTATTAATTTTATAGGTATAACTTTCTTCGCTGTGATATTGTCAAGCATATCACTGGAGGGATGTATTACATCACTTTCAGATCTCGTTCCTAGCGGAAGAGAGTTAGATTTCAAAAGTTCAGATTTTTATCAACTTGTGGCTGACGCTCGAGCAGAGAAAGTGTTGGACGATAAAATTGTAATAGTACCAATTGATAAATTATCAAGGAAAGACATTTGCCATCTTATTGAAGACGTAGCCCTTGCAAGTCCTCAGGCAATTGGATTGGATGTCTTTTTTCTATTCCCCATGGAAGGTGATGAGCATTTGATAGAAGTTCTGCGGAGAACTCCAAATATGGTTTTAGCAATGGGTGTTTATCGTGATGAAAGTAGCCGTTGGAATGTCAAAGATACTTATTTGTCAGATAGCCTTCAAAATAGTATATGGGGCGTTGTTAACATGAACGTAAAACGACGTTATCACGTGGTCAGGGATTTTATTCCTCAGTATCAGACAAATCGAGGTGTAGCTAATCATTTCGCACTATCTCTTGCTAGCCACGCCAATCCTTCTAAAGCCAACCAACTTCAGTCGTTATACCATGGAAAATCGGATTTTTCTTTGCCTATTGACTACACATCAAGGGAGTTTGATATTATAGAGCCTGATGATATTCTTGAGCATATCGACGATTTGAAAGGTAAAATAGTGATGATAGGGGCTTTGGATGACTCTCAAGATGTCTTCATTACACCTGTTGATGACACGATGCCAGGCATCATGGTTCATGCTTATACCTTATCTACGATTCTTAGGGGGCAATACTCCAAAAACGTTCCTCAATGGATATTGTGGCTCTTGGGATTGTCTCTCTGCATTCTTTTTGTCATCGTCAAAATGTGGTTGAAACGTCATTCTTTAGAGAATCTCCTTATGCGTATGTTCCAGATATGTATTATGTTTGCCATCACTTACTTTGGCTGTGTCCTATTCATAAACTATCATTACACTCTCGAACTTGCAACGCCTCTGCTGCTTGTAGCACTTGGCTGTGCAGCTCTTGATGTCTGGGACGATATCATTAATGTAATCCCCAAAATATTTGATTATATGATTAAACACATCTTGTCGAAAATTCACTTGTTAGGACTTGTGATACTTTTTACTATGCCCCTTCAGGCAGCAACTTTTCGTATCTACAAGGTTGAGGGCGATGTCCGTATTCTAAAAAATGAGAAATGGGTGGTTCCCCAGGTTCACCAACAACTATCCGTAGGTGACCAATTTATGATAGGCACACAAGGGCGTCTTGCAATTGTAGCCAACGAGACGCATAGAATTTACTATTCAGTTAACAGCGGAAAGCAAAATGTGGCTCAAATCATCAGTGCTGCTCGTAAGCAATCTGATCGTATTGCAAGTAATATGAATAAACAACTAGCAAGTAACAAACAGATGAAGGATTCGTCATTACCCATTTTAGGAGGCGTAAATCGTGGCAACCAACAGGAAGACACCTCTACTTCATTGGTTTATGCTGCTATCTATAAATATCTTAGGTCGCAGGACAAAAAGACATCATCCCTGATAACAGCAGACCTTGTGTTAGATGGTGACAGTTATTATTTCAAAGCATCGAATCAAACGAACAAACAGCTCTACGCCAATATTATCCGTGTGCCTCTTACCGCTGATGAACATCCTCGTATATGTATGGAAGTAGGTTATACCATGAATGAGCCATTTTTGGTAATGGGCGCCCGTCAAGAAACAAGTTGGAACGACTATCGATTCCTTGTTGAAGAGCCATTCCATCAATATCTGCTTTTTGCCAGTGAGCAGCCTTACGATTGTCAGGTTTTACAGATGATGTTAAGCACAATGTCGCCTCCTACATCTTCCAATCAAAAAGAATTCAACGTACATCTCTATCTAATTAAATAGTGAATCTTATGAAGTACTTCAAATGTCGTTTCCTGCTTCTTGCAGCCATCCTTTTTATGTGTAACAATGTTCGAGCAATAACATTTGCTGAGCGTTATCATTGTGACACTTTGTTTCAATTGGGAACCGGACAGCAGTTACAGAAATGGCATGATACAGTATTGAAAGATTTAAGGAAATTGGAAAACAGGAAGGCTGATCGTCAATCCATTGCCCATTACTATGCTCTTCTCTGTGAATGTTCACAATACCAAGGCCATTACAAGAAAGCCCTGGTGTATGCCCAAAAGGCTGAAAAAATATATCAGCAGTTAGTCAAATCACCAGAAGGCGACCCCAAAATGGTTTTATCCCCAGACTATGCACTTGTTTGCCATTATGTCGGTCGGTTAAACACCCTTCTCATGACAAATTTCCAGAAATCATTGGATTATCATACAGAATGTGGCAAGATTACTGCCGATTGGTGTACCCGTCTGCTAGAGAGTAATAATAAGGAGTTGCTTGCTCAGCATAGAAATAATTTATTGTATACTGAAATTATCATGGAAGAAGGAGAGATTATGATTGACTTGACAGGACATAATTATTCCAGTGCAATAAAGGCTGGTCAGGAGGCCATCAAAGATATCAAAGATTTCTATCAAGGCAAAGAGGCACAGCACATCGAATATATAGACGTACTACTACTCTTGAGCAATGTTTACCTCAAAGCACAAGATTACGAACAGGCGTTACGTTATACCCGAGAGGCACAGCAAGCCGTAGAAAAGAAATGGGGAAGGAATAATACCACCTATGCGCGTATCCTCCATACAATGGCTGTCATTTACTTTCAGTTGAACGATAGGAAAAGTATACATGACTATCTTTTCCGTAGTATTGACATCTACGAGAAAACCGGTCATACAACCCATGCTGAATATGCACATGTGCTTGAACTGTTAGGCCAAATGTATCAGTCATTATCCATCACTAAAGAGGCTAGAAAGTATTATGACAAGGCATTGGATGTAATTAAGATATCATGTGGAGAAGAATGTTTTCATGTCTTACTTAACCGTTATTATGATGCTCGTAGTCTGATGCAAGAAGGACATTATCTTGAGGTATTCCTTCAAATGGATAAGATATTTGAAAATCAAACCTTTACGATGAATCTGAACGGTGATCATGTCATTTCTGCTATGGCTCTCTATTACGAATCGGCTTTGAAAAGTGGACGTTATCAACAAATCCTTGACAGAGTTTCAGATTCAGAAGAAATACTTGATCTATTAGGAGAGGTTGGACAAAGTGAAGCCAATAATCTGTTTATTTCCATGGGCAGAATCTATCAGGCTGCTCAGAGACAGACAGATGCATGTAAAGCATACCAAAAAGCACTAGGATATTTCAAGGACATGGCCCGACGTAACTTTGCCTTTCTTTCAGAAGAGCAGCGAATAAGCTTCTGGGATCGTGACGAGCTGAATTTTGAACATATTCTGCTACAAAATAAATATGCTAATGACGACTTACAATCTTCAATTGGCAAACTGCTATATAATGCAGCTTTGCTACAGAAAGGATTGCTGTTAAATACCAGTGTGAATATGGCACGGATTATCGAAGAGAAAGGACCGGAATCGCTGAAACGTGACATGCGTCGCCTGCAGTTGATGATGCAAAGCAACCTGAAAACAAAAGAAGAACAGCAAGCCTGCCGACAGCTGGAACAACAGGTTGTGCAGGAGGCTCGCAAATATGGTGACTTCATGGGATTCACCGAATATACTTGGTTGGATATTCAGAAGTCAATGACACCACGTGATGTGGCTATCGAATTTGTCTCTGCTGGGGATGATACGCGTATTTATGTCTCTGCAGAAATCCTCAGGAACAATCGGAAAGCTCCTCAGCACATTTTCCTGTTTTCATATCAGAGGGCAGATGATTTGAGTTTCATGCAAATTTCTGCAAAGTATATACAGTCCATAAGACAGAAGATTCTACCTCAGCTCAAGCCAGGCGACAATGTGTATTTCGCTCCTGTTGGCGAACTTTATCAACTGCCAATGGAATATATAGAACTAGCAAAGGGAAAACGTATGGACGAGGTTTATCATATGTATCGCGTTTCTTCCACTCGCGAACTGATTACCATGAAAAAACATCGGCAGCCACAGAAGAAAATCGTTCTCTTTGGTGGATTGAATTACAATAGTTCAATAGACGACATGGAAATGCAGGCCATGCTAGCTAAAGAGCAGACAGGCTCAACGAGTAGAGGCAATCATTCCAAACAATGGCAATACTTAAGTGGTACAATGGAGGAAGTTAATAGTATTTCCAAATCCATGCAAGAAGCTAAATACAAGGTAACATTGTTCACTCAGGAAGAAGGGGTAGAGGAACAGTTCAAGGCTCTATCAGATTCTCACACAGGAATAATCCATATCGCCACCCATGGATTTTATGAGTCAGGAACAGTAAGCGGAATGGAACATGCTGGTCTGATTTTCGCTGGAGCTAACAATTTCTGGGCCTCGTCCTCTGCAGAAAATCCCAATATAGATAATGGCATATTGACAGCAACAGAAATTGCTAATCTCAACCTGATAGGTACAGACCTCGTAGTACTCTCAGCCTGTCAGACGGGCCTCGGCAAAGTCACAGGCGAGGGACTTTTCGGACTGCAACGTGCTTTTAAGAAAGCAGGAGTTCAGTCCATCCTCATGAGTCTATGGGAAGTGGATGACAAGGCCACACAAGTGATGATGACAGCCTTCTATCGTTACTTGAAAGCAGGCAACACCAAACGTGAGGCTCTACGAAAAGCTCAAGCTCAAGTACGTCAGAAAGAATTTGTTAAAGACGGTAAGATTGTTAGTGGCAGCGACCCTAATTTATGGGGAGCGTTTATTTTAATTGATTGAGAATTTATTTTCCTGCATTTATTATTAGCAGTTTCAAAGTCTAAGTTTTGGAAAAGTCAGAATTGTTTTATACCTTTGCAGGTAGAATGTATTAAAACTGACGTAAATGGCTTATGACAGATAAGAACAACAAATGGGTGGCGTGCTGGGGCACGGCGACTTCGATTACCGACCGACGTGAGGCGGTTTATGCTAAAGACCTCACCTTGCGATATCCTATTCGTATGTGTTTTAGCGGTAGCCAATTACGTTTCCGCTTCTCTAATCTCACGGGCACAGAGGCCGTCACACTGACGAAGGCCTTTGTGGGACACACTCCCATCACTTTTGGCGGTGAGGTGGGTGTCACACTACAGCCTGGCAAGGAGACGGAGAGCGATGCTATCAGTTACGGTGTGAATCGGGGCGATACCATCGAGGTGAGTTTCTATCTGGCCGACTATACGCAGATGAATGCGGGGACGCTGGTTACGGGGCCGCTATCGAAGGGTTACTATGCCTATGGTGATTATGCCGAGGCAGACGAACTGCCACTGGACCTGACGCGTCATACCAATTGGTATTATTTCCTGAATACTGTCGACGTGCTGACTTCGGCCGACCATCATGCCATTGTGTGCTTTGGTGACTCTATCACTGCCCAGTCGTGGCCTGACTACATGGCTCGCATGGCTTTCGGTACCGATGCTGCCATTATACGCAGGGCTGTCAGTGGTACGCGTATCCTGCGTCAGTACGACTGTATAACCTATCAAGCCTACGGTCTGAAAGGGGCCACCCGTTTTCCGATAGAAATGAATGTGGCAGGTGCTACTGATGTCATCATCCAACATGGCATCAATGACATCATTCATCCTGTAGGTACCGATGTCAATCCCTTCCGCCCATGGAGCGATCTGCCTACGGTGGAAGAGATGGAGCAGGGTATTGAGGACATCTACGTGAAGCCCGCTAAGGCTATGGGGCTGAAGGTGTGGAGCGGCACTCTGCTGCCTATCTACGGATGGCGTACCTATAATGAGGATAGAGAGCTGATGCGCCAGCAGCTGAACGAGTGGCTACGCACGTCGGCTGTCTTCGACGGATGCATAGACTTCGACGCTGCCGTGCGTAGTGTGACCAATCCGAAGGCCTTTGCTGATGGTTTCGACAGTGGCGATCATCTGCATCCCAGCGAGCGTGCATACGAAGCGATGGCTCATGCTGCCGTACACAAGCTGGTGCGCAGCATGCCGCGTATCGACCACGAAGAGTTCTTCTAACGCTTATCTACAAATTCGCACGACTTATACTGTTCTCGTGGGACTTTGAACAGATCGTCGCTGATGCCACCCGCCTGGAAATTGCTGATCTTAATGGTGGTATGGAAGATGCCCAGCTTGATACGGATGCTGGTGGGATAGAGCGTGTGGCGGTCTAACATGACGCGAGCCTCCTTGATGCCCTTCACTCCCTTTTTGGCCTTCAGCGTGATGGCCAGTCCTTTCTTCTGGTTGTCCTTGATGTTGTAGGTGTAGTTGTTGGGATCGAACTTGAACTTGGTGGCATACTTGTCGCGTTCGTCGGAATGGGCGTCGTAGATGGTCACGCGGTTCTTCTTGCGCTCCAGTCGGTAGTAGGTGACGTCGTCGTTCCAGGCAACGTATTTCTCGTCGATGAACTTGCTCTTCTTCTGCTTCATCCAGATGGTGCCCTCGGTCTTGTAGATGCCGATGATGTTCACCTTATAGTGGAGGGAGGCTCCCTCGTCGCCATATACCTTGTTATAAATGTCCATGAACATGCGACGTGCCTGTTGTGCGTTAGGTGTCTCGTGTTCTTGTGCCTGAATACCAATGCCCATACAGAAGAGGCCAATCATCAATAATGTTTTTCTCATCATATGCTTTAAATAGTAAGCCTGCGGACGTTGAAGAAACGGCAGGTCTTGATAAAATACAATAGAACGCCCACCAGATTGACGATGGCGACAACCCAGAAGGCAAACGTATAGCCCAGCAGTTCGGCCAGCACACCACCAAGGAGAATGCCAAGTCCCATGCCGATATCCCACGAAACGAGGATAGTGGAATTGGCGGTGCCACGCTCGTTGTGGTGAGCCACACAGATCATCATGTTCTGGAAGGCAGGCCACAGGTGGCCGTTGCCCAGTCCGATGAGTAGTGCAGAGCCGTAATAGCCCACCAGATTAGGACTGGCGACAAACAGCGTATAGCCCACGAGCGAGATGACCATGCCCTCGGCAGCATTATGCGTCATGCGGCCTTCGCGCAGCGCCTTGCCTCCCTGCAGACGCGACAGGATGAGTCCGATGGAGCAGAGCATAAACCAGGCTCCCGTGCCGCCCGTCATACCTAGCACCTGCTTGCCGTAGATGGCCAGGTAGTTGCTCATCACGCCAAAGCAGAAGCCGAAGAACACCATGTTAACGGCGATGAGCCAGCCACGCTTGAGGAAGAAACGGTCAAGCGAAAGTTTAGTGTTTAGCGTTGAGCGTTTAGCGAATTTTTCTGGCAGCTTCACGGTGGCATCGGCTATGAGGCCGAGGGTGGCGATGACGAGGGCTATCCAGAAGAGGAGCTCGAAGTTGTGGGTCTGCGAATAGACGAAGATGGCGAACGATGGCGAGATGGCCATAGCCAGATTGTTGCTCAGCCCGTAATAGCCTATTGCTTCGTTGCGACGCGAGGAGGGCACCACATCGATGGCTACCGTAGAATTGGCTACCGTCAGCGCGCCAAAGGGTGCTCCGTGAAGCGTGCGGACGATGGTGAACAGCAGCAGCGCAGAGGCCGCCAGATAGCCTGCAAAGAAGATGGCAAAGGCGGTATAGGAGACGAGTAGTACCAGGCGACGTGGAAACGAGTCGACCAGATAACCACTGAACGGGCGAGTGAGCAGCGCCACAATGGTATAGCCCGACAGGACAAGACCTATCACATCCTTCGTAGCCCCAAATGTCTCATGGAGATAGAGGGGCAGTAAGGGTGTGAGCTGATAGAAGGCGAAGAACAGCGCAAAATTGGCGAACATCACCTTGCAATAGTTCTTGTTCCAGAGTCTCTCCATTTAAAACTGACGGAGGGCTGCTATTAATTCGTTGTTCTCGGTGTGGGATCCAATGGTGATGCGCAGGCAGTTGCTGCAGAGCTGTATCTTGCTGCGGTTGCGCACGATGATGCCTCGGTCGACCAGATAGTCGTAGATGCGCTGGGCATCGGTGACGCGAGCCAGGAAGAAATTGGCATCGGTGGGATAGATCTTCTCGCAGAGCGGCAACTCCTGGAAGGCCTGCATCAAGCGAACGCGCTCGGAGAGCAGCAGCTTCACCCACTTGTCGACCTCGAAGGGGTCTTTCAGCATCGCCATAGCCTGCTGCTGGGTGAGCAGATTGACGTTATAGGGATACTTCACCTTATTATAAATGGCGATAATCTCCTTGGAGGCAAAGGCCATGCCCAGACGGATGGCAGCCGAACCCCATGCCTTCGACATGGTCTGCAGGATGATGAGGTTAGGATGGCGCACCAGCTCCTGGCGCATCGACAACTGACGTGCAAAGTCGATGTAGGCCTCGTCGACGATGACAATACCCTCGAAGGCATCGACCACCTTCAGTATCTCGTCGCGATTGAGCGAGTTGCCTGTGGGGTTGTTAGGCGAGCAGAGCCAGATGATCTTGGTGTTGGCGTCGCAGGCAGCCAGCAGCTTGTCAGCCTGGAAATCAAAATTCTCGTCGAGCAATACCGAGCGGTATTCGACGTCGTTGATGTCGGCACAGACCTGATACATGCCGTAGGTGGGTGCGATGGCCACGACATTATCCTGACCAGGATTGCAGAACACGCGATAAGCCAGGTCGATGGCTTCGTCGCTGCCGTTGCCTAGGAAAATCATATCCTCGGGCACTCCCTTCACCTTCATCAACTGCGTCTTCAACTCGCGCTGTAGCGGGTCGGGATAGCGGTTGTAGGGGTCGTTGAAGGGATTCTCGTTGGCATCCATGAAGACGTGAGCCTCCTTGCCCGAATATTCATCGCGGGCTGAAGAGTAGGGTGCCAGACTCCATATATTCTTACGAACTAAATTTTCTAATGGTTTCATTTCTTAATGCTGTTAATTCGTACGGTCATCGCGTTCTTGTGGGCATCCAGCTGTTCGGCTTCAGCCATGAGTTCTACGGCATGACCGATATGGCTGATACCTTCGGCAGTCAGATGCTGGAACGTAATCTTACGGCAGTAGCTGTCCAGATTGACGCCATTGTAGGCAGTGGCATAGCCGTGAGTGGGCAGCGTGTGGTTGGTACCGCTGGCATAGTCGCCAGCACTCTCGCAAGCATAAGGTCCCAGGAAGACGCTACCTGCATTGACAACCCGCTCAGCAAGCACCTCGTAGTTCTTCACTTGCAGAATAAGGTGCTCAGGAGCATAGGCATTCGACAGGGCCATCATCTCGTCGACGCTGCTGACCAGCACGTAGCAGCTGTTCTCCAGCGCCTTGGCGGCAATCTCCTTGCGAGGCAACAACTCCAGCTGGCGATTCACCTCAGCCTGTACCTCGTCGAGCTTTTCACGACTGGTGGTGATGAAGAGCACCTGCGAGTCGATGCCGTGCTCAGCCTGCGACAACAGGTCGGCAGCCACAAACTCAGCATTGGCTGTCTCGTCAGCCAGCACGCAGACCTCAGAGGGTCCTGCTGGCATATCGATAGCAACCTCGTCGAGACTGACTTGCTGCTTGGCAGCCATCACATACTGGTTGCCAGGACCAAAGATCTTGTAGACCTTGGGCACGCTCTCCGTACCATAGGCCATAGCACCA
>Ga0326512_10003155_pt1 | contig 12142 bp, 5 predicted proteins | sample 1_2617_0518_D_FD_203652 | JGI IMG/M metagenome (GOLD analysis project Ga0326512, IMG submission 203652) | Bovine rumen microbial communities from UC Davis, California, United States - 1_2617_0518 | ecosystem: Host-associated > Mammals > Digestive system > Stomach > Rumen | place: USA: California... | reverse complement strand
TTTTTTACGACAAGTCCTTTCAATGGTTCTGTTCTGCTACTAAACGGTCATTATTTCTTTGTTCTTGGCCTCCATCAGTTCGTCGAGCTTCTTGATGTAACGGTCGTGCAGCTTCTGCAGCTCCTGCTCGGCGTCTTTTTCGTTGTCTTCGCTCAGGCCGTCTTTTATGGCCTTCTTCAGCTTGTCCTTGATGTCGGCCCTGACGTTGCGCACCTCTACCTTGGTCTTTTCGGCAATCTTGTTGCACTGCTTCACCAGGTCGCGGCGGCGCTCCTCGGTAGGCTGGGGGATAGCCAGCCTGATCACCTCGCCGTTGTTCTCGGGCGTGATGCCTACGTCGCTGTCCATGATGGCTTTCTCGATGTCCTTGATCTGCTTGCGGTCCCAGGGCTTTATGGCTATGGTGCGCGCGTCGGGACAGTTGACGGTGGCCACTTGGTTCAGGGGCACCTTCGACCCGTATGAAGAAACTCTCACGCCATCGAGTATAGCCACGTTGGCACGGCCGGCACGCACCCTGCTCAGTTCCTCCTCCAGGAACATCGCAGCCATCTCCATGCGCTCTTCGGCTTTTTTCAGTGTGTCTTTTACGTCTAACATAATTAAAAGTTTTAAGAATTTTGATTACAAATGTAAGGCTTTTTTGGGAAACAAGCAAGGAAAATACTTTTTTTTTGAAAAAATAGTATCAATTATGCCTCGCTACTTGCATTATTTGCCTGGATTTTTTGTCTGTAAGCCGGAAAATGCTTACTTTTGCGTATCGGAAATCAAACTATTAACAATTATGAAACAAATCAGAATGCTTACATTTGTGGCAGCCCTGCTTTTCGTGCTCACGGCTGCCACCGACCGGAAGACCACTACTATTTTTATCATCGGCGACTCTACGGCAGCCCAGAAAGACCTCTCGAAGGGCAAGCTGGAACGTGGCTGGGGCATGGCCTTGCAGTGCTATTTCGACGACAACATCCATGTAGACAATCATGCCGTGAACGGCAGGTCGTCGCTGAGCTTCTTCAACGAAGGGCGATGGGCCAAGGTGCTGGAGAAGATGAAGCCCGGCGACTACGTCGTCATTCAGTTCGGCCACAACGACGAGAAGCCGAAGGCCGACCGGCATACCGACCCCGGCTCCACCTTCGACTACATGCTGGCGCGCTACGTGCGCGAGACGCGCGAGCATGGCGGCATTCCGGTATTGATGAGCTGTGTGGTGCGCCGCAACTTTGCCAAGGTGCCCCCCAAGAACGACGACGATGAGGCGCTGCGCAACACCACCTTCAAGGATGCCCAGGGACTGGTAGAGGGCGACTCGCTGGTAGACACTCACGGACTGTACCGCATCGCTCCCCGCGACGTGGCCGAGCGCATGAACTGCCATTTCGTGGATGCCAACAAGATTACCCACGAGCTGGAGCAGGGACTGGGCACCGAGGCATCGAAGAAGCTGCACATGTGGTATCTGCCCAATACCGAACCCACCGAACCCAAGGGCAAGCAGGACAACACTCATTACAACGTGTATGGCGCACATGTGGTAGCCCGTCTGCTGGCCGATGCGCTCTGCGAAGAGATTCCCGTGCTGAAGAAATACCGTGTAGACGCCGATGCCACGGTAGACCGCCTGGGGCGTGGCGACTTCATGGACCTGCAGCAGGCCGTCAACGCAGGGGCTGCCTCGTCGAAGCAAGAATATGTCATCCAGATCTTGGGCGGACAATGGGAACAGCCCAAGCTGCCCAAGAAGAGCCGGGTGAGATTCGTGCTTCGCGAAGGAGCCACCTGGAAGTAGGCTTGCAGCCCGCTCCGCGAAGCGGTAATTACTTATCGCTACACTTGTAGTCGAAGAGGTCAATGTCAACGTAGCCACCCGTTTTCTTGGTGGCATGGCAGAAGATGGCGAACTTTGTGCCCATGAACAGTCGGCGGTAGTCGAATAGCATGCGGTAGTTGGTGGTGCCTATCTTCTGCCATTCTTTTCCGTCGAGGCTGTAGAAGAAGTTGGCGGCATCGTTGTGGCCTGCCTGGAAGTCGGCATCGATGCGCAGGTAGAGCGTCTCGCCGCCATTTCCTTTGCCACGGGTGAGCTCTATCGACTCTACCACTTTCTCGTCTACCTGGCTGACGGCCTTCTCCCTGTCTGTGAGCTGCACCGACTGTTCGCTCATCTCGAGCCACGTCTTCTTGCCCTTGCGCTTGAGGGTGAGCACGCCGCTGTCGCCGTTGAAGGCAGCGAAGCCGGCGCGGTCGCCATCTTTCATGTGGGCATAGTCTATCTTTATCGTGCCGCTGCACGCAGGGCCTTCCATGCGCTGGGTGAGCGTGTTGGGAGCGAGGTAGAGATTGTCGACCACCCGGCAGGTCTTCAGTCGGAGGTAGCCTGGACGCTCCTTCAGGCTCCACGCCCCGTCGATGGGGTTGTGGTTCCATTGCCAGTGCAGGCCGAGGTCGGACGATGAGAAGTCGTCGGCACAGACGATGCCCTTTCTCGGTTGGTGGCTCTTCAGGGGCCGCATGGTAGCGGGCACCTTTCCGTTCTCGTCGCCAATCATAGGCCAACCGTCGATCCAGCGTACTGGCGAGAGCGTGAGCACGCGGCCCACGCCGCCACGGTCTTGAAAGATGATGCCATACCAGTCGCCATACTCGCTGTCGACGATGGTGCCCTGGCCAATATAGGAGAAACCGCCGAAGTCGCTCTCAAGAATCACCGCTTTTTCCCATTTGCCGTTCAGGTCGTTCGTGCGATAGCACACCTCGCGGCGATGACGGCCGGGCGCATAGACATGACTGATGAGCAGGGCGTAGTAGGTGCCTTGGTGCTTGACGACCCGGGTGCCTTCGAGCAGTCCCGTCTCGTCGGCCTCGCGCTCGAAGTAGTGGCGGTCGCTGCCCTCTACCACGCTCTTCAGGTCGCGCGACAGCTGGCACATCTGCCCCGTGCCATAGAACACGTATGGCGTGCCGTCGTCGTCGAAGAACAGCGTGGCATCGTGGAAGTGGCGAAGACGCGAGTGAACCGTCCAGGGGCCTTCTGCCTTCGGTGACGTGCAGATGTAGGTCTTGCCCATATCGCCGCCTTCGTTGGGGGCGAAGAGTGCCCAGAAGCGTCCGTCGTGATACTTTAGCGATGTGGCCCACTGGCCACGGCCATAGACGGTGCCCTGCTGCAGGTCGTACTTGGGCGAGTCGGTCAGACGGTCGAACACGTAGCCCACGGTCTCCCAGCTGCGGAGGTCTTTCGACTGCATGATGGGTGCGCCGGGCATGAGGTGCATGGTGGTGGTTATCATATAATAGGTGTCGCCCACGCGAATCACGTCGGGGTCGGGGCAGTCGGCCCAGAGCATGGGGTTCTTGATGGGCATACCGGTAGTGTTTGCCTGCGCCAGGGAAGGGGTAGGGAGTAGTTGAGCCATGGCGAAAGCGATAGAGAAAAGCATTCGTTTCATATTGAAAATGTGGTTTTGGTTTTTACGATGCAAAAGTATAAAAAAATACGAGGCGCGGCACTTTGCCACGTCTCGTATTTTTTTGATAGCGTATCGGCGCTTACTTTCTCACAACCTTGTCGGTCTTCACCGTACCGTCGCTCATGTACTTCTTCACGAGCACGATGCCCTGGCGTGCCGAGCTGATGCGGCGGCCGTTGAGGTCGTAGAGCTCGATGGCGCGAACGGTGTTCTGCTTCGTCTCGGTGGCCTCGATGCCCGTGAGCACCTCCTGGTAAGCCTCAGCATAGTTGAAGCCGGCGGCAGGAGCGGTGATCAGCAGGCGCACGTCGTTGAAGAAGGTGTGCGAGGCAGCACCGCCATTGGCACCAATGGTGAGGATACCGTCGGTAACCACGACGCCCTCGATAGCCAGTGCGCTCTGGCTGGTGGCGAAGGGGAACGCCTGGCCGATGCGCTCGGCAGTTGTGGTAGCAGCAAAGATCTCGTCCTGTCCTTCTTCTGCCCATGGGGTGTCGGAAGTCTTTGCATAGATGAACGTACCGTCGAGTGCGGTGGGAGCATCCTTCTCGTCCTGACGCTCGCCAAAGCCCATCTTGATGGTGTAGACACCTGCGGGCAGGTCGGTGATGGTCTGCTCTACGCGGTAGCTGCCACCCCAGGTCTGGAACATGCAGTCCTCGGCGATGCCCTCAACGTTCTTGGGCTGTCCCCAGCCGACGGTCAGACCCGGACGGTTGAAGCCTTCGGGAGTAGTCCAGCCAGGTACGTTCTCGTCGGTGAAGGTCAGGTTGGTCTGCTGCTTGTAGATGTTCGGATTCTTCACAAACACGGTCATGTCGTAGGTGGGAGTGGTCTCCTCGAGGGTCTCGTCGTCCACATCGGGAGCAAACATGGTGTTGTCGGCGTCCTTCAGGTTGCCATAGACGATGGTGGTGATGCGATCCTTGATCTCCTGTGCCAGCTCGTCATCGTCGGTCAGGGCGTTGTTGGCAGCCATAACCAGCCAGTCGTCCTCGGCCACGCCGAGAGCCTTCAGGGCCTCGGCACCCAGGCGCAGGCGGTCGATGAGCACGGCCACGCCGGTACCCTTGCCGCTGTTGCTGCCTTCAGGAGTAGACACGCCTTCGGTGAAGAGCAGGCTGGTCACGTTGGCAATGTCGGTGAGTTCCTTCACGGCGGCGGTAAGCTCTGCGTCGTCGGTGAGAACGGTGTACTCATAGAACAGCTGCCAGTTGGGCTCCACGGCCTCGCCGCCTTCTTCCTCACCGCTGTGGTCGGCCACGTCGCGCCACTCAGAGGTGCCGTTGTACTTGGCCACGATTTCCTTCAGCTGGGCAAAGAGCTCGGTGGTAGTGAACTTGGTGGCGGGCTTGGCACCGCCGTCAGGCTGCTCGTTCTGGCGCACCACGTCGATGGCCTTCTTGATCTGCGTGTCGTAGTTGTCGCACAGCTGGCGGTGATCCTTCACGGCCTGGGCGGCAGCGTCGAGGGCAGCAGCGCCGTTCTTATACTGCGAGGGGTTGGTATAGCCTTCCTTCTCGGCCTCATACTTCTCGATGGCAGCCACGAGAGCAGAGAAAGCCTCACCGGCATAGCGCTCGTCGGCATTGCCGTCGCGGGTAGACTTGGCATTCTCCAGTGCGGTGTTCAGCAGCTGGGTCTCTTCGAAGCCAATCTGGCTGGGCTGATAGGTCACCTTCACGTTGGCCAGCAGCACCTCGTTGAAGCCACCCTCGGTGCCATTGGCATCGCTGCAGGGATACCAGCGCAGCTGATACTCACCATCGGCCTCGGGGAAGAACTTGATATCGGTAACGGTAGAGCCGTTGACGGCACCAGTAGAACCATTCACATTGGGAGCATTGGCAATGAGCTGCTCCAGCACCACTTCCTGGTCGGCGTTGAGCACCTGGAACTTCATGTTCATGCCACTGTCTTTCCATGCAGCCGAGTTGAAGTGGATATTGTACTTCTTACCGGCTTTCAGTGCGAGCTTGTGCTCCTCGATGGTGCCATACTCGGTGTACTTGTCGCGGAAGTAGAGACCCTTGGTGAAGTCGCCACCAGCAGCGAAGTCGAACAGGCGCGAGCCTTGGCCGAAGGTGTTAGGAGCTACGCGGATTTCTTCGCCGAAGTAAACAGCGAAGCCCTCGGGAATGCCACCGTTGCTGCAGTTGGCAAAGTATTCAGCAGGAATGAGTTCCTCGGGAACGTCGGTGGGGTCGTATTCCACCTTGCCGATGCTCACCACGAAGGCGGTGTCGCCGAAGATTACGTCGGCCAGACGGTATTCGGGATAAATCTTAGTAAGATGAATGGTGTATTCGCCAGTGGGCAGGTCGCCCTCGCTGGTGCGTTTCAGCACGATGTTCTCGGCAAGACCTTCTGCGGGCTCCACGCTCAGTGCCTCGCCGTTGAGGGTGGCCACGAGTGCGGCGCAGTCTACGTTCTTGTCGAAGTTCACCTTGAACTCGCGGATGCTGTTGGGCAGGTTGAACGAGCCGTCTTCAGGATCGGCGCTCACCACGATCGGCGTCACCATGATGTAGGGGTAGCCGCCATTGTTCTCGATGTCGCCATTCTCTTCGGCAATCACGTCGGTGAAGTCGTTCACGTCGCCAAGCGGGCCGCTGGTGTAGAGCAGGTGGTAGGCAGCGTCGGCGGGGTTCTTGAAGCTCACGCTCACCTCGTCGCCACTACTGGCAATGAAACCGTTCTCGCTGTCGAGGAAGATGTAGAAGCGTCCGTCTGCCAAGGCCTCTACCGACCAGATGCCGGCTTCCTTGCCATTGAGCTTCACCGTGGCGCAGTCGTTGGGGAACATCAGGCGGGGCTTGCCCGAAGCCTTCACCAGTTCGGGAATGTTGGTGTCGAAGCCAAAGTCTACGAGAATCACGTCGTTGGAGAATTCGGCCGTGGTGCCATACTTATAGACCTCGAACTTGATGTTGTCGAAGTAGTACTTGTTGGCAGCCACATGGTCGTCGGGGTTCAGGTTGAAGGCCACGGAGAGGAACTGCTTGTCGGCCTTCGACTGGTCGGCCGTCACTTCACCCTCTTTTTCGAAGAGCTGCCAGTCCTGGGTGAACTTAATGCCTCCGAACATGTCCCAGTGTATGTAGTCGCTGGGCTCGGCATGTGCCTGTGTGGAGGGCGTAGCCTCCTCGTCGGCCCTGTAGTTGAAGCTTACGCGATACTTCGTGCCGGCGGGCACCGTCTCGTTGAAGCGGAACCAGAACTGGTTGTCGTAGTCGTTGGCGGTCTTGTCGCCAGTGGCCACGATGATGCCGCGACTCTCGTTCACGCCGGCGCCGTCGACAATCTCGGAGTTCACCACCTTGTTAGCGTTGTCGCCGATGTTCAGCTTGGTGAAGAACGAACTCACGTCGTCGCCTTCCATGTCGCTGTTGTTAATCAGGTTGGTCCAGCCTATCTGCTGTGCCTTGCCCTGGCGCTCTACCTCCATCGATACGATGGTGACGTTTTGCCAGTTGGCACCCTTGATGGCGTGCAGGTGGGCGTAGCCCTTCTCCTTCACCAAAAGCTTCAGGTCGGCATAGTAGACGGTCTCGCCCTCATTCTCGCCGGGCTCCGAGCTGAAGTATTTGGCACTCCAGCCGCCCTTGGTGTTGTCGATGAGGTGCGATTCGGCCTCGTTGTCGTTCCACTGTCCCCCTTCTGCGTCGCGGTTGAAGAGGAAGCGAGGAGTGCCGTCGCTCACGGTAACGATGAGCTTGCTGTAGAGCGACAGGTCGGCATAGTTGTTCACTTCCGTGTCGCCATACACGTTGCCGGCACCTTCGCCGATGACCCAAAGACATGTGGCCTCGCCGGTCGACTTGGCATCGGCGCCCCAGCCGTCCCACGTGCAGAAGGGCACCTCTTGCAGCGAGATGCGCTCAGCAGCACTTGCACTCAGTGCGCCCAGCATTACCAATGCCAGGGCAAAGAAATTGCGGAAAATTTTTCTCATGTGCATAATGTTTTAGTTAATAATATGTATAAAAAAGTTTGGTTGTTTCGCTATGTTTTTAAAAACAAGTGCAAAGATAAAGCCCTTCGCGCGAAAGGGCTTTATCTTTTGTTTCATAAGGTTTCAAATTTGTAAAAAGGCCTTGAAATCAAAAAACTTGGGCTTTTTTATCAAAAAACTTAGTCGTTTCCGCAATCTACGACTCTTTCTCGGCATATTCCGATGGGGCCACGCCAAAATGCTTGCGGAAGATGGTTGAGAAGTGGGCGAGGTTTGAGAATCCCACGGTATAGGCCACCTGCGTCACGTTGATCTTCTGCTCCTTGAGCAGGCGTGCCGCCTGTTCCAGCCGAATGTTGCGTATGAACTCGCTGGTAGAGATGCCGGTCATCTCCTTCATCTTGCGGTGCAGCTGGGCGCGGCTGATGCCTACTTCCTGTGTGAGCATGTCGACGTTGAAGTCGCTGTTGGAGAGGTTTTTGTTCACCGCCTTCACGATGCGATCCATGAGTATCTCGTCGTTGCCCTTCACCTCTACCTGCTCAATCTTGTCGGCCTGCTGCTGCGCGCCCGAGAACTTGCCCTTCAGCCGCTGGCGGCTCTGTATGAGGTTGTCTATCGTGAGGTGCAACTCCTGCATGTCGAAAGGCTTGGCCAGGAAGGCATCGGCGCCACGCTCCAGGCCCTCCAGGCGGTTGCCCACGTCGGCCTTCGAGGTGAGCATGATCACCGGCAGATGCGAGAGATTCAGGTTGGTCTTGATCATGCGCAGCATGGTGAAGCCGTCCATCTCGGGCATCATCACATCGCTCACCACGAGGTCGTAGTCGTGGTCGAGCAGTTCCTTCATGCCCTCCTTGCCATTGGTGCACAGACCGAACTTATAGTAGTGGCCCAGCTCGGAGCTGATGTAGTGGCCTATCTCTAGGTCGTCGTCGACCACGAGCACGCGGAATTTCGAGCTTGGCGTCTTGGCCGTTGCCACGGCATGTGACTTCTCCGGCTCCGGCGTGGTCTCTATCTCCTCTTCGGTGAGGTGCTCCTTGCCCAAGGGCAGCGTCACGGTGAATACCGACCCTTGCTGTCCGTCGGTGCGGTTGTGGGCCTCGATGGTGCCATGATGCATGTCGACGATCATCTTGCAGAGGTTCAGCCCTATGCCCGTGCCGTCGATGTGCAGCTGCCGCGAGTTCTTGCCCTGATAGAAACGGTCGAAGATGTGCTTCAGGCTGTCGCCGTCGAGGCCCACGCCGCAGTCTATCACCTGTAGGGTGGCGTTCTGCTCGTCGTGGCTCAGCCTGATTTCCACGCCTCCCTTGTCGTAGGTGTATTTGAAGGCGTTCGACAACAGGTTGGTGATGACTTTGTCGAACTGGCTGCGGTCTATCCACACATCGAGCTTCTCGCAGTCGGGGGTGTATGTGAAGTTCAGGTTGCGCTCCTGTGCATTGTATTCATACATCTTATATATACTGCGCGTGAAGCTCACCAGGTCTGTCTGCTGACAGTGCAGGTGCATCTGCTGCTTGTCTATTTTCCTCACGTCGAGAATCTGGTTCACCAGGTTCAGTATGCGCTGTGCATTGTGCTCGATGGTGTCGATGTCGCGCAGGGCCTCTGTCTGCGCATGGTCTATGTGTCGTTTCAGGTTTGCCAGCGGACTCATGATGAGCGTGAGCGGCGAGCGGATGTCGTGGGTGGCATTGATGAGGAACTTCATCTTCTCTTCGTTCATCTGCTCGTTGGCGCGCTGGCGGTAGGTGCGGAAGATGTAGTAGCCCAGTGCGGCCAGGATGGCAAGATAGATGAAGTAGGCCAGCAGCGTGCGGTACCATGGTGCGCGTATGGTGACGACGATGACCTTCTCTGGCGTAAGGTCGTTGCCCTGCATCGCACGCACGGCTATGCGGTAGGTGCCAGGCTGCAGGTGGCCCAGGGTGAAGTCGTTCTTGCCCTCCGGGTTGCGTATCCACTCACCATTGTTGATGCTGTATTCCAGTGCCAGGTTTTCCGGATTGTCGAAATTGAACTGTGAGAAAGCCAGCGTGATGGTGTGGTCGAGATAGCTCAGCGTGAAATAGTTGCTCTGGCTCACGGCTTTGTCGGTAATCCTCACGCCGTTGAGCTCTGTCCGTGTGGTCACGTACTGGTCGCCCACGCGGAAGGCAGTGAGTTGCAGCGGTGCGGGCGTAGGCTGGTTCTCCTTCACGTCTTTCGGGTTGAACACCGTGAGTCCTTCGCTATGTGCGAAATAGATGATGTCTGAGTCGGTATGCATGCCCACGCCAAGGATATATTCTTTCTGGGTGAGGCCGTTGCCGCCAATATGGCCAATGAAACTGTGACTGTCTACCTGATATTGCCAGATGCCCATAGAGGTGGCGCACCAGAGGTCGCCGTCGTTCGACTGCACGATATAGTTTATCACCTTGTTCTGCAGCTGCTGGCTGTCGGGGAAGGGTTCCGCCTCCCGCTTCTTGGGGTCGTAAAGGTAGAGTCCCTGCTCGGTGCCAATGGCAATGCAGCCGTTGAGCTGCCGGCCGTCGGGTAGGGTGCCGCTGTGCAGCTCGCATACGTCGAAGCACACGATGCCGTCGAGCAGCACATCCCATCCCTGCGAGCGGAAGCTGTCGGTCTCAGGATTGTAGCACGACACGCCCGACGCTGTAGCCAGCCAGATGAGCCCTTGCCTGTCGGCGGCCATGCCCATCACCCAGTTGTTGCTCAGCCTGCCGTGAATGGTATCGTTCTCGTAGAAATTATGGTTCAGCAAGCTTCCCGTCTGTGGGTCATACACGCAGAAGCCTCTTGAGAATGCCGAGATATAGATGCGTCCTTTGTCGTCGCTGGTCATGTCGTTGAACTTGTCGCAGTCGAAAGTCACCTTTAGCTGTGAGCGGCCCGTGAGGGGGGCGTAGCTGAACAAACCGTCGTCGGTGCCTATCCAGAAGCGGTTCTGGTGGTCCCGGAAGATGAATTCCACTGCTTCTGGCGACTCTGGGTGAGCCACGATGCGGCCCCGGCTGTCGAAGCCATATACGCCTACACCCTGCACCGTGCACCACACGATACCGTTGTCGCCCTCGCAAACAGAGCTGATGGTGCTTCCCAGGTCGTGACCCTGATCCTTGAAATTCCAACTGGCAAACTGCAACGGGCGCTGCTGCAGCAGCAAAAGGCCCTTATGGTGGCAGCCCAGCCATAGATTGCCTTGTCTGTCTTGCATCATCGCGCTTATCTTGGCCGTGCTTTGGTCTATTCCAAAAGTATTGACCTCTACTCGCTCCAGTCGGCGCTTGCCCATGCCCGTAAGCTGGAACAGGCCGTTTCCGCGCGTACCTATATATATGTTTCCGTCGTTGCTTTCTATCATACGCGTGAAGACCACGTCTTTTGTCTTCACATCGCTCATGTCGACATCGGCTTCGGTCATCTTGCCGTCTTTATACGACATGAAGCCGTGCAGGCAGAGTATGAGCAGTTCGTTGTCCTGCTCGATGTAAGCCTGCGGGTTACCCATCGACGAGGCAAACTCTGTGATCTTGTCGCCCCGTCTCATGAATATCTTGTCGTCGAATCCGCTTTTCCATAGCCTCTCCTTCGAGTCTTCATAGAAGCGGCTAAAATAATTTTCGGCTGTACTGATTGAAAATGGCTTCAGTTCCGTGCTTCCTTTCTCTGCCATGTAGGCGCCATAGCCGGCCGTCCCGACGAGAACCGTCCCATCTTTTCGCTGCAAAATGCTGCTCACGCGGGGGCGTATGCCTCCGGGGAAGCTATAGTGCACAAACGCCTCACGCTCTGCTACGAAGCAGTCCACGCCCCGGTTGGTTCCCACCCACAGGTTGTTGTCGCGGTCGCAAAGCAAGGTCACTATCACATTGGTCATGATGCTGGTACTGTCGGCATCGTCGTGCAGAAAGGTCTGAAACTTATAGCCGTCGAACCGGTTCAGACCATAGTCGGTGGCTATCCATATCGAGCCTAAGCTATCTTGCCGTAAGTCATTGATCAGGCTGCTTGAGAAAGAATTAGACGGGAAAAAGTGGCCCGTAAGGGCATGCATCTTTCCAAGCATCGCAACAAGTGCGAAGATAAGTATGAAAACTCTTTTCTTCATGTTTCAGTTTTGTAGTACTTGTTCTATAGTAGTGTTAATTTAAGGCTGCAGCAGTAGCTTTTTCAGCTTTTTTACTTGCTGTTGCGGTGCAAAGATACAAAAAAAATACAACAAACAAATGCTAAGGCCGTTTTTTTTCGTGTTTTCTGCATGTCTCAACGTCTCATTGGCCATAAACAGACAGGAAAATGCCCTAAAAACGCAACGGCTGCCGATATTCTCATACGGGCAGCCGTTGCAATTAGTTTTCCATAGCTAATATACTAACGAATTTTCTACTAAAGAACTACTAACAACTAATACTACAAAACTACTAATGTGTTTAATTATATACTTATGAAGATTATTACTAATTTTTGATGAAACATCACCATGTTTCTTTTTTCTTTATGTTTCTGCTGCAAAGTTACGCATAATCTTCATTATCTGCTATTTCAATCGTTTCTCTTACTTTATTATTCGTTTAAATGTCACAAGTTTATTCATTTTAGAAACATTTTTATACTATTCTTGATAGCCCTTCACCCCAATCCCCCTTCCCCTTACCGTAAAAAGTCACGCCAATTTACGTGTAATTTAGGATTATTCGCG
>Ga0326512_10003153_pt1 | contig 12146 bp, 25 predicted proteins | sample 1_2617_0518_D_FD_203652 | JGI IMG/M metagenome (GOLD analysis project Ga0326512, IMG submission 203652) | Bovine rumen microbial communities from UC Davis, California, United States - 1_2617_0518 | ecosystem: Host-associated > Mammals > Digestive system > Stomach > Rumen | place: USA... | reverse complement strand
AACGGCATTAATCAAAGCTAATGCACCGGCATCCTCTTCAGGAAGATTATTAAACCAATTAAGAACTTCTTTAAGAGTACTAATAATACTATCGGCATCAGCTTGTTGCCAATCCATAATACTATTTACTACTTCTTGGGCAATTGTTCTAACTGATTTAGCACTATCATTTCCTATTAAAGTTGTTAATGCAGTTGATTGTGCATCATCAATACCATAGCTTCTACCTTTTGCCCAAAGTTTACCTGTGCTTTGTTCAAAGAAAATACGGTGTTCATTTTTTGCTCCAGATACTGTAGCACCATTAAATTCTACATTAGATGGAACTAATACAAACAATTTAAGTAATTGATCATTTGTTATCATTTATTTTTTATCGAATATATTTTTGTTAATTATTTGGATTATAAGTATTCCATGGATCATATTCTATTGGTTGAGTTGGTTCATCACTTCCTGAATTTCCACCACTAGAACCCCCAGATGAAGAACCATAATTACAATAACAATAATCATCCACAAACTTACCTAGAACATTATTTTTACATAATCTACATGTTCCAAAATTTATATCGCCTCTTTCTATAATTTTTTTATTTATCATCGGACAAGTAAAACCATTATTATTTACTTTAATCTTATACATATTCATTTATATTCCATTTATTAAAAATAAATATACTTGTATATTTTTGAATATTTTTTATTTTTAATAAATATATGTAATACCAATATTGTGAAATATAAGCCATTTATTGAAGTAAAAACATTTGATGAATTTAAAACTTTAAAATTAAGTGTAGATAATTCTGATAGTATTTATATAACTTATGAAAATAATGTACAAACATTTGGTACACCGGATATTAAATGGGGACAATTTGTATTTATTGTTGATAGTGGTATAATTTATTTAAAGGGGCGTTATTATAAAGAAAAAGATGAAAGTAAAATTCCAAAAGTATCTAATCCAACAGTTGGAAATTATGTAACATTAGTTTCAGATGGAACATTAGTTGATTCCGGCCATTCACATTCTGATTATATTACAGAAGAAACTAGAGCAGATTGGAATGAAAATGATATATCAAGTTATGCTTATATATTAAATAAACCAGATTTATCAATTTATCTTACACAACACCAATCAATTAAGACAATTAATAATCAAACAATAACAGGTACTGGGAATTTAAATATAGCTGAACTTCCTACAGTTACATCGGCCGATAATGGAAAAATACTTATGGTTGTTAATGGGGAATGGACAATGGTTTCACCGTGGAATACTAACAATTCATAAAATATACATATATAAAAAATAAAGGAGTAATCAAGTTACTCCTTTTTATTTGTATATTTTTCTCCTTCAACTTTATCTGAAATAATTCGTTTAATTAACATGTATAAAATATGATTATAATCTCGATCTGTTGTATTTGGTTTTATAATATCATCTAGAAAATCTATAAACTTTTTAAGATTTTTAAATTCTTTATCTTGTATATATTCTTTAACTGATTTTGTTGTAAAACCTGGATTATCTCTAAAATGATCAACTATATCTATAAAAATTTCTCTTTCATCTTCATTCTTATCAAAATACTTATCAATTTTCCAAAAAGTATTTTCTTCAAAAGATTCTTTTATATAATTACTTAGATTTTTCATTTAATTTTAATGCAGCTATATTTTCATCATTTTCATATAACTTTTCAAAATCACAATCATTAATTACTTGATTATAAAGATTTTTATTAACTTTCTCTTTAACAATTAAACGTTTAGCATTATTAATAAATTCATTTGATTTTTTCAATAATTTAATAACATTCTTAATAGGTAAATATTTTATAAATTCTTGAATAACTTGTAATTTAATAATTTCAACATCATCATTATTTACTTTTGAATTAACTAAACATGCAGTATCTTTTACATTTTTTTCATCATAAACTAACCCAAAATAATCTGTTTTTTCATCTAGCTTTCCACTAAATTCATAAAATCCAAACTCTTCATCTTCGTTTGGTTCAACACCATTTGGTCTAATAGCCTTATTTAATTCTTTTGTATCAAATTTTTTAATTGTTATTGCATCTTCAGTAAAATTTTCTTCTAAGTACTTTTTAAATTTTATTAAATTACTTCCCTCGATTCTGTTATTGTCTTTTCCATATCTGTCAAATTCTTTATCAGATGGTTCAAATAAGCTTTTAAACCATCCTTTTATTGAATCCCATATCTTACCTTCATCTAAATTTTCTAGTAAGTATTCTTGTAAAGTTATCATTTGAAAATTTTAAATAATATATTTGTATTGTTGTTTTGAGATTTATATCCAAGTTTTTGTAATGTTTCTTTAATTTGACGAAGAGTTAATATATATTGAGAACCTTCATATTTTAATTTTTTAAATTTGTTTTCAAAATTATCATGAATAAATTTTAATACTTCTTGTTTATTTTCAATAGAATTAATAACTTCAATATTAAGCATATTGACATAATTATCGTCATTTTTTAATTGATCATCATACATAATTATGCCAACATCATATTTATTTTTTCCATCAACATAAAAATATCTATCTATTGCCGGTTCATATTCTTCTTTTTTACTATTTGGACTTTCTTTAACCAAATATCTATTTTTTTGCTTTATCAAGGTTGCTGTTAAAGGAAATCCAACCTTAGGATTATTAATTAAATTCATTTCTTCTTTATTCGATTCAATATCTTTTAACTGAGCCGATTTATCAGGACCTTTAATATTCTTTACATTAACTTTAATAGTCTTGTCTTCTAATGTTTCTTGACTTTTAAATAATTCTTTAAACCACCCAGTTAATTTGTCCAATAAACCCTCATTTAAATTTTTAATTTCACTTTCAATTATATATTGATTTACTGACTTCATAAATTGAATAAAATAAAGATATAACTATATTTAGTAAAAATAAAAATAATTATTTTAACATATATAAATATATATCAAATAAACTTATGGTAGATATAGATTATAGATTGTTGAAAAAAGAAGAAGTAAAGAATAGAATTCAATATTGGTATTCAAAATATTGTAATAGTATTATTAGGGATGAAAGAAAAATATATTTAAATTTATATAAATCATATGTAGAATTAAATGATTATTATGAGTATAATCATAAATATGTCGAAGAATAAACATCTGATATATATAGGATGCCCACAGGTTCATTTTTATAGTCTAACTATATAATTTATTATTAATGTTAAAATAAATTAATTTGGGGCAATTATATGAATTATTAAAATATATTGAATTTAAAACTATATTAATAAATAAATCAAAATTTAGAAATGGAATTTGTAAAGAAAAATTGGAAAATTATATTGATAGTATTATTGATATTATTTGGAATGAATAAATGCACTGTATCTTGTAATCGAGGTACTAAAATTGATAAACAACAAATTGAGTTAGTTCAAAAGGATTCAATAATTAAAGCTCAAGCTGATTCATTAAATATTTTTAAAGTACGTTGGGATGAAAATCAAAAAGGCCAGGTAAATTATCAAAATTTAGCAAAAGGCACAAAACAAGATTTAGAAAATGAAATTGGATCATTAAATAATGTAATTAATGCATATAAAAATCAAGTTAATGCATTAAAAAATCAAAATGCAAAACTTATTAAAGAAAATAATCAATTAAAAGGACAATTAAATGGAAAATAATAGTATATTTAGAATACCATTGTTTAGTTGGTATTATGTAGGTATAACATTAATTTTTATATTAATGAAATATTTAGAAATAATTGATTGGTCTCCATTATGGTTACTATCACCATTATGGTTACCTGCTGCTATTGCATTTTCAATTATATTTGTATTATATTTTTTGAGGTTAATTGTTTTTATAATAGGAATAATAACATTTAAAAAGTTTCATATATGAGTATGACCGCTGGATTAAATAAGGAGGATATGACTTGTTGGTGTCCTGCTTGTGGAGAAATAATAGAAGTTTATGAAGATGATTTAGATTCTATTGTTGATGATGGGCATCCTGAATATTGGGTTCATTGTCCTCATTGTCATCAAGGGTTTTATGTTTCTGAAGATTATAATTAAATGAAAATAATATAAAATGAAAAATCTTTCAAATTACATTAGTTATAATAGTAAAATTTATGAAACTTATTTATTAGATAAATTATGCATTCATTGTTCATTAGAATTTAAATGGGAAAACCAGTTAGATCCAAGATTTTTATTTTATCAATCAATATATGAGTCATTAGGAAAATTTAATAATGCTGGAAAGACTGTTAAACATATTTGTGATGAATTGAAAAATAATTTTAATAGTCAAAAAATAGATTGTAAAGAAGATAATGTGTATTTTGAGTATATTGATATAGATTTACATAAAGAAGGATTTGATGAAGCTAGTTATTTAGAATATAAGAATAATACATTATTTATTGAAATATATTGTGTTAATATTGATGATTTTGAAGAAAATATTGATAATTATGCAAAATTAATATTACATGAATTATTACATGGATATGAAGATTATAATAGAATAAAAAATGGACATCCTTCAATTATTGATATAAATGATCTTGATTATCAACGATCTATTAAAGGATTAAATAGTTTAAGTAATATTAGGCGTAATTTTAGTAGATGTAAATATTTTTTAAATAAACAAGAACAAAATGCATATTTTTCTTCATTAGAAGATGATATTAAAAAATTAATAAAAACAAATAATTATTATTTAGATAAATTTGATTATAATAAATTTAAAAATGATTTAAAATCAACAGGCATATGGGAAATTTATTATGATTTATATAATTTTATTAATCAACTTATTGAATTAAATGATATAAATAAACAAAAGGTTGTAGAATTTTATAATGATTTTTTTAAAACTAATAAAACATTTAATCAAATTATAAAAGAATTAAAAATTAAATGGAGAAAATTTGAAAGTAAATTCAATCAATTAGTACCAAAAATATTATGTGATAATATACAAATTAAAGAATCTAGAAATTTTAGTATTATGCCTAATCAATTAAATAGAACATTTGAATTTTAAAAAATTAATAATATGAAAGTAATAATTGATTCAAAAACTGGTGAAGTAAAAGTAAATGGTAAGAAAATTGAAGAAGCACCTTCACATTACAAGCAAATTGCTGAATATACTTTGAGGTTAGCTTATCAAGATCATTTTCCATTAACCGAATATGAAATGGATTGTATGTGGATGTCTTATCGATATTGTATAGGTCGTCATACTATAGCTTCACATATGCATGCTTCAGATATTTGGAAAAATTGTAAAGGAAGAATGTCTGATGAGCGTGCTTTATTTAATGCTTTTGACATTAATAGAGAAATTGAAATGGCATTAGGATGTATGCGACCAAGTTTCAGATTCCCAATAACTTCTCTTAATAGAATTTATACTCCTGCAGTTGATATTGTTTGTCAATTCATGTTAGATTATGATATTAAATCTATAGAAGATTTTATTAAATATAAAGAAATTAATGTTATATTATCTGATAATGAACAAGGCTATAAACTTGAAACTATAACTTGGGAAGAATGGCTTAGACCACGTATTCATGAATTAATGAAAAAATGGTGGAAAAATGACGCAATGTCGGAAGATTATGCATGGAATTATTTTAATGAATGGAAAGAAGGAAAATTAACTTGTGATGAAGGTATAACATCGGAATTTGCAAAATTAACTAAAGATATACCTAATTCAGAACATTATTATTTCCATGATTTAGAAGATTTGTTTGTTTGGAATGATCTTGTACATTGTTTTGATTATAAGCATCATCATAAATCAATTTTGGTAGATGGATCTGAAGTTGAATGGTTCTGGTCATGGACAAATAATACTGAATTATATAATGATGGATCTAATTATCAAGCATTTGGATATCGGGCATTTGGTTATAAGAAAATTAGAGTACCCGTCGATAAATGGAATGGTAGTTATTCACCTTATATTCCAGATGAGTCAATTAAAGAAGATATATACTAATGGAAAAATATATGTGGATAGGATCTGCTTATAATGATCTTCGTAAAGCTAAAGAAGCATATAGATATTGGCAACTTAATACAGAAATATTAAAAAAAGAAGTTTATGATCCTTATGATACTGATTTAAGTAAATGGGATTGGGAAATGGACATCCAATATCAGATAGATGATAATAAATATACATTACGAAATCTTGAAAAAAGGATTCGGGAACTTCATAAGATTATTAAGAAAATGAATAAAGAACAAAATGGAATTAACAACAAATAATATTCTTAAGGCTAAGGCTTATATGTATGAATATAAAGCTTTAATTGAAACTCATAAAGTTGATTTAGGTTTTATTGGTAGATTTTTTGAAAAATTATTTGGTACCAATTTTTATTCAAATTTAGAAATTAATATGTTGAATAAATATGGGATAGATTGGATTCAAGCTTATGAAATATTAGTTAGATCAAACAATAAAGATAAAATTTATAAATTATGATTAAATATAGAGATTTAAAAAAAGATGATTATATTTGGGTAGTTTACAATAAAAATTGGGAAAAAGATATTCCTTCACAATATAAATATGCTCCATCTGATTATCAATTAGAGAAATGTATAGTTAATTTTAATAATTTGAATGAACCAAGAACAATTGACCATTCGGCACCATGGGAAGAACCAGATCCACATACTTTTTATGAACATAGAATATCTATTAATTTCCATGGCATGAATTATTCAAGATTCTATACTGATCATTATGATGAATATGAACATATGCCAATGTCACCAGAATATAATGATCATGGGCCTTGGATAGAAGTATTTTCTTGTTATGAATTAGCAAAAGAATATTTAACTCTTCGATGTAACCATGAAATAGAAATCTTAAAAAAAGAAATTATAGATAAACAAGAAAGAATCGATATATTAGAAAAATCATTAAAACAAGTTGAATAATATGGAATCAATGAAATTAAATCCTTATAAATATCCACAAATAACATGTGATAATTGTGGACATAATATTTTTAGATCTGCTGTAGTATTAAATAAAATTCCTGGTATTGCCGCTGGAACAGGAACAGAAGATATAGAATACCCAACTCCAGTTTATGTTTGTGATAAATGTGGTACTATGTTGAAATCATATCGGGAAGATTTTGAGAGATTATCTAAAGTTGAAGAAGAACCAAAAAAATCATCATTAATTTTATAATATGCTACCAATTACAAAATGGACTGGAAGTAAACGTTATCAAGCACCAGATATTGTTAGTAAATTTCCTAAAGAAATAAATACATATTATGAACCATTTGTTGGTGGTGGAAGCGTATTATGTGAATATCTTAATAGATTAGAAGAAGGAAATTATAAATGTAATCAAATTATATGTTCTGATACTAATTATGATCTGATTCAAATTTATAAAATGGTTCGTGATGATTATAAATTTTTCTTAAATGAATATGAAAACCTTTATAATGAATTTGCACCATTAAATGATATTGATAGAAAAGAGTTTTATAATAAAATTAGAGATACTTATAATCAAATAAAACAAGATAATAAAGACAATAATCAATATAATACACAACGAACTATTTATTTTAATTGGTTAATGCGTACTTGTTTTAACGGCCTAGTTAGATATAATAAGCAAGGAGATTTTACTACATCATGTCATTTTACAAGAGCTGGAATTAAACCAGATAATTTAGAGAAGATAATTTCAGAATGGTATTATCTGTTGAATAAATATAATGTACAATTCTTTGTAATATCTTATGAAGGATTAAATAATATACAACCTAATGATTTAGTATATTGTGATCCACCTTATGATATATCTGGTGGAATGTATGATTTTGATACTTTTGATAAAGATAAATTTTTCGATTGGTTAAGACAATTACCATGTAAATATCTATTAAGTTATGATGGTAAATCAGGAAAAGTAGATAATACATATAATATACCAAAAGATATTTATGATGAACATATTTATATAGATTCATCAATAAGTGGTTTTAAAAAATTAGTAAACAAAGAAGTTGTAACAGTTTATGATTCATTATATATAAAAGAAGCAAAGGAGTAACTTTATAAGTTATTCCTTTTTTAATTTATATTAACTATGTTTCTATTTTAATAAAAATATTAGGTTAAATATGGAATTTAAAGAATGGTCAAATAAAATTAATGATGCATTAAAAGAGTTAGAGGAATTGATGAAAACCCAAGAGGAGAAAATGAAAGCTATGCCTTGTCATGAATATTTGAAATTTGATAAGAGTTTTAATTTAATATCAAAAGAACAATATTGTAATGTAATGTTAATATTATTAAAACTTTTTACTTTAGATTATAATAAAGATTTTTTTATATTTTATGACGAAGAAAAGAAAGAATGGAAAACACTTATTGGTAAAGATAAAATAGATAAGCAAAAATTATCTGAAATATGTTATGAAATCTATTATGATGATAAAGCACTTATTCATCAAACAAAAACATTATATATAATTATAAGAAGACAAATTAAAGCATGTTATAAATCAGAATTTGAACTTAAACCTGTATTAGTACCAATAGATATGAATTTATCATATATTCCAACTGTAGGAAATTTTGCCCCATCGCATTTAATGACCAGTTCTAAATATTGTATGATTGATTTAAATTATAAACCTGATAAAATACTTAAATTTAATATAACAGAAGATTATGAAGGAAAGTAAAACATTTGAATGGTTTAATAAACAAGTTCAAAATAATGCACAATCAAAAGTAGATGAATCAATTGTTAAAGATTTATATAAAATGTTGTTTTTTACTGAACCACAATGGATAAATTATTTTGATGAATCTTATTGTATTATTGGATTTTCTGAAGATAAATATGATTATTATTGGATAGCTATTAATAATAAGACGAAACAATTGAATTTTATTACATATCTGTATAAATTAGAACCAAATACAACAATAACTAAAATTTGGAATAAAGATGAAAAGAGACAAATTCGAGATTTTGTAAATACATATTTTAATCAACACAAAAACGAAAACTTAATATACTTAAATGATAATATAAATAGTTTTGAAGTATTATGAAAAAATATGATGATAAAATCTTAAAAGAATTAGTTCAAAAATATATAGATAATCATGATAAACAAGAATATTGGACATGTGGTTATACCGGAATAGTATTAAATTTAAAAGATTCAATATTATTTAAAATGCCATCATTAAGTGGTAAATATAATTTGGCTATTTATTACCCTAAATCAAATAAAACTATTTATATGTATGAATGCGAATTAGATACAAATGGTATTATGGATAATAAAATTGATAATAGTAATTTTATTATGACAATAAATTATGATTATAAAGAAATAAAGTAAATTATGGATGATAAAAGATTTTTACAAGAAAGTGACAAGACCGGACGTTTTATAGTTAAGTCGAAAATAACAGGAAAGAAATATTATATAGAACCTATTGGTAATACCCATTCTGCTGATTGGGGAGATTTAGATCCGGCTACAAAGAAAATGACGGGTAATTATGGAGAACGATATGAAGGATGTGTATCTGAAAAAGATTCTATTATAACAGAAGCAAATGGATTTGAAAAAATAAAATTATTAGGCCCTGGTGTTTCACCATTATCGGAGATAGATAGAAGAGATAAAGAATACCAAAAACAAATGGGTTTATAATTATGGATATAGGAAGTGGAAATGGTTATCCTTCAGCATCATTATCTAATTTCGCACCGCATCCATTTGAAATAGATGGCGTAAAATGTAATTCAATGGAAGGATTTTTGCAAAGCCTTAAGTTTGAGTCAGTGGAAATGCAACGATTTGTATGCACATTAGTTGGAAAAGCCGCTAAGTTTAAAGGAAAGAAAAAGAAATGGTATCAAAAACAAGAACTATATTGGAACGGGAGAACATATAAACGAAGCTCTAATGAATATCAGCAACTCCTTAACAGGGCCTATAACTGCCTTTATAAAAATGAGGGATTCGCTAAAGCTTTACGAGCAACTAATGGGTGTGTGTTGGAACACTCAATTGGCAAGAACAAACAATCAGAAACAGTGCTTACTAAACAAGAGTTCTGTTCGAGACTTACATACCTCAGAGATAAAGGTGAACTTCCTGAAGAGTTACATAAGAATAACAATCAAGAATTAGATTTAAATTTTGAATAATTATGAATGAAGAAACAAAACATTATGTAGATAATGATGTATTTAAATTTAGAATATCATTAAAAAGTGAATTTGAAGATGAAGATATAACTATTTATACCCAGCCATTCCCAGATTTTCCTCTCGGAGAATATAAATCAGAAGAACAAGTTCAAAAATTTTATGATGATCAAGAAGATTTAGTTCAAGAAAAATATTTTACACAAAAGAAAATTGATGAATTAAAACTTAAATTAATTCAGAAAATACAAGAATGTAAAAACCCATTTTATATTTGTTGTGTAGATAGAGATGGTGGATATAATGTAACAAAAGAGCAATTATTTAGTTTAGATTAATGAAAGTTTGGATATGTGCAGTTGCCAAAATGGAAGAATTATATATTCGTGAATGGATTGATTGGCATAAATATTTAGGTATTGACCATATTATAATTAGTGATAATAATGACTCTAATTATAATGAAAATTTACAACCAATTATTCAAGATTATATAGATACAGGATATGTAGAATTAATCAACCAAAATGATATTATACATGTTCAACAACCATTTTATAATGAGATATATCAAAAATATAAAAAAGAATTTGATTGGATAACATTTATAGATATTGATGAATTTATAGATTTACCAATGTATGATAATAATGTTAAATTATTCTTATCTGATAAAAAATTTAATGATATAGATGCAATTATATTACCTTGGTTAAATTTTAATGATAATGATAAATTATATTATGAAAATTTACCAGTTCGAGAAAGATTTACATCTACTATTATTAAAGATAATGTAGGTATAAAATATTTTATTCGTTCATTAGATAATCTTTATAAAATCATATCTATGCATCACCCAATTAGTAATAAATTTAATAATAATTATCAGATTAGGTATTGTGATTGTTTAGGTAATAAAGATATAGAGGTTATTAATGATACTGATTTTACAAGAATAAAGGTAAAAAATGAATTTTATGATAATGCATATATCAGCCATTATTTATTTAAATCTACTGAAGAATATATCAAATATAAGATTTTAAGGGGTAGGTGTGATCGAAAAATTGGTAAATATGATGCAAGATATACAATTCAATTCTATTTTAACAATAATTCATTTAATAAACAAAAACAATATTTATTTGAGATATATTTAGAAAAAATCAATGACGAAGTTAAAAAACAATTTCAAAAATATAAAACAAATATAAATGGCAAAAATAAAATTTAGAAATTTTTGGATATGGTTTAAAGATCAAGTAAAACGGAAAAGAGTTATTAGAAATTTTATAATAACAAGAAATGCTTGGGGAGCATTTTCAATTAATAGCCATATCAATCAACATACTAAACAACCAAAGATAACATATAGTACAATTGAGAAAGCACAAAAAGCAGCTGATAAGATGGGTCAAAAGAATAATACTCATTTTTCGTATTATAAATGCTTATTTTGTGATGGATATCATATAGGTAAAAATAGAGAAAACAAAACAGATTATGACAAAAAATAATTGCTTATTGAATATAGAAGATTATCCTGGTATGTGTTATTCATGTAGACTTTATGATGACTATGGGCCAGTTGGAGGGAGATTTGCTGATTATAATGGGAGATGTACATATGATGGTCATGAATCAGATGCTTTGGTTAAATGTACAATAAATCAATATAAAAGTTTAATATAATGAAAGTATATTTAGATCCATCAATAGAGACACATATTAGAAAACATATTGGTGATAAAATTATTTATGAAGTAAATGTTAATATATATGGTATTCATGTTTTATATCTTAAAGATGGATATTGTAATTTAGATGAATTAGAAATATATTG
>Ga0326512_10003152_pt1 | contig 12146 bp, 9 predicted proteins | sample 1_2617_0518_D_FD_203652 | JGI IMG/M metagenome (GOLD analysis project Ga0326512, IMG submission 203652) | Bovine rumen microbial communities from UC Davis, California, United States - 1_2617_0518 | ecosystem: Host-associated > Mammals > Digestive system > Stomach > Rumen | place: USA: California... | reverse complement strand
CGCAAACTGAACATCTTTATCTTCGCCAGTAACCTGACCTGTTCTAGGGTCACGTCTGTCGACAGATACAGAGGTAGAATTCTTTTTACGAACCATTTGCTGAACCGGTTTCATATGAATGTAACCAACAGGAACTGGTTGAATAGAAGCAACGATATTTCCACTATCATCGAAAGACGGCTGCATAACTGTTTCGAATAAAGGAACACCGAGATACTTAGCAGCTTTCTTGATATTTGGAATAGTCAATTCGTTTTCATAGCCTACCGTTTCTAATGTAAGATAACAGGTAGTGTCTTCAAAAAAATGATCAAAGAATTTTTGGAAATCAGCATCTGACATGCTACCAAAAAATTCTTTATAACGTTTAGTATTTCGGCCAGATGGATCAAGCAACTCAAATGTTTTATAGATAGTCTCTTCCATCTCAGCCCTGAGTTTCTTAGTAAAAGCCATAAGCAATTACCTACTTTCAGAAATATATTTTTAAGTTTATAGGTTTGTAAAACCGCTACTAGGAAAAAAAGAGAGCTCCAACTGGAATGTTAATCCAGTTGGAGCTTGTTAATTACCAACCACCAAATTTCTTTGGTTCTTCAGCGGGTTGCTGAGGTTTCGGCTGCGGCTTCGGTGTAGGTTTAACAACCGGCTTCGGAGCAGCTTTCTTTTCACCCTTTGTAATAATGGGTGGCTGAGCAGCTTTAGGAGTTTTTCCATTGATTAGACTGTCGATGTATTTAGATACATCATCGTCATCTTCGTTTCCATCGTCCTGCTGTTCGTCAACGTTACCATTGAATTTAAGTTGAATACTGTTGTCGCTATCAGCTGCAGCAATAGCAGCTAATTTAGCTTCTTCCAGAGTCTGAGTTTTCTTAGGGAAGTTATCCAACTCTTTCTCAAACTCCTCGTCTGAGATATCTTTGGTGAGTTTTTCAGTAGCATTGCTTACCTTGATACCCCTTGGTGCAACGATGTACTTTCCGTCGCCTGTTGTAATGATTTCATGGTTGTTTAATACCATGGACGATGTTGAAATATCACCATTGAAAATGTTGATAATCAACACTGACTCTCCGATTTCGCAACCGTAGAACTTTGTGGCTCCATCAACAGGAACATCAAAGTTCAATGGTAAGAACTTATATAACTCCCTGAAGCCGTCAAAAACATCCTTTGAAACTTGTTTCATTTTTGAATCCCCTTTCTGAGCTTTTATATTTTTTACCTATAGCTCAAATATAATTAGTATACTCAAAATACACTACTTTACGATTTTTAATTCGGGGAATAAGCCTGAATAGTAAATACGAAAAACATAAATAAAGCTTTTCTAAAACTATTCAATGTAGCTACACGGTTAGTGGCTTTATATCTTGCCGAATATTTAGCTAACCATTTGTCAAGTATCTTTTTAATTTCAATAATCATCTTATCACCAGTATTGGCACTCTTATAGATAGCTATACAACTTAAGATAAATTTATTGGAATGAATCTCAGTTACTTTATTCTGACCAGAGGTTAAGAATAGAATCATTATGTTAGTGATTACTTTCTTAATCTCTTTACTATTCTGCTTATCTGCATATAACTGATTGATGGTGACTCTAATATCATTAAAGCTTACATCATTAAGTTTAGCTGCGATTTCGATAAGCTTAGGGTCAGGTCCAGAGATAGCGAGTTTCATAGCGACAGAGTTAGCGATTCGTTCAGTAATGAATGAGTTACTTTCAGAAGTCTTTAAGATATTCTCATCATGAATATCCTGTTCGACACCCATAAGGTTTTTGTCTTTTTCGTTTCTATAGTAAGCCTGCCAAACTTTCTTGAGCAGTGCATTGATTCTTGTATACATCGCTTCAATATACAAAGCAATGTCTTTATCAGTTCCATTGGTAATGGACTTGGTGTAGGTTCTATCACAAACCATAGCAGTGTCCATCAAAGCATTCCAAATGGTTCCTTTTTGCTTAATCTTATATTTATTGGAAAGATTATTTATGGTGTATTCCATTATCTCAGGTTTAGGAAGATATGGAAAATATTTTGCATGAAGTAAAGGATACATGCTGAGTATAAGATACATAATCAGGAAATTATTTAAATCTTCTTTCTTATGCCTCTTAGCATAAATTATAGCCATAGTACAAGCTACACTGAAAGGCATCTTTAAAGCAAACCACTCTTTGATATATGAACTCATACCGATTACGCGGTTCACCATATCAGCGTTAATGCCTATATTCAGATACAGTTCTTGTCTATCAGCATCAGAGAAAAAGTTTCTTTTTAATGGACCGGAAGTAGTTAATCTTTCCATATTCCTATCCAAATATTTAGAAACTGTTTTCTGTAAAGCAATTATATTTTTCGGATTAGCATCAAGAGTACCCTCTACTACAGGATAGAGGTTCTCTATCAATGCATTTGGAGATTTTTGATTTTGAGAAGGCATTATATTACCCCCATGAATTTTTAGTTTATGGCTTTGTCAACTATATTGAAAATCGACATTTAGTTAACTTCAATACAATTGAAAAAGGAACGTTCTTATGTTAATAGCTAATTACGAGCCTATTACTGAATCATATTTTGGCAAAACTAAAACTTTGCTTGAATGTGAAACTGTAATTAAAGAAATCATTTCTCAGTTGAGAATTAAAGACAGATCGAAAGTCGGAGACCGAATTGGAAACGCTGCAGTTTTAAATAAGTCTCCTTTAAATAAAAAACTTGAAAAGCTTATCAAAAAGCAATTTGGTTTTGGTGAAGTTAAGATTCACTGGATTGGACAAGAGAAAGCCAATATGTCTGGCTATACTAACGGTCTTGTGAAACTCATTAACACCAAGATGCCAAAGCTACCTTTAAAACAAAACGACGGAGGTTATTATGATGAATCTCATAACTATCTCTGCGTTATTGGAATTTACTGTGGACTGATTGATTTAGGATTGAAACCTGATCAAATCTTAGCTTTTATTTTACATGAAATCGGTCACCAATTTGATTGTGCTCCATTGAGTACCTTAGTATCCATAATGGATATTGCTTTCATTCCCATTGAAATATACCAGGTCGTTCTTGGTTTTAGAGAATTGAAAGATTACAGGTCTAATGCTATTAAAGCTCATTGGGGTCTATTCACTAGCAAGTTTGCTTTATATGGTGAGAAAGATGAAAGAGTTAAACAAGCAGCAAAGGATGTTGTTAAATCTTTGATGTTAGGTTTGTTCGACGTCAATGATAATTTCAAGATCTTGAATTCTGCTATCGATAATGCTGGAAGAAACATCGATTTATTCGATGCTCCTGAAAGAGCTAAAGCTGAATTAACAGTTCAGGATAGGTATATCAGAAATCATAGAGATGATATTTCCAGACTTTGGAAAGCTCAAATGAAAATGGTAGAACCTACTGAAGAGGTTATTAAGAAAAGCTCTATTGATTGGAATATCGTTAAAGCTTTGATTCATATGGTATTCTCTAATACTACTGGAAATAAGATATTGCTATTCCATAAATTTATCGATATGCTGGGAGGATTCTCAGGAGAGAATTTTGCTGACTCGTTTGCTACTGCATATGGCTATGGAGCCTCTCTGACAGCAGGTATCAAAGCTCTAAGCGATAAAAATCTGATGACTGATGGGTTCAGTAGGGACAATGAAAATAATGTCTATAATCAATATTTATACATTCTCTACCAGGTCCTGGCTATGCTTTGCGACCCTCATCCATTAGACCAATCTCGTATCAAAGCACAAATTGATACACTGAAGAAAGAGCTCAATAAAGAAGGCGTAGAACCTGAAGTTGCAAAACAGATTGAGCGTGATCTTGATAAATGTGAAAAGATTTATAACTCTTATCTTGATTTACCAGAAGAAGCTAGACACCTGACTGTGTTATATAATTTCATTAATTTTAATAACATATATTTTAATGGAAAACTTGATGTTAGGTACTTCCTTAATAACTTATTAAATCTTGGGCATGGGGATGCTTAAAGATTTGATATAAATGAAACTTGAAGTAGATTTGAATATCATCCATTGATGCAATTTCTATTTTGGTTTCACTACTATTTTCTCTATATAAAAGCAATAGTTCGTTTTTAGTAGAGTTTTGTTTTGTAAGAAATGAAATCAACCGTCTTTCTTAAAAACTTTTTGCAGAATAACCAACTGGGACACACCTCAGTTGGTTATTTCTCTGCTTTTTATAAAAAAATATATCCATATAACATATAAGTATCTTGAATGATGCATGGTAAACGTTTCTGCTATTGGCTACGGCAGAACCATTTGCATCATTAGATTCTGGGTGAGACACCTGCTTATCCTTGATTGATTTGAGCTAGGTAGCTCGAGTACATGCGTGATCTCGAGGCCGATTTGGTGCTCCTAGGATGAGCTCGTTTCAGTGATGTGTCGTTTGAACCCAGACTAAATAAAGTTTCTCCTACGCTACGGAATCCGCGTGGAGAAAAAACAAAATCCCATGACCTGCAGGCGCACGCGGTCATGGGATTTCTACCGTCATTTAGATAGCTGATTTATCATCTGGTATAGTAATCTCTTTGTAACCGCTACCATCTTTGATAAAGTATCTAGGATGTGTATCATTCTTGGTTTGCCTCTTATAGATAACTCCTGGAGATAAGAAATGAGGTAAACGCTTAACTTCTCTTACTCCACTCTTGGTAGTAGGAACCTGTTCTTTGATTGGCCCATTCTTCTGATTATTAGGCTTATTGCTAAACACAACTTCTAAGTCTATCGGTGTACTCGGAGAATTATCTTCAAACATTAAGCAGACTGGAAGCAGTTGCTCAAAATCATATTTTTCAGTAGTCAGTAATGCAAATATCAATCTTCTATCTTCGCTGATTCTGAAGTTATTCAGCGATACATAATATTCATATTTTGAATGAGTATCAGTGAATTTTAAATTCAAGAACTTATTATTCTTTGCTTTCTGAATATAGTATGAGGATACTGCGAAACTAAACATAAATTCAATGTAATCGTTTTCACCATCCTCAGATTCACCAGGAACCCTTTTGAAATTCATAGTGCGAAGCTTATAGCTTTCATGATTCTTTGACTCAGAATATCCTATAGGTTCATTTATCACTGGTTTACCTGACTGAGATTTAACAACGAAAGTTGATATACCTGAACGCAACATAAGGTTCTTAGTATATGATTTAACCAGAATCAAATCTGGAACCAATTTAAAAGTCATCTTATTTATCATTGCAGCTGACATATAAATTTACCCCCTTTAATTGGAAAACCCAATGCAGATTTCTCTGCATTGGGTTTCTTGCTTACGCAAAACTGAACTTCTTAGCTTTCTTATAGGCTTTATCTTCTCCTCCTCTATATCCCAACTGGATTTCCAGAGGTCCTTTACCCTTCTTCTTGCCAATCAATCCAATAGAACCTTTACGTTTTTTCTTTTTGGTTTTGATTGCAGATCTGAAACCACCAAGCATTTCATCTTTGCGGCTTTTGATCTTCTTATACTCTTTCTTAGTCAGAGTGATTTTACGCAGACGTTTCATCTCTGCTTTATCACCAAACAATTTAGCTTTTACATATAACAGCGAAGCTTTGATTGCACTCAGAACTTTACCTGTTGCAATATACAGATGATACTTATAACCAGCCAGATTCAAAGTTACGATGCTGATATGATTCTTGACTTTGATTCCAATAATCACAGTCAATAATTTCTTGAATCTTGCACCGATAGCCAGCTTCACTTTCTTTTTCTTAATGCTACACTGATGAACCAAGCTCATTTTTCCAAGAACTTGTTTTACCAGTTTCAGAATCACATCACCAACAGGTTTTGTTTCTTTATCCTTGCTCATTTCAGTCTTCCTCCAGTTCTCTGATTACATATTCGAGCTCATCAATAATCTCTTCAACCTTCATATTGTCAACAATCGGCTCATTGTCTCCAGTAGGAAGCATATCATTGAGTTTTTCAATGCAACTCTGCAATGAATCAATTAACGGTTTCTTGGTATACGACATTTGTAATCCCCCTTTCAAAATAAAAATTGAGAGATTGGAAATCGTTCTTCCAATCTCTCCTTATAATTAACAAGTGTATTTTGATTTTGCTACTTTACGGTTTTTACTTATGGACTTTGACTATCATATCACCATGATTCAGAGGAATGAGTTTAGTACCTTCTTTGAATTTCAGTTCAGCAGGTAATTCATTCATGTTGATAGTATAAGACTGCTTCATAGTAATCACTACGATTTGGTCTTTATCATTAACAGCTATCATTGAAATCACATGATCTTTCGGTTTGATAGGAATCAAAGATTCAGGTAATGAATTTCTCTTCTTAGTATTGAATACTTCTAAAGAGCATTTCTTTACATAACCTTTTGCAGTGCAGATAAATAACGACTTATCTGACTTATGAATCTCCTGAACTCCAACAACAAAGTCATCTTCTATCATTGGTAGTCCTATCACACCTACAGCCATACGCTTGCTGAAAGGTACCTCAGCACTGTTAAACCGTAATCCATAACCTCTATCAGTATACCCTACGATATCGATATCTTTATCGATAGCAATAACCTCAACTAGTTCATCATCTGGCTTTATAGTAATACTGATAATTGAATTCTTAAATGCAAAGTTATCTGCAGTAGTCTTCTTAATGATGCCCTTCTTGGTTACAAATAAGAATGCAGTTTCAGGACTGATATCATTTCTTCTGAAGATACTTACAGGAGAACCATTAGTTGTACAATATAAACTCAACTGGGTTCCAATAGTAGTTAAATCATCCTGAGTGATAGCACCAATTTCGATAGTATGAACTGAACCTCGTTTATCGAAGATAACAATCTCTTCACGATTATTCACAGTCAATACATCAACCGGCTCATCTGTCTCAGGTAAGTTACCGATTCTCTTAACACCATCTTTGAGTTTCTTTACATAACCATGTTTTGTAAAGATAAGCTTAGCATCATAATCAGTATACTTATATTCTTTGACAGCTTTAACTACTTTAGACCTACGAGGAGCAGAGTATTTCTTGATTCCATCCTCGAGTTCTTTGATAATCAAATCATCAATAGCAGTTCTCGACCTGATAACTTTGGTGTATGTCTTAATCATATCCATATTCTCTTTAAGCTCTTTCTTATATTCAGCCAATGCTGTTTTACTGAAAGCATTTAATCTCATATTAGAAATCTCACGAGCTTGCAGAGTGGTAATGTTATAAGCTTTAACCAGTTTCTCAACGATTTGCTCTCTATTAGAAGACTTGATTATCTTGATAGTTTTCTCACCATTAGTTCCATCGAGAATCATAATCAATACATTGAGGATATGATTTCTTTCTTCCAATGAAACTAGTTTCTTGATGAATTTCTTACGTTTGAACTGGAACCTTATATCGATCCATCTCAATAATGCAGACCTTACATTGAAATCTACCACAGCAAAGTCATCTACCATCTTCATCTGAACCGGATAAGTATCCTGTAATCTTGTCTTTGTATAAAGAATGCTGATGATATTATCAAGGTCTACTTCATTTCTGAAATAAAGTTCCAAATGAATCTTGGTTGCAGAATAATCTTTCATAGCTTTGAATCCATTGATTATTTTATTCTCAACCAATTCTTTGATTTTCTCTTTTATTGATAATAACGATACCTGGAAAGGAATGCTCTTAATTACAAGGCATTTCTTTTCTTCGTTCTTCTCAATCTCAGCTCTCATCTTAAAGGTTCCACGACCTGTTTCACAGATATCACCAAACTTACCTTCATCTACTATCAGACATCCAGTAGTGATATCTGGAACCAGATATGGTTTATACTTCGGATCTTTGATAAGAGCAATAGTTGCTTGAATAACTTCCTGGAAGTTAAAAGTTGCAATATGAGTAGCAGGTCCAAATCCAAGACCATCAGAGTAGCTCAATAAACAATTCGGATATTTGGTTGGAAGATATACAGGTTCTTTTAAATCCCTATTATAGGTTTCTTCCATCAATACCAAATCTGGATCCCAATCAGTGAAGAAACAGTCAATAGCATAATCAGACAATCTAGCTTCAATATACCTTGCAGCTGCTGCTTCATCACCGGAAATAGTTCCAAAGTTACCTTGACCTTCGATATATGGTATTAACATATTCCAAGGTTGAGCCATTCTAACCAAAGTTTCATACACTGAAGCATCACCATGCGGATGAATCTTCATTACATCGCCTGTGATAGTATGAACTTTACTCATCTTCTTATAAGCTTTACTTATAGTATACATCGCAAACAGAATGCGACGTTCTACAAGTTTAAGTCCATCATGGACTTCTGGGAATACACGAGCTAAGTTGATATTAGCTCCATAGATTTTCATGATATCAGTGCATAAGCCAGCTATATTGGATACTTCAACTCTATCAGTATTCAGATAGCTTTTGATATCAATAGACTTAATGTGGGACTCTTTTTTAGCCATCTCTATATCACCTCAAGATATAATTGCATATTTCATTTTTCATCTTTTACGAGTAACGAATCATAAATCGAATCGTAGTATTTGATTACCTTGATAAATAAATCATAGTCAGGCAGAGTAGAAGTATCAATGACTTCTTTAGAATCACTTAACTCTTGCTTTTGAAGTTCTATGATTTTATTGCAATATAATGACAGAATCAAGAAGAAGTTATGTTGCCATTTCTGCTGTTTAAAGATTTCAGAAACTTCTTTCATTACATCAATTGATAAGATTCGGTCAGAGTAATAACTATACTGCATCAAGTCTCTGAATTCAATCAAACCAACAGTGTCAAAGAATACTTGCTTCTTCATCTGGATTATATTGCGGCAATCTTGTAAGAAGTTACCAGAAGGTTTAACCCTATGCTTTTTATCAATGATTTGCAAAACATTGTAATTCTCATATAATAGCTTAAGATGATATGGGTCTTTAGTCTTCTTATCTTCAGGATAGTAATATTCTCCATCGTCATATTGGTAGATCAATACAGCGATATATGGAATATTAGACATGATATAAGTCTTATTAGGAACCAGGAAATACTTCACACGCTTATGTCTAGGCATCTCAGTATCTTTTATAAAATATGGATGCCACTCAAAATACTGATTGATCAATTCAATGATTTCAATATTATAAGTTTCCATAAGCGAAGCAATTGCTATTGCAGCATAATGATAGTTTCCTAATTTGATACTGTTAACGATTACAGGTAAATCTCTACGCAAAGCAAGCATCATTGAAAAGAACTTATCGCTTTCACAGAAGATATCAATCAATGTATTATTGCTTGGACAAGACATACCCGAGACCAAGCTTGCCTGGTCTTTAAAGAATAACTTAAGAGCTTTACAGATATTTGGTTTTAACGTTACTTCATAAGGAATATTATTCTCAGGATTAGGAATGAAGAAAGTAAATTCAGTTCTTTCATCATCAATAAACCATTCTACCCCTTTATCAAAGTACGCTCTTTTAACAGCTTTGATTATCTGGGTTGGATAGGAGAGATCTAAATCTCTCCCATCCACTTCATCAACGTATTTCCAAAAATCAGAAGTTGGTAATGAAACTAGAAATCTCATAACTAATACACAGCCTTTTCTGTTAATTTTTATTAATTATCGATATCCTCAATATCAAGGATGTATTCTTTCATCAACTCTTTACGCTGATCGGAATCTTTACCGTGTAAAGTATTGAATTTCTCTAACTCAAGTTCGATATTGTCAGATTTCAACTGAATCAGTTCTCGTGTCTCAGGATTCAATGAAGACTCCCATAATTGATGCGGAGGCATTTCGCCGAGACCTTTGATCCTTGATTTAGTTTCTGGCATATATCGTTTAGCGTATCTCAATAATTGACCAAGTGTAACACCTTTCATATTTACACCAGTCTTCTCATCGATGAAATCAAAATTATTGATTCCATTATCTTCGATGAGTTGTTTTAAACCTTTAGAGCGTTTATAGAAAGTTTGGTCAAGCGTAAGATACTGATAACCTCCCTGATAAACACCTCTGACGACGTCATGGTCAAATATCATTTCATCGAATTTCTTCTGCAGAGCTTTATTGAATTTCTTCTCATCCATCTTAGGATCAGCAAACTCTACCAGGAATTCAATGATGTCTACATGTACCGAGTAGTAATTAATCAATGCATTAAGCAGAGACAGATAATATCTATTGGCGATAATGAATTTCTTCAAAGCGTTTCTAGACATTTCTTCTTCATGAATAGATACTCTTACATTCTTAATTACTTTCTCAGCAAAGTATTCATAATACTTGGATTTGTTTAAGATATATGGATGCTTCGGATCTTCAATGATATACAACGGAGCAACTGCTTTATATAACAAACCCTCTTTAACGATTTCAGGATACTGAGTAATGAAGAATGTGCATAATAAAGAAGCAATTCTAAATCCATCAATATCTGAATCTGTAAAGATGATAATTTTATCATATTTCAGTTTCTTGATATCAAAGTCGCTACCGATTCCACATCCAAGACATTTAACCAGATACTTGAATTCTTCATTAGCTAATATCTCAGCTAACTTTAACCCATAAGCATTCTTCGGAACGCCACGTAATGCAAATAAAGCTTGAGTTCTTGCATCACGAGCAATTACCAGAGAACCTTTAGCCGAACGCCCTTCGACTATGAAGAGCTCTTTATACCCATCGCCATTTGCTGGGTTGAAACACTTTAATGTGTTTTCACTTAAGCTGTCAATCGGTCTATATTCAGATTTGCGAATCTTACCGATTTCCATTCGAGCTTTCATATTGGTCTTTACAAAGTTGACAGCTCGTTTTAATACAGCAGGATTATTTCTAAAGAACTTAGCAATGCTCCTATAAACTATTCTGCTGATAGGTCTGAATAAATCATCATTACTGATTTTCTCTTTAGTCTGAGATGCAAACTGAGGATTATCGCACATCACATTGATGGTTGCAAACAACCCTGAACGAGCATCGTCAAAACTAACCTGATATTTCTTAGCTTCCGCATCACTCATTGAATCACTGCATGCTTTAGCTAAGAACTGACACCATGCTTTCTTAGCAGCGTTCAGGTGAACCCCGTGATCGATTGTATTCACATAATTACAGAAACTCATATAATGAGTATCTTCATCAGTATGAACATCGGGATTAAATGTAAATGCTGCTTGAACTATGATATCTTCACCCAAACTCCTTTCAGGATGTTTGGGGTCTTCTTCTTCAAATTCAATATCTCCGTTATCATTTATCTTATAAGAACCTTTGAAGTTCACATAGATAGGTTCAAAGAGACATTTGGAATTGAAGTCTTTCAGCAAATCTTTCATGCCGTTCTCATGACTGAATTTCTCAGACTTCATTACATCGGAACCCTTTTTGAAATATCCAAATTCAATGGAAATTCTAGGGTCCACCAGATAGCTGATATAAGAAATCCAATCACGAAGTTCTTTTAAACTGATTTTACATTTACCGAGAATCTCTTCAGAAGGAATAAATGTAACAGTCGTTCCATGTTTATTGATTTCCTTCTTAGTCAACTCAGCAATGTTCTTTCTTACTAACTTACCTTCGTTAAATACAAAGGTGCCTTTATTGCCATTATGACAGATATCGAATTGAAAAAGCTCACTTAAAGCATTTACTGCAGTGATACCTACACCGTTTTCACCAGCAGTAAATGACTTATTTTCGACACCCTGTTTGTCAGCTTCACGATAAAGTTTAGAACCAGCCTGAATCTTAGTACAAACTAATTCAACTTTATCAAGGGGAATACCACGACCGTTATCCATAACGGTCAATTTGTTTTCTTTTTCATCAAATACAATTAGGATTGAATCACCAGGGGAGTTCTTATTGATACATTCATCAATAGCATTATTAATAACTTCCTTTGCCAAATGCAATGCACCTTTGCTCCCCTTATACGAGATATACATTGATGGTCGTGTTCTTATTTTCAAAGTATCTTGTTCAATATACTCGATCTTATCATCTACATACTTAGCCATCATTACCTTTGCCTCCTAATGAATTTAGTTACTAATAC
>Ga0326512_10003151_pt1 | contig 12147 bp, 13 predicted proteins | sample 1_2617_0518_D_FD_203652 | JGI IMG/M metagenome (GOLD analysis project Ga0326512, IMG submission 203652) | Bovine rumen microbial communities from UC Davis, California, United States - 1_2617_0518 | ecosystem: Host-associated > Mammals > Digestive system > Stomach > Rumen | place: USA... | reverse complement strand
ACATCTTCATATACATTAAATGCATATTGATTATGTCTTCCAAAATATATAGTCCTTATTGGATCTCTACATAGGTCTTTTATTTTAGATAGATCCTCTTTAGAGAATGGGTTATTATCAGAAGCTTCACTCCATTCAAGCAATACTTCTCTTCGTATCTTAGCCCAGTTTCTCTGAAGAAGGATAACCATCTCTTTCAGATAATCGTCTCCTCTTCCTAATTGTTTATAATTATACTCTACATGGAAGAAGTTAGAATTGGTATTAGATTCATTTAATTCTTTTAACTCTTGATCTGATAATTTATAATAATCATCTCTCCATAGAGTAGCATCGTTACGAGCTTGATATGCGTATAATCCTTCATCGGTAGTAAGATCACCCGGAGTAGTAGTAATCATAATACCATAATGCGCTCCTACAGATTTAGCAACATTTGCTGCTGTAGAGAAAGCAGGACCAGCTGCTGCGTAAACAGTCTTATTATACGGCATGAATGCATACTCGTCGAAGTATATAAATACAGAAGTTCTACCACGGGCAATCTTATCAGCTTGATCTTCAGATCTAGCAGAAGGAAGAGTTACTATACGATTCATCGTAATAGGATTATTCGCAGTTTCTACAGTATTAGGAACTTTAATCTTTCTACCAAATTGACCCATAGCTTCTGCTTTCATCTGAAGGTATTCAGGTAGATTATCTCTTAACTCTTTTACAGTCTTAAGATTAGATTTAGATCCACCATGATCTTTATGATAGAATAATATTTCTGAATTTCTAGAAGCAAAATTATATACCCATAAATAACAACAACAAGATCCTATAGTTTTACCAAACTGTCGAGGTTGTATATCGTATTGGTTATAATTACGCTCAAATAAATATGTTTGAGCCATATTGCCTCTATGAAGTTTATATCTTATCTTTCCTGCTGCGGTTGATATCCGGACGCATTCTCTTAAGAAATACCATATATTTCTACCACACTCTATAGCAATTCTAGCTTTCAATTGTTGTGTTAAACGTGGATAATCAAACGGATCTACTCCTATAAGAGCGGGATCGTATAATCTAAGCATGAAATCTGCTTTATTTTTTGGTACTCCTATATTGATAAGATAGTAATACATATCTATGAAACTCTTATTGGTAGTTTCTAAAGATACATGATATCTTAATCCAAAATCAACTTGTTGTTGAACGGCCAATATATTCACCTCCTAATCTATTTGGGGTTATTATAAGGTGAAATACTAACAATAATTATTTTATATTAAATTTACACATAAATAAATTACTATTATATATCTATCAGGAGGAAATATTATGGACAGAAATACAATCATTAGTATCATTATTCTAGCAGTACTTATGGTATTTATATTAATTAAGATTTTTACTGGTGTTAATAAAGAGAAAGCAAAAGAAAAAGCATTGGAGTTCTTAAATACAATATCAGATAAATTTGCAGCAGTAATCATATCTCATATAAAAGATATAGATTTTAAGAATCTGGATAATTTGTCTGATATAGAGAAGAAGATTTTAGATGATACTATAAATGAGTTATACAGTATCGTACAACATGAATTGGAGAATTATGCTACTAGTGATTCTACTAGAGAACTTATTAGGGTTATTATTAATAAAGATTTCTTATTATCATTTGTACAGCAATTCTTCTCTGAAGATAAGAAGATTCAAGAAGTGTATGCTGCTAAATATAACGAAGCTGTATTGAATAATATTCAAAAAGCTGAGAAACTGGAAGAGGATACTACTAAGAAGAATTTCGAATATCAAACAGAAGATCTATCTAAGATTCCATCAGCTCCTCCAATAGAAGAACCAGAGAAACCGTTAAATCCTCAGATTGATATTTCGGATGAAGAATTAGTATATAATAAAAACGATGATTCTATTGAAGTTATATCGGAAGATATAGATAAAGTAGAAGAAGAAATTAATAAAGCAATAAATACAGAAGAATAATATAGTATTGACGTAGAGGGTAATTCCTCTACGTCATATATGTTAGAAATTACATAATAATATACAAATATTTAATAACCGAATAAGTGGATAATTGAATCCACTATTTATTTTTCTGAAAGGAGAGTATTTATAATGGATAATTCTATTACTAATTCTATTACTTATACTAATGCTAGTGGTGATAAATGTACTATTAAATTCATATCAAAATGCTATAATTGTTCTCATGGTGAAGTTTGTGGATACAAAGATGAATATGGTAAATTGATAGAGGGTGTAGAGAAGGCTTTTAATAATCAATCATATAATAAGATGTTTTCTATATCTGTAGAATGTAAGTATTTTAAAGATGATACTTCTAATATGATTAATTATAGGGGTTATGAGGTAAATCCTTGTAGGGATTTAGATCCTAATAAAATTATAGTTACCTGTGAAGATGTCAAGACTTATTTAAATGATAATAATACTCATCTATGGCGCAATTCTGATACTAATAAAATTAATTTAGAATCTAAATAGGGTTTTCATAATACCAATAAGGATGTTTTTAGTTAAATGGATATAGAATTTATTGTACCGGGAGAAGCTATAGGGAAAGAAAGACCTAGATTTGTTAGAAGAGGTAAATTTGTTACTACTTATACTCCTCAGAAGACAAAAGATTATCAGAAAGAAGTTTTAATAGCTTATAATAAAGTAGCTAAAGGTAAGAAGTTGTATGGTTCTATAAAAGCGGAAGTATGCGCTATATACGAACCTCCTAAATCTGTTTCTAAGAAAACTAGAGAAAAAATGATAAATGGAGAAATTCCTTATACTAAGAAACCAGATGTAGATAATATATTAAAATCTGTATGTGATGCTCTAAATGAAGTTACTTATGACGATGATGCTCAAATTAACGATGCTAGAGTGATCAAAATGTATGGGGATAAATCTATATGTCAAATTAGATTATCAGACTCTAAACACGCTGTAAAACCGTTTATAAAAATTAATAAAGGGAAGTAGAAATAATGGAAGAAAATTTAGAGATTTTTTATGATATAAAGGCAATGTTTACGGATGCTATGAAGAATCCACAATTTAATGCTTATCTTGCAGGAACTTTAAATAATTATATTACGTCTAGTATAGATATTACAGGATTTAATTTCAATACGGTTAATAGATATATTGAAATAATAGTATTATCAGACGATGATCCTATGATTATAGTAGGCAATTTAAAGAGTATTCTCTGTAATTTTATCTGTAATTGTACTGTAGATCAAGAGATTAGATCTATACTATATACTATTAATAATAAGGTTTTCTCTACTCTAGATCATATGGTAAAGATGCAAAATCAATTAGAATTAATGGAAGTTGTAAATTACATGTATTCTATATTGTTTATGGGTAATGTTGCTCAGGGGCATCTATTTAGAATCATGATGTGATAATAAAATAGTAGAGAATTACTATATTTATAACAAATATATACTAGTAAATATATTTGTTTTCTAAGGAGGAAATTTGTAATGGCTCAGTTTAATAACAATAATCAGAATAATAACTCTAAGAGTGTTGGTAATACCACTTATTATTCAGGTCTTCGTATTAGAAATTATACAGATAATAATGCTATTTCTATCAGCTTTAGTAATGGTCTTATGAAGGTATCTATTTCAAAACCGGACGAGAATAATAGATTCCAGGAGGTTATTAGTGCTTCTCTTAGTCCTAAGAAAGCTGCTATTATGGTAGATCAGATGGAGAAGCTTGGTGATAGTGACGATGGAGTTCTTGGAACTGTACTCGGAATGGGAGAGGTTCAAACTGCTATCGGAATTCAGAGACGTGATGGTATTAATTATCTCCGTATTGCTAAGGTAGATAAAACCGGTAATATTACCGATCAGGGATCTTTTACTTTCCAGACAAATGCAGATCCATCTTATAAATGGAGCGATTTCGATCATATGAAGTTTACGAAATCGTATAATAATGATATTGATTTCGATATGTTTAAGAATGCTTTGATTGATTTTGCTCGTAATATTAGTGGAGCTGCTGGTTATGGTACTTTATACCTGAATAGATATCAGGATAGTAGTATGAGTACTAAGATTAGTGCTATTTGTGGTAAGCTTGGTATTAATACAAATACTAATACGAATAGATCTTATAATAGTGGTGGTGGTTTCTTTACTAATAATGATAATGGTGGTAATAATCCTACGTCGCAGCATCGTTCTTATGACGAGATTGCTTCTATGATTGACGATGACGATGATTAATTTATAAGGAGAGTCTTTTATGACTACTATCCCTAAAGAGGGTAAATGGACGGTGAGGATGGGAGAGGGTAATACGATAGGTATTTTTAAACCTTTAGTCCCTTTCAACTGTTTAATTGATACAGATGTGGGGTTAATAGAATTAATAAAAGATGATTATAGAAGTCCCGATATTTTTGATATCGGGCTTCTAGATTCTTTTCATTCTGATAAGGATATTATTAATACATTATATCATCGTACTACTAGAAATCCTTTAATACCGTTTATGGTAAATAAAGAAGATGTAGAAACCGCAAATGATCTATACGTTCAGTTTATAACGAAAGAATATAAGTCTATATTAGAACGCTCAGTGGTTACAGGTTTATATAGACTATTACATTACTTTACGTTATCCGAAGAAATAGCTCCTATGATAAGCTATTCTAATGATATAGAATTAGAATATATACATAACGATATAATTCTGAAGAAAGTTAAAGAAGTTGATATAGAAGATATTACCACAGTATGTAATAATATGGATATGTTTTTCTTTAAAGATCTTTGGGATTTATATCTGCAGAAAAGTATTCCTGTATTACAATCTAAAAATATTATAATTTTAGATTATGGATATAATTTTAATTCTAATAAAGAATTGGAAGTAAGCGATGATAGTACTCTTGCGGAAATGAATAGGTGTAGATTCAGTATAATAAATGCTTATAATGCTAAAGAGATAGGATAAATTATGGATAAAGAATTTGAAAAGAATATTCTAGATGCTATAAAGAATAAACCTATTAAAAATGAGAATAATGAAGATGTAATTTTAAATTCTGCTATCAATATGGTAGCAGATAATGTTGTCAGTAAACACAAACTTAGAAGAGTTCAGAAAGAGATTCTGAATAAACTGAGAGAGTATATTACTGCTACGTACGGTCCTCTTGGAAGTAATACGGTTATCGTTACTGGTAATAATAAGCAGACTATTCAGGCTAATTATTCTAAAGACGGTTTAAAGGTAGTAAAGAATATTACCTTTAATATGCCTTTAGAAATGGCAATTCATAGTCAAATAGAAGATATTGCCAGATTTGTAGAGCACCAAGTTGGAGATGGAACTACTTCTTCTATTATTCTTAGTTCTTATATCTTCAACGGTCTTTCATATTTGGAGGAATCTACGCAGATTCCTCCCCGTGAACTTGTAAATAGGTTTATTAAAATTACTGATAATATTAAAGATAGAATATTAAAGAGAAAACAAGAATGTGATCTTGATAAGATATATAAGATTGCTATGATTTCCACAAATGGAAATAAAGAGGTTTCTAATAATATCTATAATATTTATAAAGAATATGGTATGGACGTATCTATAGACGTATCTATTTCTAATGATACTGATTCTAAGATTAAGATATATGATGGATTGATTATAAATGAAGGTTATTCAGATCCTGCATATATTAATAATGCTATAGATAATACTGCTGATATTCATAATGCTCATGTATATTACTTTAGAGATCCGATTGATACTGGAGAAATGATTGCTTATATGGAGCAGATCTTGATCAAGAATATATTTGAACCTAGTCAGGATAATGAAGATATGATTCCTACGGTAATTATATCTCCTCGTATTAGTAGAGATGCTTCGGGGTTATTGACCAAACTTATCACATTATTATACAACTATAACAAGGACGGTATGCAATCTAGGAAACCTCCTGTATTGGTTATTACTAATATTTCTGGTACGGATGAAGATATTACTAGTGATATTGCTAAGCTTTGTAGATGTAAAGATATTGCTAAATATATCGATCCGAATATTCAAGAAGAAGCTCAGAGAAAAGGAGAAGCTCCTACAATAGATAACGTACATGAATGGTACGGAGAGTGTGAATTAGTAGTAGCAGATACGGATAAAACTAAGTTTATTAGACCCAAGGCTATTGTAGACAAGTTTGATACTACTTATGATATGCTGATTAACTTCTTAAAAGCTGAGATTAAGAAGTCTAAAGAAGAAAATGCAGATGCTTTAGAAATTGGTAGACTTAAGAAGAGATTAAGATGTTTGGAAGCCAATATGGTAGAGTATCTGATTGGAGGTATTACTGTATCTGATAGAGATGCTGTTAGAGATCTCGTAGAAGATGCTGTAAAGAATTGTGCTAGTGCTGCTGAAAATGGTGTTGGTTATGCTGCTAATTTTGAGGGATTATTAGCAGCAACAGAAGCTAAGAAAGATAATATTTATTTTGATATAGATTATTCTATTTCTAAGATTATTGAATTGGCTTATCGTAATGCCGCTATAGATCTATATAAATCTGTAGTACCTGAAAAGGAAGCTGAAGAATATTTGGAAGCTTCTTTACGGAATAAAAGACCGTTTAATGTTGTTGATATTTCTAGAAGAATTGATAGTGAGAATCCTGGGGACGATGTGTTGACTAGTATCAATACCGATGTAGAGATACTGAATGCTATAAGTAAGATTGTTACTATAATGGTGACTGCTAATCAAGCTTTAGTGCAAACTCCCGAGCTTAATCGTTATTAAATTTTTCGTATTTAATTGAGGATAGTATTATTACTATCCTCGTTAAATAATTTTTACTAAAGGAGAGATAAATTATGGCTATGACATTTGATCAATATATAGCAAATCCCCTTGGTAAAAGAAATGCTGTATTATCAGCAATTACTAGAGAATCTATTAGAAAAGATTATACTAATAGATTTAATAATATTTTACTGAGAGAAAATGGTATAATTAATTATACTACGTATAAGTCAAAAGAAAATGATTATATCATACATATCAAAATACCTTCAGAGGTTGTAAAGAAATTCTATTATGATGTAGTAATTCGATTTTATACAGATGAAAATGTATCCGATATGGGAAGATCATTGGATAAATATTATATACAGGTCTTTAGTAACGACCCAGCTTTCGTATTCACTCATGCGTACGTATTTAAACAAAATGATTTGTTCTTCGACGCATTAAAAAGCAAAATGGGAAAACGACCTCTGAAACAAGCTCCAGAGATCACAAATCCCGGCAAACAATTAGCTTACGTTAAGAGCCTTTACTTTGCTTATTTATTCATGAAGAATAGGAATCTATTTAAAGTGATATCTTGGGCTGATGCTGCTAAATTTAGTATTAAGACATTATTACCAAATATTATGTCAGCAGATGAGAAAATTGCTCTCAGACAAGAAGAAGGTAAAAAGATCAGCCGTAAGCAACAGATTATCTTAGATAAAGAAACTGCTAAGAAATCACACCATATGAAAAATCTTTCAGATGAATCTAAAACGGTTGGAATCACTACTACTAAGAAGACTTCATCTGTGCGTAAAACTAAGACGATTAGTTCTACAAAAAGATCTAAGGTAACTAAGTAAAAAAGTTTATAGTAATATACTATAAATCGGATATAGGTGAAGGAGCGCTCTTTTATTATGGAAATTGAAACTAGAGAAAAATATATATCTATTCTAAAGAAAGGTCATACATTAAAAGCGGATAAGGCTGATATGATTGAGGTAGTATCTAACGACGAAGAACTTTGTTCGTATGTAGATCAGACTTCTAAGCATATTCAACACAATGAACAGTTTTCCGTTCCCGAAAATAAGGTAATTGCTAAGGTTGCTAATATCGGAGATAAATATATTCTATATTGGTGCCCTTGTGAATTCTCAGACATACTGGCTGTCGCTGGTGCAGTTAATTTTAACGGCACAAAGTATGAAACTAGATTTGTACAGAAGGGAAATCAGGTAAGTATTTTCGGTAAAGACATTAAGAAATCTATCAATAATATCAAAGATAACCTTAACCCGGTAGAAAAGACTTTCTACGAAACCTATATTGAAACTGAGCATCCTATCGCAGATAATGTTTTCTATACCATGTATGTGAAAGAAATCGATGGAAAGCAAGTTATCAAATGTTCTAGAAACACAACGCTATCCCCCAGACCGGTTAAGAAGGACGAGTAATATTAACTTTTGTAGTTTAATTATAAATATAATACAAAGTAGGGCGAGTTAATATTAAATGTTTGTATACCGTGGAGGGGAATAATAAATGAAGAAGGTGTTTGAATCAGCAATACCGGCAGTAGACTTATGGATTCCTGAACCTCAAGATATTATATTTAGTAATGCAAAAGGAATTATTATAGCTCCTGTTACTCAAGCTATAGGTTTAGGAACCGAATATAATTCTTTGAATTATTTTATAATGAGTCCGAAGAAATGTTATAATTCTCAAGTAATGAGAGATCATACATGTTTATATCTTAATTATTTCGAGAAGTTCTATGATCCTGAAAAAGAATTACTTCTGTTAATGGCTAGAATGAAGTTCATGATGGATACTACTCCGATGTATACAGACTCGGAGTTTATTCTCGATATAAAAAGATATATATTAAGTGATCATATCAAAAATGCTGTAATCAAGTTAGTGGACGACAATTATCAGCTTGATCTACAATATAAAAATATTACCGAGAATCTTATGTATACAAACGAACATGCAAAGATTATGTATTGTATGAGTTTGTTTATGAATTTTGTAATTCCGTTATTGAGTCATTTTGCTCACCAGAATAAAGTGGGAGTAATAGATGAATTTATAATGTGGATATTCAATGAGATTCTTGATATGTTTCCGGGTGTTAATATTTATGCTAAGTTGTATGAAACTACTATATCTAACGTATTAAAGTCAGAGGCTAAGAATCCTATATGGATGAAGCAGGATATTCGGGGAAAAGATCCTGTTACTCATAGTTATGCTTCAGTAGGAAATATTATACTGAATATTATGCCGAAGTATACATTTAATAGGTCTATTATAAGTCTCAATTTTACATCTATTAATAAGAATACTAGTTGTCAAGTATTAGATATTGAATACGAGTATAATTATATATCGTTAAGCTCTTCTAGACGGGATGAAGATAATGTTTCGGATTTCGATAAATACGAATCGTCTTTATGTAAACAAGATGAGTCTCTATTTGTTCAGTCAAAAATGAATTGTGAGGATACTATGAATAGAATTGATGCTATTTATGGTCCTTATGATAAATGGAAAATCAGTTTTTACAATGATAGGTTAACGAATGAAAACGGGGTAATAATAAATAACTTTCAGAAGAAATTGATTTTCAATATGTTTTTCAAGGAATTTAGAGACACTCAGAGTGTCTATAATATAAATACAGAAGAGTATATAAAACTAATGCTTGCAGCAAGGAAAATATTATTAGATCATAAGATGGTTTGTCTTCCTTATATTATCTCAGGTAAAGCTGAGAAGATTGTAGGAAGAAAATCAGTTAATAAGAAAGAATTAATTAAGATGCAAAGCAGCCCTTGTTATCCGATGGTAATGAATAAGTACCGTAACGAGAAGGTGATTAAAAATATTCTTTCTACAATAGCTACTATTATTAGTAGTGACTTCACTGTTATAGATTATGAGAATCGTAATATAGACGGGAAGAAGATAGAAACTATTCCTGATATTATTATCGAGGAAGTATTAATCTATACTCTATTAGTTTAATTTAAATTTCTATGGAAAGGTGGTATGCTGTTTACCACCTTTTCTTTTTATAATATTTTTATATAATAGGAGGTGAAATGCCATGTTTGATAAATCTAAAATAAATCTTCAACCTATAACAGTTAATTGCGACACGATATTATCATCTGCTATATCTACTAAAGATTTTATTATTACTGGCAAATATCAATACAGACCTTCGTTTATAGATAAGAATTTGAAATCTATTAAACTATATTTTAGAGTAAAATATAATGATACGAATTCTGCAGTTATGAAAAATCGTATGGAATTTGCTACGTTTCTGGAAAACTCAGGATTTGCTGTAGATGAAAAAGTCGATATAGATCAATTATTATATTATAAGAATTCTGTATTTGAAAAGTTTAACAATAAGTCTATAGAATATTTTATCCATTTCTCCAAGAATGTAGGTGGAGAAACATATGAAGGTTATATCACATTTATAGAACCTACTGATAGAGATTCTAAAAGAAATAATTTTAATAAGTATGAATTAAAATTAATTAAATATATTAAAAATAAATTATAAATTGAAATGATCTAGGATATTAGTCCTAGATCATTTTCTAAGGAGGATTATTATGAAAGCTGTTGTAATTATTAATGGTAGAGCTAGAGCCGGTAAGGATAAGTTTATTACTTATGTATCACGTCATACTTCTGTATATAATTATTCTTCTGTAGAAGATATTAAAGCTATTTCTACATTATATTTCGGATATAATGATAAAGATAAAACCGATAAAGATAGAAAATTCTTATCTGATTTTAAGAAATTGGTTACCGATTATTGCGAATATCCTTTAAGATGTATAATGACTAGATATAAGGGATTTCTTAAATCAGATAATACCGAAATCTTATTTATTCATTGTAGAGAACCAAAAGAGATAGATAAAATAAAAGCGAATATTAAAGATCATATTTATACATTATGTATTGTTGCTGATAGGGAAGATATGCCTAAAGTGGATAATAATAGTTCTGATATTAATGTATATGATTATGAGTATGATTTCTATATAGAGAATAATGGTACTAAAGAAGAATTGAAAGAAAAAGCTAATAAATTTGTAACCGATCTTAGAAAAATTGTAGAAGGGTAAAGAATAATTACAATTTAAACTCATTTATAATAATATATTATAATTTTGTATCTATATGAATACTAGGAGGATTATTTATGTCAGATATTATGAACACTGTTATCGACGTACCAGAAGATGAAATTAAGGAAGCTCCCGAAGTAATAGATAAAGACGGTACTCCAATTAATGCAGCAGATGCTGGAACTTTACTCAATAAAGCTAAGGATCTTTTATCTAATATTTCAGATGATAAGATCAAAGATGCTGTGAAGGATCTTGAAGATGCTGTAAATGGAGCAAGGAGAATCTGTACGATTAAGTTTTTATTCGATGGTAAGATTGGTTATAGATTTGATATCTACACCCATCCTGAAAGAGTTAATGGTAAGAGAGTTGTTGAAATTAAGAACGTCTATAATATGTTTAACGAAGTAGTTCCGGAACTTCCTAAGAGATTAGGAGATTTCTTTAAGTTCGTTGGAGTAATTCGTTACGTATTCCCAACTACTATGTTCCCGATTGGGGATGAAGTTACAGAAGATAGTGTTGTAGTTACGATTGAGAATAATTTTAACGACTATATCAAGACCGGTAAGATTAAAGGTATGGAAATTAAGATTGATAAGGATTAATCTATGGATCCTGAATTTTATGTAAATTTTCTAAATAGTAGAATGAGTAATGCCAAGTTTGCTAGTGGTAGAAAATTTATTAATTGTCGTTGTCCTATGTGTGGTGATAGTGTTAATCCTAAGAGTGCTCATTTATATATAAGAATACCTTGGGATAATAATTCTGTTTCTTGGTATTATTGTCATAAATGTATTAGTAGTGGAGTAATGACTTATAGAACTCTTATCGAATGGGATATATTTGATCAAGAGATTGCAAACCAATTAACGGAGTTAAATAGTAGATGTTTAAACGGTCCTAGACAATCAAGATATTTTAATAGGACTATATACAATATCACAAACACTTATACCACTATAGATGATAAGAGTGAATATAAACGACAATATATCTGTAATAGGCTTGGTTATGATTTATCTTATAAAGAGTTAAAAGATCTAAAAATTGTATTAAATTTAAAAGATCTATTAAATGAAAATAGAGTAGATAAAATTACCAGAGATATTAGTATAGTCAA
>Ga0326512_10003150_pt1 | contig 12148 bp, 11 predicted proteins | sample 1_2617_0518_D_FD_203652 | JGI IMG/M metagenome (GOLD analysis project Ga0326512, IMG submission 203652) | Bovine rumen microbial communities from UC Davis, California, United States - 1_2617_0518 | ecosystem: Host-associated > Mammals > Digestive system > Stomach > Rumen | place: USA... | reverse complement strand
TCCGATTGTTTCGAATTCGTAGGATTCTAGTAGTCTGAACCAATCACTATTGATATCGACATATCTTGTTATGTCTATTGGTGTGTCATCGGCTTCGTGTTCCTTCAAGTATGCTTTACGATTACCACAATCCAGTTCTATTAGTTTACCCTCATAATTGCTATATCCGATGTTGAATTCTTGGTTGCTGATTGTTTCTCGGATTGTAATGTTTTCACTGTAGGGTTGTATTAGTATTGCGGGTAATGTGTGTACTAATCCATCTACGAAACCTGTTGTACTGGTGGTGGATGGGATTTTACTATACGATGTTCCAGATGGTACGATTAGTTTTGCTTTTACTTCGTAATCGGATATGTCTAAGTCATTGTCTAATGGGTCTTTCATCAAGTATTCCCAGTACACATCAGGATAATGGCTGAATTCAATCCGTTTAAGTATTGGTTTATTGTACTTATCACGGCGATTAACCAGTAACTTGGTTAGTCTTCGTAATGCACTTGTATTGTCGGTTATGTCGCATGCTTGACCGATGTCGAATTCGATTTCCAATGTTTTTTCCTGTATAGTTTGCAAGTAGGCCTTGTTCGTATCCGTACCATGAACTGTGAGATAGTCAACATCTGTTTTCAATCCCTCAGGAACTTTCACATCTTTTAAGAATATACCGTAATGGGATAAATCTTCACCATCAATGTAAATCTTTATATTAGATTTGTCGATTTCGATAATGTCGAATTCTGTTTCAATACTGTGTATGTTCAAGTAGATTGTACTTTCACTTGGGTTGCTTACTGTTAATACGATTTCCCAGTCTTCAACATTGGTTAAATCCCTTGTACTGAATCCCCATAAATCACCGTAACCGCCTAAGGTGAACATTTCCGTATCATCGTTGATTACGATGGTTTTTGTCCTTGTTTCACCAGTAGGAGATGTGATTGTTGCGGATATCATCGCATCATCACTACGGTCAAGATAACCATTAATCGTGATTCCTATCAATGCATTATCATCCAAATTCTCAGGGAATGGTATATTATACAATACAATTCCAGTTCCCGTATCATTAGCAGGCAATGTTAATTCGCTTGGGTTTGATTTAACGATTTCATGAATAGGTACAGGATAATGACCTGTAGATTCTCTTCCATGATACACATTGGATTCAACAATCTGTGGAGTGGTGAACTTAATATCGGTCAGATTAGAATTCTTATCATCACTGGTGATGATGATCCATAATGGATAATCGTGATTGTATCTGAATTCACATGTTAACTGTGTGTAGGTTTGAACTTCAGCAGGTGGATTTCCCCATACGATATAGGGTTTCATGTCATTGAATGATAGGTTGTTGTAGTCTGTTGTGTCAATGATGAGTTCCTGTTCGTTACCATCGTCATCAATGTAGGTATGTGTTGTGATGTTGGTTTCGATTGCTTCGTTGAATATTCCTATACGGAATGTTGTATCCCAATCACGTAGGTAAGCTTCGTTGATTGTTGTTTTCAGTACTGTTGATGCAATATAAGTATACCCATGTCCGAGACGGTGTTTTTCTTCATCGGATAACCGTATCATCACTACTTCTTCAGTAATGTTAGGTTTTACGATGTTCAAGTAAACGTTTCTGACTACACTTGGTGGGGCATCCTCTGCTTCACTAAATGAAATTTCTAATCTGCACATACTATCAACAAAGGTTTGAGGAGTGAGTTCAAAACTGAGGTCTCCGAAATAATAGTCAAACTTGTCTAAAATAGAAGTATCATTCCTATCAAATACATTAAAACGTATCCGTGCAGCACTTCTTTCTTCATCTGTGAGAACACAAATGAACTTCTGACCAATTCTCAATTTTAATCTTTTGGAAGGAGTGGACTCAGGGACCCCATGAGTTATTTCATCGTCTTCTCCTGCTTCTTCTTCCTGCTCAGAAACTTTCTTAACAGGAACAGTTAAAGATTTATAACCACTATTCACTGATTCGGACATATCAAAGAATGCATTGTATAATATGCTTCCTTGCGAGAATGTGACGTTAGTATCGAATTTTAGGGTTAATGTATCTGATGATACTCCGTAGATTCCTGGCATCCATATGAGTACTGCGGAGCTTCTTTTTTCGAATTTCCCTTTACAGTTATATGATGTTAATGTGAAACCTGGTGGAACGTTTATCGTTACCATTGGTATTATGCTCGTTGGTTGTTTGTTGGTGAATTTTGCGGTTATTTCGTATTCATCACCGTTGTATTCGCCTCGTGTTTTGTTTAGGCTCATTTCGAATTCTGGTTCTACATATGAGACTTGTATACGAACATTGTATAGTCTTAGGTATCCTTGGTTATCGTTACTGTTGGCAGGGTATCTTAATTGCACACCGAAATTAGCACTGTTGATATAGGAAGCATTTAAGTTGATTTTCTCCGCCCATACCAAAGTCTCAGATAAAGGTATAATATCAGGTGATACACCTTTCCTTGTTGCATTATTGATGGGTAAATCACCACGTAAGATGATTGTTGGTGCACCTATATTGGGTTGTTTCACGTTTGCTTCGTTTCCTGCTCCGAGTTTCATTTGTTCATAGAGTACTCTTATTTCTCTGACTCTTGCACCTGATGGTATGTTGAATCGGAAGTCTTCGCAGAGTACGATTGCAGGAGTGTTCGGTGATTGGGATTTTGGTTTGATTAGTTTTGTTTGAGCATAATTGTTTGAATGTAACCGTAGGTTGTTTAGGTCATTGAATTGTGCGTATTCGTTACCTGTTGATTGTCTGATTTTGTTACAGGTTTTTGTAACGGTTTTATATGCCATTTTTCACCTCTTTAAAAGAGAATAAAAATATGAAAGTTTTTAGATTGGGTATACTTTCATATTTGTTAGTTCTAAGCTTCCGCCTTCTTCTATTCTGAATCCGAATCTGATTTGTTGGTCAGATGGATAATCGTATGATAGTTTTTCACCGTTTTTGTAGAATGAAATGATTGTTCCGTTGTCTTCTACTCTTAATGTGTCTCCGTTTTGGAAGTTGAAGTCGCTTGCATTTAAGGGTTTACTGTGGGTTGCGGTGGTGTCGAATCTTAATGATACTGTGCCTGAGTAGGCTATTATTTTGCATTCGAATGCGTGGTTATTGGTGTAGTATTCGTTGTCTTTTTTGAAACTGATTATTCCGTAACTGGAGCCTGAGTTGATTGTGAATACTACACTGTTCCCTCCTGTTCCTGCTGCTTTGTTAATACCTGAACTGTAATACACTGATGTGTTTGGGAATGTGTTGGTTAGGTATATTATGCAGTCGAGGAAGCTTTTTACGTCGGAGCGGACTCCGCTGCTGATTGCGAAGATGTCTACTTCGCCTGCTCCTACTCCTGTGTAGGAATGTGTGATTGGGTTGCCGTCAGCGTCGTGGTCGAGTGTTGCGATGCCTTGGCTGTTGGTTACTCCGTAACCTAAATAACGATTTGCCATAAGGTTTTTCCTCCTTTTATTTTTATTTTTTGTTTTTTGTTTTGTTCGTCTGTCAAATTTTTACTGTATGTTCCAGTCAGAAATATACGATGTGATTGATGCCGTATTCTATGACCCTGCAACATCTGATAAGAGCAATGCCTACTACTTGAATACCACTTATACCAGTATTTCTTATGCAAATAACAAGTATACAATTAGTTATACTGGTTCAAGTGGAGCATATGTCGATATTCGTAGTTTAACCAATGCAGTATTAGGTAAAACACTAAATGTTAGTGTAGACATTGAAACATCGAATGTTGAAACAAGATTAATCGTATTAGATGGAAATTCTACTATTAAAAGTACTGATTATATTTCAACTAGTGGAACATTGGAATTAACTAATGTGGAAATCCCCTCTACTTCAACTGGTATAAACTTCCGTATCCAGTCAAGGAATACTCAAAGTGGAGATAGCATCAAATTCAAGAATTGGAATGTATACTTTGTTTAAATCGGATATATTACGAAGTTTTTGTAGGTTAAACCTCCATTTGTTGCTCTGAAACCAATAGCATAAATAGAGTCCATTGTTTTCGCATATTTGGGAGTGATATATTCTCCATCTTTGATTTTATGAAAATATTCCCCATCAATGATGAATTTATAATGTCCTGCACCAGTTTCATTAAGAGTATGACTTATAAACTGGGTATTATCATTATTCATAATATATAAACTGATTTGCCCAGTAACACTTGTAATATCAAATTCAACAACTAATGGAGCATAATATATGAAATTCCCTGCCCATGTACTGCTTGATGATGCAAATAAACTTTTTATGCTTGTATCTGCAATAGATATGCTTGTTCCACTTGTTGATGGAGTAACTGTGAATGCAGTATTCTGATTATACCAACTTGCAGTTTTAGGAACATCAGTACCACTATCTTTAAATAATCCATCAATAACATCGTAGGTTTCTGACTGAAATGTACCATGCTCCGCACTAAAACCTATCCGTCCTAAACCTCCACCAACATAACTAAATGTTGCTTCACCGTTACTATCCGTAGTAACCGTTCCAATTAAATTTCTTGCCATTATTATCACTTCTCTCTATAAATTTTAATTTCTTTATTCGCCATTGACTCACCAGTACCATCATAGAACCGTACAGTCAAAGTATTAGTTTCGCCAGTCTGCATAATATCCTTGCTTGCTTTTAGAGTTAAGAAATTAGGATTATCCGCATAAACCTTAATCTCCTTACCCGCCATAGACTCACCACTACCATCAAATAACTTCATATTCAATGTATTGGTTTCACCAGATTGCATAACAGACTTACTGGCCTTTAAAGTTACAAAGTTCGGATTATCCGCATACAATTTGATTTCCGCATTCGGTATCGGTTCATCATTTTCATCAGTCAAAACCATACTCAAAACAGTAGATTCCCCCGCAGTAATAACAGGTTTAGTACTGCCAGTAATAACCAAATCAAACGGCCAATATCGGTAGAAACCAATGACTTCATCAGGAACACGAATAATACTACCATCTTCATCACGTACAGAAGCAGTGAAATCCATACTATCATCAATTTTAATAATCTTGGATGGGATAGTAACATTCGCTTTGCTTGGTGTGTAACTTTCATAGAAATGTACGGTTTGGTTAACTACTGGTGAACCGTTACCGTCTTTAACAGTGGCCGTAATATCAGTAGACATATCCACACCACAATCAGGAGCGGTTAAATCAAACCTTAATCCCTCCCAATTCTCATAGAAATCAACTTTACGGCCAACAATCATACTTCCATCTTCATCAACCAGTTCAGCAAGCATATCCAAACTGTCATCAATCTGGATAATTCTTGGATTGAAGGATGGTGTTAATCTGCTTGCATTGTATTCTTCATAGAAGTTTACTCTTTTACCCGTAATTGCGGAACCGTCTTCATCACGAAGACTGGCCTGAATATCTAATACATCACCAGTACTGGTAATCTTCTTACCAAAGAGTACATTCAAGAAAGTAGGATAATACTCTTCATAAAACCGTATTATCGCACCATCAATACCATCACCATCACTAGTGAGATGTCTAGCGAAAATATCATCAGTAGTGCCTTTACGGATTATATGATAACCATTCAAGATTTCCAACGATTCCGAACCATCCAAAATAACAATTGGAATAACGGAACTTGCAAGCACCGTACCATCACTAGTACTACTACAAGACAAATAAACCGTATTAGCACCTACCATATCAACAGGCAAAGTGAAAGTATACGAACCCGCAGCACTACTACTAGTATAAACCGTATTATTCCACTCAGCACGGAAAAACACCGAACCAGTATTAATCTTCACCTTAACATCAAAACTCTCATCATGCACCGAAACACTTTTAGGAGCAGTAACAGTCAACGAATAAGCCGTATTAACCTTATCAGTCACCCAAACAGTCTCCACTAAACCATCAACCGTATCAGATGACTTCACCAAAGTACAATACAAACCCCTTAAATCCGATAATGATTTCTCTTCAACAATATTACCCAAACCACGAATATCACTTGGGTTTACAGTTAACTTCACATTTATACACCTCTTGCTCTACCATTCGCAAATTCAATACGCTGTTTCACCTTCGCATCCAATTCTTGGAATACCCTGTTATTAGTCAATGCAGATAAAACCTGTTTCTCATTTAACATTTGTATCAATGTAGTTTCATCAATACTTGATGGAACATTGACTAAGTCTAATGTGATTTTCTCATTCACATCAATAGTCAGATGATCTTCCATACTCGCAGTGTTATTCTTCCTGTTTTCCATAAGTAATGGTGTAATGATTCCATTAATGCCATTATAATTATTGTCAATTCCGAGAATATCACTGCCACGGGCATCATCACCACCACGAGCATCATTAAGTTGGCCTATAGCACTCAAACCTTCCTGAACTTGATTCTTAATATTATTAACAACATTAACAACACTATCATAAGCACTACGGAACGGGGATACAATAGCATTCACCACACCTGACAATGCAGATGAAATCTTACCAGGTAAACCACTAAGTATACCAACAACACCAGATACAATACTATTCGCCTGAGCATTTGCGTTACTAACCCACTGAGCACCAGCAGACACAATACTAGAAACAACACCCAACAAAGCAGACAAAGCCCTACCAGGCAATTGGCTAATAAAAGATATCACACCAGTAACCAACTGATTAGCCTTATTCCGAGCATTATTAACCCACTGATTACCTGCATTCAATATATTCACAGCAACCTGTAAGAGATAACTTAAAAACCTACCTGGCAACTGACTAATATAAGTAACAATACCATTCACGAAATTAGAACCAGCAGTCAAAGCAGAACTCAACAATTGCCATGCGAAATTCAAAACAGCACCAATAATCGAAGTCATAATAGTCAAATAAATATCAAACAATGAAGTCAATACTGTCATGATCAACCCTGGTAAATCCATTTGTCCACTTTGGAAATCTGCCCATGCTTGAGTTAAATTTTCAACGAATGGTGTGATTTGTTCAAGTAAACCTGCTACGAATGTCCATGCTTCAGCGAATGCTCCTCCAAGGAATTCACCTAATGGTACGAGGCATGTTTCGTAGAATTGTTGGAAGTAAGGCCATAACATCTGCATAAGACCTATCACTGAACGAATAGGGAATGTAATAAAATTCCATGCTAAACCAATACCTTCAATAAGTGCACGGACAACATCAAATTGCCCCCCAGTATTTAAATTAAAGAAATCAGATATTGCATTCCATGCTTGACCAACTGCATCACATAACCATTGCCATGCATCACTTAATGCTTTGATTATTGCTTGCACATCAGGGTGATTTATGAATGCATCCCATAATCTCTGTAATCCCGCCCAAACAGCATCTAACATTGAACCAACATCAGACCACCAACCGAAAGCTTTACCTACTTCGTAGATTGCTAATGCTATTGCTACTAATGCCACTAATACCCATGTTAATGGATTGGCTAACATTACCATGAAAAATTCAATCGCAGCTCCCGTTGCTGCAGTCAATGCAGGCACTACACTGCTCATAATAGCAGTACCTATCGCATATAATGCAATTACTAATAATGCTGCCCATATTGTGTCTTGTATCCATGGAGGTAATGCATTCCATAATCCCTGGAATACTCCTATGATTGGTTTAATCGCTTCCACCACATTAGTGAATGCAGTGATAATTTGAACGAGTAATGGTGTTAATGGTACTAATATTGCTTCAATCAGATTGGATAATGTGATTGATAATACTTGCCATGCATCATCTAAACTATCAACGTTTTTCGCTAATTCATCGTAATGTTGTTCTTTTAATGCTCCGTTCAAACCTTTTATTAAAGAGGTTTTATCGTTAATATCTCCACTCCAACCGTTTTTCATGAGGTCTTCTTGACTGATACCAATTTCTTTTAATCTTTTGAATTCCCCATCCATTGCATCTGCCATTGCTAATGTGGCATCTTCACTGCTTCTACCGTTACGTACAAATGCATCGGTGAATATTGCAGATGTTTCGGTTAAATCTTTTAATGCTGTTTTCGGTAATCCTAGACGGTAAGCCATATCCATTGCTTGTTGACCTACAATGTCCATATCGATTTTCTTATAAGTTTGCTGCAATTTATCCAAGTCCTGTTGGAATGTACTCACTTCTGTACTAGACATTTGTAATCTACTACCGAATGCTTGAATACTTGACCTTGCATTCAAACTTGCTCTTGTAGTTTGCATTAAACTATTAACTAAATCGTATCCTATCATACCTACAGTCATCGACACTGCACCTTTAAGGAAATTCATCGCCGAAGCCACACCGTTAGCACCGTTGGATAACCCTGTTAGTTTATTCCGTATACCATCTACCGCAGAACCCATTTTAGCTCGCATATCATTTGCAGCCCCAGTAACTCTAGTTTTCAAGTTATTGAAATGGTTCATTGCTTTGGTTATGCTTCCACCTAATTTACCATCAAGAGTGGTGGCAACACTACTGATTTTTGATTTTAAAGTATCAAACCCAGGGATGTTTGATAACTTACTTCCAGTGTCTCCGATTTTCCGTAAGCTATCATCTACCTTTTTTGCGGTGCTACTGGCTTCGTCAACGGCTTTGATGATAATATTTATTAATTCTTGACTAGCCATTTCGTTTCATTCTCCGTTCTTGTTCATCTGCTATTTTCTTATCGAATTTTGGTTTTCCTAATAAGAGGAATAGCTCTTGTGGTATTGTTAATTCTTCTTGAGTATCAACAATATGGTAACCGTAATAATCCAGTATGAAGATATGTTCTGCTTGTTTAGTCTTCAGGAAAGGATTCTACATCTTTTGTTGTTACTGATGCTCCTGATAAATCCATGATTTTATCATACATTTCATTTATTGCATCTGCAGGTAATTCTTTAATTTCGTTTAATTCCCATCCATCACTATTATTAGCGTTGTTGATTGATTTATGGATTGCAATGTATTTTGCTTCTGCTTGTTTTTCTTGCATTTTAGCAAGATTCATTTTAGCATCAGCATTTGTTTTACCTTGCATTGCTTTAGCATTGAAAGTCCCATATCCTTGAGCTTCTATATTCATTATTTCATCTATTTCGGCACTGGATAATGGTCTTAACCATATTTCCCCATTTAAATTTTCAATCATTATTTTTTTAGGAGTTTTAATCCCCTGTAATATATCAGATTTTGTTAATACCATTTTTTTCTCACCTATTATTCGTTTATTAAAAAAAAGCCGAATTAAAGCATGCCCATTCTAATGGGGGCATATTTTAATTCGGCTAAAAAAATTTATCCTTTTAATATTCTAGTTAGTTGCAGTTAATTCTTCTTGGTTGTTTTGTAATTTCACGTACATGTCTGTAGTGATTTCGGTAGTTCCGTTCGCTAATGTTACAGTACCTGAACCCAATGTGTCGAGTGTCATGGTAACTTCAACATCATCAATACCAGATAAACTGTATTCCACTCTTAAAGTACATTTAGGGAATACGATTCTACAACCAATGTTAGGGTTTTCACAGTGTGTAATCCTAACTTCTAATGGTAATTGTAATAATTTACAACTTGACGGTTGCAATGCGTTAACTTCACCGTACTGTGCATCAAGAATGCTTCTAACAGTTTCACTTGTTAAAGTAGTGGTAATGCTTAATGTGTTTTCTCTTTTACCCGCTAATGCTCTTCTTTGAGGGTATCTTGAACCTAAACCAATTGCACCATCAACATTATGGTTATTACTTCCTTCAAAACTAAATGCAGTACTTACACCGTTTAATGCCTCATTGTTTAATTTCAATGTGACATCGTAGAACATGATGAAAATCTGCTCATTAGTTAATTCATCAGGCACAGTGAAAGTTTCACCAGATTCACCAATAATACCCGCCTTTTCAGTTTTGTAGATCCATTCGGCAGCTACAGTCATGCCCTCATTGGATACTTCAAGTTTTAACTGGTCTTCAAGTAAACCGTATAAGTATTTTTTAAGCATATCGTATACTGCGATTCCACGGAATGATGGTAATTCCTTACCTTCACCACCCCAGAACTCATGTAAATGCACAGTTTCATCTTGAGCAGACCCTACAGCAGTATACTTGTAATTGTCGAGAAATCCTCTGAAATACCATGCTAACTGTTGTAAGTCTGCATCTGCAGTAGTTGACCCGCTCGGTTTCATGATTCCAGCTCTTGCTCTTTTGTTCATACGGCTACTGCCTGAGCGAGTAACTGGTTCATCACCAAGATTGAAGTCTACATCTTCAGCTTGGTTCCACCAATCTGGGTCAAAGCTACTTTTAGAAACTGTAGTGTCTCCGTAAGTGCTTTCTAATTCTAATCCAAATCCTCTATCCATCGTTACTTTCTCCATTATCGTTATTTAGTTGTTGACAACATAATTGCCAGTTTACAATGTGATTAACATTCAATATTACACCAGTTACAGGTACCTTGTCAGATTTGTTTATCACATCAACATATCCCATTGGGCTATAGGTTTCTAATGTGATGTTTTTTATCATTCTCTTACCAGGCAATACTTCTGATTGTATTCTTTGCCAATTTTTTAGTACTGCAAGGATTACTCTGTTGGCAAGGTTTTGTGATTCCATGTTTGCATCTTCCAAATCAACTGCATATACTCCACAGTCGAATTCGAATGGTGTTGTTAGTTCCATGGTTCGGCTAATGTCTGCTTCACGTTTTGCTGTGGTGGGATGTTGTGTTATCCATATGACTGGTTCATCAACTTGCCCTTCATTATAGTAAGTGTTGACAAAGGTTTCCACATCGGATAATAAACCATCTTCCGTCATTTCAGATTGAATACATTCATTCATGATTTGGTTAATCTTTTCAAAACCAGTTAAAATATTTACAGTCATATATTACTCACTTCCCATTTATTGTGAAGAATTCCCTTATTCTTGGTTGTGTTGCCCTGATACTTGCTTCTACAAAATGCCTACCACGAACATATGGTTGTTTTAGGACCATTCCAGTTTTAGCTTTGGGATTGTATCTGAATTTATCCCCTTTCCATTCCCCTGGAATAAATCTACCAGGTTGTTGAGAATGTCCATAGTTCACATATCCAGCATATTTAGCAGGGGATTGTATGCGGATTTCAGTATCAGTTTGAGATGTAACCGCCCATTGCTTTAATAATCCATGGTCTACTGGAGACCTATGCATTAACTCACTAATCAAGGTCTTAGCAGTCTTATTCATACCACTTTTAATGGTTTCACGGGGCAATTCCTTTAATCCTTCAATACCTGATAAATCCACATCTATTCGGACCATAGTTCATCATTCCCAGTTATTGCTAATACACCAATACTGTTAGGTTCGTTACTACTGTCATTGATGAAAGGTTTTAGATCATCTTTCAGTTCATCAGTGAAAATGTCTGATGGTACATTTTGTATGGTCCAGTCATTGACTTTAATGATTGGGTTATCACGTTTTTGTATGGCTAATGATACCATATTACTGGTTAATCTTAAGCATACATTCTTTACTGCAGGTCTAACAGTTTCGCTAGTGTAATTCCTGTTTGTGTAGACATTGATTAGGTCTTGTGATTGTACTATCCAATCGGTGATTATGGCCTCAAGTTTACTGTCAGCATCGGTATCATTTTTGGGAATGTTTAGGTGCTGTGGTTTTAATCCATGGAAGTTTATTACTTGTTGTACAGTTATCCACAAATCAGGAATGTTTTCTGTTTCTTCTTCAATGTCTACATTTTCAGGCATTGTATATCACATCATTTATGTTCTTATTCTGGTAATTCACCAGTACGTATGTATTCGTATAAATTCCTACGATTTCTTTTAATTTGGATTGGAAGTTCGTCGAATGGTAAGAGTTCTGGTTTAGTGGTTTTTCTTGTTGTTGTTTTCTTTGTTTCCGCCATTTTTATTCCTCTCCGTTTGATGTTTCTTCTGATGGAGTTTCAACTTCAGAAGAATTGCCTTCTTCTAAAGCGGTTACTCTTGCATCCAATTCTTTAACTTTCCTTTTTAAACTCATTGACATAGGAGTCAATCCCCCTATAA
>Ga0326512_10003149_pt1 | contig 12153 bp, 14 predicted proteins | sample 1_2617_0518_D_FD_203652 | JGI IMG/M metagenome (GOLD analysis project Ga0326512, IMG submission 203652) | Bovine rumen microbial communities from UC Davis, California, United States - 1_2617_0518 | ecosystem: Host-associated > Mammals > Digestive system > Stomach > Rumen | place: USA... | reverse complement strand
TAGTCTGAATAAATGTAATAACATTTGTCACAAATTGTAAAATAGCATCAACAACATTACCAATTACAGACTTTAATCCATCAAATGTTGTTGGCAACTTTGTACCAAAAATATTATTTATTGTTTCAAATATAGCAAAAATTGGAGCAATTATTATTTTTTCTAAACCTGTAAACAAACTAACTATACCATCTAATAATACCTTTAAAGATGTTTTAATTTGTTCACCATCACCGGTTATTATTCCTTTAATTGTACCTATAATACCAGATACAACTTGTACAATACCTGTAACAACTTGAAACATCCCATCAAGTACAGATGTCAAAAATGTTATTATTCCTTGTAACACTGGTGCTAATGCATTTGCCAATCCATCCCAAGCACTAGCAATCATACCTGCTATATCTTTAAAATTAAATCCTAAAGATTTTACAGCATCTATCATTTGCTGTAAATAACCTTTTATGTTATCCCATAAATCTTTAAATTTACCAACCACAGTATTTCTAAATTCTTCATTAGTCCGCATTAAATGTACAAAGGCAGCTGACAAAACGGTAATTACTGATACCAACAAACCAACTGGTGTTAACAAAGCTGCGAGAGCACCTTGCAAAACAGCAAACACTCCAGGTAACCCTCCACCTACAACCATATACGTTGACCTAAAAATTCCCAACAACTCCATAAATGGTGTTATCAATAATCTTATTGGTCCGGTAATAAAACCTATAGCATTAGCCACCATATTAAATGTTCCAGCTAATCTACCAATAGTAGATACAAGCTTTCCAACAATCATTAAAACTGGTCCAATTGATGCAGCTATTAAAGCAAACTTTACAATAGCAGCTTGTTGCTCTGGTGCCATTTCGTTAAATTTACGAACCAAATCAGTTAAACCTTTTACAAATTCCCTTAATGGACCATTAGCCATATCGGATATTATCTGTTTCGTTGTACCTAAAGCTGACTTAAATAAAGTCCAATCACCTTGTAAATTATCTAATTGAATCTGTGCCATACCTTCAGCAGAGCCGAGTATTTCAAAAGCATCTGATGTAGTCACCAACTCTTCGCCATACTGTTTAACCGCATCCTTATAAGTCATAATTTCACCATTATGAACTACAAATGCAGCAGATGAATTATCAATAGCTGTTGATAAATTATCAAAAGATTCTTGTGATGCACCCATTAAAGCTAACATACCGGGTAATGCAGTTGTACCAAATACCTGTACCGCATCTGACAATTTCTCTTGCTCTGTAACTGGTAATTTCTTTCCATACTCTTGCATTATCTGTTCAGATGTCTTTAATGTACCATCAGCATTTGTTACATCTATATTTAGATTTCCAAATATACCTCTTAATTCTTCCAATTGCTGCCTTAATGGTTTAACATTACCATTCAAATCAGTTGCTGAAAAATCATATTTAGCCATTGCTTCAGCAGCTTTATCTGTAGGAGCAATCAACCTTTTAAGACCTTGTCTTAAAGTTGTACCTGCCTGTGATGCTTTAACACCTGTATTAGCCATAAGACCAAGTGATAAAGATACATCTTCCATACTATAACCAAATGCACCTGCAATTGGTGTTACATACTTAAATGATTCACCTAGCATATCTACATCTGTATTACTATTAGCCATAGTGGAAGCCATTATATCGGCTAGTCTTGTAGCAATTGGTACCTCTTTATTAAACCCGCCTCTTATAATATTAACAGATTCATCAGCAGAATGACCAAAACCTGTAATAGCATCTGTAACAATATCAGATGTTCTTGCCAACTCTGTATTTCCTGCTGCCGCCAATGATAAAACAGCAGGAATACCAGAAATCATATTATCAGCAGACCAACCTGCCAAACCCATGTAATACAAAGCATCTGCTGACTCTTTAGCTGTAAACTTTGTATCATTTCCCATTTTAATAGCAGTAGCTCTTAAAGCATTAAAAGCTGTATCCGCATCACTCGTACCCTCTTCATAAGATACACCTAAATCGCTAGCGGCTTTTGAAAGAGCCTTCATATCTGTCTCTGTTGACATACTTACAGCTTTTACATCTGACATTGACTTATCAAACTGTGCACCCGACTTTATTGATGCTACACCAAATCCTACAACTGGAGCTGTTATACCAGCCGTGAGAACCTTTCCTACGCCGACCATACCTTCTCCAACTTTAGTTGCAGTATTTGAAACATTTTTAAAACCTGTATTTAGTCTTTGGGCATCGGCCATTGCTATATCTATACCTCTTGCAAATCCAGTCGCATCTAAGGTAAGAAAAGCAACAGCTGTACCTAAACCCATAGCCAATATTAACACCTCCTTTCATTAAATGGTTTTCTTATATGCACCATTTTTATATCCCATATTGCTATACAAATCTCTAGCACTTTTAAAGTGAGTAGCCTTAGGTACATCATCTTTTATTTTGAAACGAGGCTTATTTTCTTCATTTTGCATCATTATCTGAATATACGAACATGCTTCATCAAAACAAAAGGCTGTATATTCGTCCATTTCTGGAAATAACTTGCTTGGTCTACATTCATATAATTTTGATATAGCTATTACAGATAATATTCTATCACTCGTTACGAAATTGTCTCACCCCGGCAATTCCTCTCTGTGAATATGAGAATATCGCCATAAGTTGTTCATCCGTAAGCTCTATACCTTCATCCTGTATCTCTTTCCACGAAGGTTCAATAAGCGATGCTTCACAAATAATCTCTACAACATTCATCATTTCTTCCAATGAATTATTATCACCAATAGTTGAAGTACCATTAGAAAATAACTCAGTAGCCTCACTTAAAAGACTATTAGGTATCTTACCCTTCTTTACCATAGCTAAAAGTGAAGGTCTACGCATTCTTGCGATAAAATCTTCACCCTCAACAAAACCTGGCAACTGTACAAGTTCACCTGCAGCCTGCTTTTTAAGACTTGATATACTTGTAACTTTTAATGGTTTATTTAATTCTTCTTCTACTTTTTGTGCAAAACTCTTTTTAACTGGTTTAACCTCTTTAGACTCATTATCTATCTGACTAGCAACTGCATTTATCTGCTCCTGTGTAAGACCCATAGCTAAAAGCTCGCTCTCTGTATATGTTTTTGTCATTTTAAACCTCCCAATATGAAACATGCCCAGAGGCCACTTTGACCTCTGAGCTATAATTGATTAACTTATACTTATTTAATTTGCTGTAGCCGTAACAACAACATCACCAGTAACACTAGATATTGAAATAACTCCACCTGTAGCAACCGTACTTGTAATATCAGTACCACCCATAGTAACTGTTACATTACCGAGTGTATAACCTTCATTTGCTGTAAGTACAGCATTATAAATATTACCATGTACTATACTTGTTGCCTCATTTGAAGAAGTAACATTTGTGAGGTTATTTGTAATTGTATACGTATTTATTGTAGCTGAAGCTGAAATACTGATGTTGCCTGTAACGGGTGAAATATTTACATTACCTGTTGAACTATTATAAGCTCCTGCAGTAATATCTGTTCCGCCCATAGTAACAATAACATTATCAATAGTATAACCATCATTAGGTGTAAGCTTGGTGATATAATTTCCTCTATCTTCGATAGTGGTAGCAGAGTTACTTGAAACAACGTTTGATAAGCTACTTGAAATATTATACTTAACAACCTCTGTACCAGGTCCCTCTGTATTATAATCACCAATAAGAACAGGTAATGATGTTACAGTTGAAATTTCATAAGGTGCTTCACCTGTATTGGGTGCAGAATTGATTGTATATTCAGGAGCACGGAATGCACCATCCTCTGAATTAAATGCAACTGGTACACCCTGGCAGTTAGGATAATGTGTTTTCTCATATCCTGTAATTACGCCTGCTGCATTATAAATTGCTGAATAAGCATTCAATCCAAATACTTCACCCTTGTCACTTGAACCTGCAAGTGGCGGCGTATACTTTGCAAAACCATAATCTGTCTGCTGTGTTGTAATATCTGTATGTGTTTCATCAGTATAATAATAAATTGTACCACCCTGAAGTATTTTAACAAGTTCAGGAATAAATACATTATCATGCAATGTAATTTCGTGACCAGTAATAGTAACCTCTGCAGGTTTCTGTGCACGAAGTTTTCCTTTTACTACCAGACGTACGGCATCTTCTTCCTCAGTTTGTACTTCAACCTCAATCTGATTAGCCGTATCAAAACCAATCTCACCATCCCTAGTTTCAATGGTGACAAGGTTTACATCAATAGTAGGAATTTGGTTTTTAGCATTTTTAGCATTTGCCATTTCTAAAACCTCCTAATTCTTTTTATAACACTCATACTCAATTGTCTGTTGATGTTCCTTGAGTATGTCGTCATAAAATGATGGTTGCATTTGACCATAATCTCTAATCATTGGATATAACTCCTTCATAGCTTTCTTTACAGCCATTACTAATGGTTCAAGTTTGCTATATTGCTTTTTAGGTACACATACAATCACTGAATATTGTTCCCTAAATGAACTGATAGATATATGATTATAGCCACCATCATTCTTGACTACTACATATGGTTCGGTGCACTCACCTTCTTTTTGGGCCGGTGAATAAACATCGAACCCATGCTCTTTCAAGCAGGTATAAATGTCCATCCACCTTGACTCTTTATAATTAAATGTCTCAGGATTGATAGCCATATATTACCTCCTATACATGTACTTCTCCAAAAATAGAACCTAATTCACTAATTACTCTTGAACTAAATACCCTCATTGTAGGTTCTATTATTGCAAACCTTTTACCCATTGAATTTTCAAGATAATAACCATAAAAAATATCTGAACCATGAGATAATTGTATTGTTTGTGACCAACCTGCTTTTGATTTTGTTACATTAGTATGTAAACCTCTCTCGGCATTACCAGTTCTATTTGTCCATGGATGGTTTTGTTTAGCATACAACTCCATATCCCTTGACAAATCACTAGTATAAAAATCAAGAGCTTGTTTAGCACCTACAAAATACACCCTTAAATTCATTGTATCAACTGGATTTCCGCGGAGTTTTAGGTCCACTCTCAATATCATCCACCCCCTCAAACGAAATATCAAAAGCTATATTTAACTCCTGATAATTTCTCAAACCTGTACATATATACTTTTTCTCACCAAAGAAACATACATCACCAATTCGTACATGTGAATACTCTTCACCTTCTTCATTATCTTTAAAAAATACATCTTCAAAAAGACAATAAATTTGTGGTGTCTTTTTATTTCTTTTTACACCTGCTTCTTGTCCAGTCAAATAAATATATGTATCAAGTGTATGTGGAGCATATTCGTGGTATAATCCATGTATGGTTAAAATCTTTTTAAGTTCACCAGTTGGTTCACCATATTCATTTAACTCAGGACGATAAATATCATGGTATGTACCAGACCTCTTTATCTCCCTTTTTATCTTATACCTCTCCATCTTGAAGTTAATTGACATTTAACCACCTCCAAGAATACCAGAGTTATACCTTCTATACCTTGAAGCAAGTCTTTTAAAATAACTTGAAGTATCCTGAGTTGTCATACCAGAAAGAGCTAATGAGGAATCCTCAGATTTAAGTATAAGTAATTCATAAATCGTAGCCTCTACATCCCCATTATTCTTTTGAAGGTAATACTCAACATCTTCTTCTGGGTTATCAAAATAAGGCATTTGCTCTTCTCTGATTTCCTTTAAAACTCTTTCAACATTTGTCATTTATTTACTCCTCAGCCAAAACCTTAGCTTCCAAATCAAGTGCATCTTTAATAATTGCTCTTGCCTGTTTTAAACTTTTAGCACCAGAAACATCATATCCTTTTGCTGCTGCAAATTCCTTTATTTCTTCCTGATTCCACTGAGATATTGGTCTCTGCAATAACTCTTCAAAATCATCTGCAGTTTCACCAGAATTATCTACAGTTACGGGTTTCTTTACCTTATTAGGCTTATTTAAACCAACAGGTCTAAAACCCATATTTTTGTAAACTATTACAGCACCTTCTGGGATTACAAATGTTTCTACTCCATTTGTAACTGATACCATTATATCTTCCTCCTTAAAGAGGGGTAGCGATGGGAAAGTGAAAGCCGACTAACTTTCCCACCCCTCTTTTATTCTTTATTTATTAGGGCTCTTCGGGTACAACACTAATAATACCAACATTTTCTGCCTGCTCAAATGAAGGCATACAAATCATTGATACAATAGTTTCTACGTTTACGGGGTCAACCTTAGTTGCAGTAACAACAGCAACACCAACATCTGTTATAGATACGTTAGCAGCTGTTCCTGTCATAAGGTCAGACTCAGCGGGAGTAGTACCAAACCAAGTATTACCAAGAGCACCAGCAGGGAATAATACAAATGTATCATCCGGCATAAACTTCTGTGTCTGTTCCTGCTCATCTTTATAACGCTTCTCATTTACCATTATAGTAATACCAAGAGTATCACTAATATATGTTGTAAGCATTGAATCTGTAATTGTACCAACAATAGGATTTACGGCGTAAATTTCTTTTGCTATCTTTTCATTAGCACGAATATCACGCCATACGGCACGAGTTGTCATAGCTCTTGTACATTTTTCACCGGTTTCATCCTCAATAAGCTCTATCATAGAACGAATGTCCTCGATAGGGTCTGAATTGATATGGTCTGCCCATGCAGTTTCAACATTTACCTTATGTTCAGCAGGTATACCATAATCATATGTATATGCCTGTCCATTTGATACAATAGCAACCACACCAGTTGTAAGAGCCATCATTCTCATCCTTTCGCGAGAAGCACGAGCTGCACGGAGCAGATTTACTTCATCATCAAAGATACGATTGAGAATAGCATCAATATATGCCTGATTTCCAGTTTCAAGAACCATATTAAGTTCCTGTCGCATTTCTTCATCAATATACATTGATTCTTTGAAGTACGGCATTTCTGTCTGCATTGTCGAGAAACCAATACGTCCTCTAGGAATAGCAGCTGCATCGAAAGCACTAGACTTAAGTACAATCGGCAAACCTCTTGCACCTTTAAGCCACTTCAGTGTTAAACCACGCTTTTTCTGAGCAGGGAATAACTCTTCACAAGGATAAGGAGCTTCGTCCTTTGTAAGCTCTTCCCAGTAAGCAGTTAATTCCTGACTCGTCATAAAATCAAAAATACTCATAACTACCTCCTTAAGCTCTCAAGAATGAAACCTGACCAATGGTATTATTACCTGCAGTTACCTTTGCCTGTACATCATCTTCAAGACGATTAATGTTAACAAAACCCCAAATCAGAGCAGTTCCATTATTGTTACCATCAGTTACATCGACATTATGCAAAAGTACTGCATTTGCTTCTACAGCAGGGTTATCACCAGATGCCTCAGCAGGTACCTCACCTACAGCATTAAGGTTTGCAAAGTCGATTTTTATGGGTGTACCAGCCTTGGCAATCTTAAAAGTTCTACCATTAGAAGTAACGGTAGTACCAAGAGCCTGCGGTACAATACATCCAACGGAGAGCTGAAATTCAACATTCTCCAAAATCTGGACCGGTTTATCATAAGTATACGGTCCCTTTATGCCTGTATTATTCAGCATGACTTTTACCTCCTATTTTAATCTCCCCAAAAGCTTGTCTTGGGTGTTTGGGATTTGCGGTTTTCAGCCAATCTCTTTCCGATACCAGTAATTCCTTCCTTATTTGATGAATTACTATTTCCACCGGTAGCAGTCTTGCCTGTTCCCTTCTTCCCTGTACTCTGTTTTTCTTTACCTGTTTCATTACCATCCCCAAACCATACAGAGTATTTTGATTTGAGGTCTTTTGCTACAGTTTCAACATCAAGAGTATCATTAGCAGAAATTCTCGATAATGCAATAATAACAGCATCATCTACATAATCTGCAGATATGCCAGCCTGCATTAAAGCAGCTTTTGCTTCAGCATGCCTCAACTTCTCGGACATATCCATCATTTCCTGTTGCTGTTTAGCATCTGCCTCTGCTCTTTTTTCTTCCTCGGATTTCTGTGCTTCAACGAAAGCCTTAAACATCTGAACTGCAGATGTATCGTCAGGGTCTATACCGAGTTCATTATACACCGCATTTCTTCCCTGATGCTTTTCTCTAGCCATCATTCTACTTACTTCATCCTGAGTAAAAACTCTCTCTTGTTTCTGGCTGTCTGTAGTCCCCGTACCATTATCTCCAGTTGTGGAATTTCCACCAGCCTGGTCCGATGTTCCTTCATTCTGATTATTTTCTGAGTTATTCATTCCTAATGCTTCTGCCAAAGCAGCTACAACACTATTTTGTTCTTCACCCATTTTTATTTCTCCTATACACTCTAATTTATTACTGTTTCAGGATTACTAATCACTTATAAAGAAAAGCATATTTTAACTTCTTCCTTACTTTGTAAATTTTTAAATACAGTATTGTTGTATTTCTTCATCAAATTTAACCTTGCATTTGCAAGTTTCGTCCTCGAATTTTCTAACTTTGTTTTTATTTTATTTGGTGGTGTTTGATTTTTACTATTATACACCATTGCTTGCTTCAAAGCAACTTTACTGTATTCTAACAATCTCTTCGTGTTATCGTTATCAATTTGGATATAATGGATTCTACCACATTTAGGACACTTATACCAAATTATATAAACAATTTTTTCATCATATGTTTTAAATGTTGTAGTTTCTACATTTGAACTGTCTAACTTCATTTTATAACTACAATCTTCACAAATAGCATCAATTTCTAAATGCAACAATTTTGTCACCTCTTTTATTATAACAAAAATTTAAACAATTGTCAACAAATTTTATAAATATTTTCAAAAATTTTAAATCAACAGCTTCAACCAGTTTCCATCCTAAAAGAATTGATACATATTTTATCATATAATATATTAAAATCCATCCTGGTGGACGATAATAAAGAATATTGATATTTAAAATCTTATAATCTTATCGGTAAATCTTTGAAGCTTAGGATAATATATAGGGTTTTCATAAAATCCCTTTATATCATTCATGGCCTTTTCTCTATCAACAACAGGTTCTATTTCACACATTCCATTTGGATGGTCATAAGGTATATTAGATACCTGATAAATTGTACCGTCCCTATCTAAACATATTGGACATGGATGATTACCAGCAGCTATCCATAAATAACCCTCAACAAACGGATTATTTTTCGTCATTTCTATCAAAACTTCTTGATATGTATGTTGTAATGTTGTTCTAACAAGTCTAATAGCATTGTAATCTATTTTTTTATTACCAACAGGAAATCTTACAATATTCCCATTCTTATCAGTTATATTTGTAGTCCATGGCAATCTTTTATTTGGATTTACATATCTCTCGATATTTTTAGCTATATCCAAAATATCTTCATCTAAGGCAACTCCTTTTGCTATTATATTGTAAATATCCTTTTCGTGGCCTTGACCAATTTTCCATACCCTTTGACTTAAACCATTAAATCCTTTATATATCTGACCTGTTAATATTCGATTTACCGCACTCTTCTTTTCATTTGAAAATCTGTATTCAAAACCACTAGTATTCATACCTAAACTTTTTAACCAACGTTTGTTTGTTCTAACAACTGCATCACCTACATCAGATGCTCCATTTCTTACGGTTCTCTCTATATCGGCTGTAAGTTGTTTACTTGCATTTCTAAGTTCATAATATAACCTAGCCAACTCTCTTTCTTTCATTAAAGAGCTAGAAGTACCGAGGCTCTTTAGTCTTTTAGCCTCGGCCTTAACTTCCCTAGCCCATTCATTATAGAGTTTTCGTATATACCGCATTTCTCGTTTGGTTATACTATTCCTCTGTGATACAGCATCACTAAATGGTTTATATTCCACTATTTTCTACCCCATCCCCAATTTTTATTTGAACTTGTAGTATTTGTTCGCTTTCGAGTATCATCACCTTTCAGCACTGTCTCTCCAGCTTTGGAAAAATCACTCTCTCTACCAACAATATTTGATGCCTTATTATCTCCATTAAACCTACTTACAAGAGCATTTGATTCCTCTTGTATTTCATCACCAAATTGTGACATTTCTTCATCTTCTTCATTAGCATCAAAATCCTGCATGTTTCCGTCAGTATCAAATGATGCATCCTCTAAAATCTGACGTTCATAAGCTATCTGTTCCAGCTCTTCTTGTACCTGAGCATCGGTATACCTTCTCCATTTTTGCATATAAGTTTTTCTTGACATTGTCTGACTTTCAATTTCAGCAAGGTCTGACGTCTTTTCCTCAATTTCATCCTCAGGTAATGGCGTATTTTGGGTAACCTCTACTATAAAATCTACATCTGGCACTTTCTCTTCAATATAATAAGAAATACAATTTGGATATTTCTTCCCACCCTCTATCAACATTTCAATCATGCTTTCAAGAGCAGGTCCCCATACCTTCATTTTTTCCTTACACCTAACAATTAAAGGCCAATATACAGCCTTTAGTGCCTTACCGGTTGTTATACTATTCATCATAGCATCCAATGTAATATTAGGCATATCTACCTGTTCATAACCGGTTGTCTTTACCCTATCGAGTGTTGTTTTGAGAGCTTCACTGTAATTCATCTGTGGTTCAAGTAAACCAACCATTGTTGTCTTATTATCGAGATTTTGGTCTGAACCTAAATCCCAAAAAGCACCGGCTGCTGTACTTAAATTCTTAGTTGAACTACCATCCATATCTACTACATATTTTGTGGGGTTCATTGACTTTCTTTCAGCATCAGTATCTGAATTTGCCAATTTGCTATACCACATTTCATAGTCTTTAAGTAGTTCTACCTCAGATTCACCTTTAATTTCACCAGATAAACCGTCGTTTATAATTATAACTGCTGGTATAAAGTCAATCTCTAACTCTTCGTGATTTGTAATAGTTTCTATTAACTTACATGAACCATCATAGACCTCTTCAGTAAGATACACTGTATGCTTATGACTATCACTTTCACCAGATTCCTCTAATTCAAACTTTTTCTTAAAGACCCTTTTTACTGTTTTATCTGAACTTTCCTTTGTAACTACAAAACTTACAAACTTCTTCAAAATATTGGGATTGCCTTCTTTATACTCAAAAATAAATTGTGTACTTGGTAAAAATGTAAATGTTACACCATCATCTTCATTAAAGTTTATTAAACCTGCAACTCTTTTACCAATAAAGCAATCTCTTGCAGCTTTTAATAAAATATCCTCAAACTTATTCTTTTGTAGCACAGTATCAACAAGATTCTTCAAAATTGTAAGATTCTTTACGTACTCATCAGAAGTAGTTTGTTTGTTTTCTGTTACACCTTCTGTCCCTTTAGGTTTTATAGCTATATCAGGTTCTTCCGCAAATAAAAATCTTGCCTCTTTATTTATGAGATTAGCACACATTTTATAACTCAATCTTGCTGGTGTATAATCACCATTTGCACCCTCAGGGATAAATGACTTACCTATTTTATAAATCTTATAATAAGAGCAGATTTCGCCAATTTCTTCATTAACAAAGTCGTAGTCATCGCTTTCATCCCTGATAAGTTTATAAGGTATACGGTTATAAACAGAAATATAAGCATTTGTCATTCTCTCTGCTTCGTATACCTTTTCCTCTTCGTTTGTTCCAAGACGGCTATCTGCTGTGTCTATTTCTCTTGCCATTATCCTATATAAACCTCTCCATTAGATGAAATTGCACATGCCCAGCCTGCTCCATTATTTATCCAAACAGATGAACCAGACTTTTTAACCTGTTTACAAGTCATTTTATCGCCTTTGCATAATGTAGTAATAATATTACCTGTTGTAACACTTGGTTTATTTCTCATATTAAGTGTTGATGCTTTAACAGTATACTTTTTACCTATTGTATAAGAAATACTTTTTGCATCACCAGACTTATCGTTAGAATCTTCTCTTTTATTGCCTTTAGTAACTACAGCCGTATGTCCCTGTGAAGTAGTTACAATTATATCACCGGTATATAATTTCATACCAGTCTTATACCTCTTTTTCTTTTCAAATAAACCGGACTTTTCGAGTACGCTTGGTTC
>Ga0326512_10003148_pt1 | contig 12153 bp, 8 predicted proteins | sample 1_2617_0518_D_FD_203652 | JGI IMG/M metagenome (GOLD analysis project Ga0326512, IMG submission 203652) | Bovine rumen microbial communities from UC Davis, California, United States - 1_2617_0518 | ecosystem: Host-associated > Mammals > Digestive system > Stomach > Rumen | place: USA: California... | reverse complement strand
TGACCGTCTCGACACTGAACATGGGGTCGTACATGGGGTTGTCGAGGATGTCCTCGCGTACCTCTATTTTATTGATGATATAGGCGGCCATCTGCAGGCAGTCTTTCAGCTCGTCGAAGGCAGGCAGGAAGACCTCCTTGATGATCTGCAGGTCGCGGAAGTATCCCACGGGCAGGTTGTTCATGATGAGTGTCACCTGCTGGGGCAGGGCCTGCAGCTTGTTGCACTTGGCACGAATGAGCTCGAAGACATCGGGGTTTTTCTTGTGCGGCATGATGCTGGAGCCTGTGGTGCACTCTTTGGGGAGCTTGACAAACGAGAAGTTCTGTGAGTTGAACAGGCAGGCGTCGAAGGCCATTTTTGCCAACGTGCCGGCGATGGTGGCGATAGCGAAGCCTACGTTGCGCTCCGTCTTTCCTCTGCCCATCTGGGCATACACCACATTATAGTCCATCGAGTCGAAGCCCAGCAGGTCGGTGGTCATCTGGCGGTTCAGGGGGAAGCTGGAGCCATAGCCTGCAGCAGAGCCCAGAGGGTTGCGGTTGGTCATCCGATAGGCTGCCTGCAGGAAGAGCATATCATCGCAGAGGCTCTCGGCGTAGGCGCCAAACCACAGTCCGAAGCTCGATGGCATGGCCACCTGGAGGTGGGTGTAGCCAGGCATGAGCACCTGCTTGTACTGCTCGCTCTTCTGTATGAGCTCGTCGAACAGCACTTTTACGCCGTCGGCCACCTCCATCAGCTCGTGGCGGGTGAAGAGCTTCAGGTCTACCAGCACCTGGTCGTTGCGCGAGCGACCTGAGTGGATCTTCTTGCCCATGTCGCCCAACCGGCGTGTCAGCATCAGCTCCACCTGCGAGTGGACATCCTCCACGCCATCCTCGATGACGAACTCGCCACGCTCGCAGATAGCGTAGATGTTCTTCAGCTCGGTCAGCAGCTGTGGCAGTTCGTCCTTGCCGATGAGTCCGATGGACTCGAGCATGGTGATATGCGCCATAGAGCCCAGCACGTCGTACTTGGCCAGGTAGAGGTCCATCTCGCGGTCTCTGCCCACGGTGAAGCGCTCTATCTCGGCGTTTACTTCAAAGTTCTTCTCCCAAAGCTTGTTTGCCATGTTCTTATTCGATGTTTCGTTATTTCGACATCTCGATATCTCGATATCTCGATGCTCTATTATTTATAAGGAACGAGCGCCAGGGCGTCTGCGATTTTCTCCACACCATCCTGCAGGGGGCCGCTCACCATGCCTTTCAGCATGAAGGGGATGTCGGCCTTGACGGTGACCTTCATCTTGCTGGTGGTCTCGTTGACCGGCAGCACTTGCACCCACACGTTGAAGGGCAGGGGCGACTGCACCGTCTCGAATTTCACACACCTGTTCTCCTCACGCTCACAGATGCGCAGCTTCAGGTCGCCCACAGGAGATACATTGACACTCACGGAGTCGCTGTCGAACGCAAAGTCCTTCACCTTGTCCTCTGGTATACGGTCGCGCACCTTCTCCAGATTGCTCAAATCACTGATATTGCGATACACATCCTCTACGGGATACGGTATCTGCTTCACACTACTTTCAAACTTGCTCATTGTTTCCACGTGCTTGGTGACTTGCGCCACTCGTTCAATACTTCTATTTCTTCGGGCTTGATATAGCCGGTCTCGGCAGCCTGCGCCAGCACGGCGGCATAGTCGCTCAGCGTCACCAGGCGCACGCAAGCCTCACGGAAAGCCTCTTCGGCCACAGGGAAGCCATAGGTGAACGAGGCCACCATGCCTATCACCTCTACACCATACTGGCGCAGGGCCTCGACAGCCTTCAGCGAAGAGCCGCCTGTGGAGATAAGGTCTTCCACGACCACCACCTTGGCTCCCTGCTTCAGCTCGCCTTCCACCTGATTGCCCATGCCGTGATCCTTTGGCTTCGGACGCACATAGGCGTAGGGCAGTCCCAGCTCGTCGGCCACCAAAGCGCCCTGAGCAATAGCTCCCGTGGCCACACCAGCCACAGCCTCTGCCTCAGGGAAATGTTCTTGTATGGCATGGCAGAGCTCCAACTTGACAAAAGAGCGCACATCCGCATAGCCCAGCGTCTTGCGGTTGTCGGTATAGATGGGCGACTTCCAGCCAGAGGCCCATGTGAAGGGCTCGTCGGGCTGCAGCTTGATGGCTTTGATGTCCATCAGTTTCTGTGCAAAAAGTTTCTTCATTGTATTCATAATCACTGTAATTTTGGCGCAAAGGTACGAATAAGTGAGCGAAATACCAAATTTTCTTTTCTATTATTTAAACTTTATGCATCATCGTTCGTCTTAGTAGAGTTATGAACAAGCTATTTCTTACCTTATTGCTATTGATGTGCGCCCTGACAGCCTTTGCCCAAGGCAGTGTCAACGGCAGAGTGATTGACAAGCAGACCGACGAGGCCATGCAGTTTGTCAATGTGGCTGTGCAGACCCCTGCCGGCAAGATGGTGAAGGGAGCCATCACCGATGCCACTGGTCAGTTCTCGATAGGTGGCCTGTCTGATGGCACCTATCTGCTGCAGGTGTCGTTTGTGGGCTATAAGACCATCAGCCGCAAGTTCACTCTCACGCCCCAGCATCGGCGCGAACACTATAATACGCTCTATCTGAGTGAAGATGCGACCCTTCTGAAAGAGGTGCAGGTGACCGGACAGCGCTCGCAGATGAAATTGGAGGTAGACCGCAAGGTGTTTACGGTAGACCAGGTGTTGGCAGCAGCAGGAGGTGTGGCCACCGACCTGTTGGAAAACATTCCCAGCATCGAGGTGACCACCGACGGCGAGATATCCCTGCGCGGCAACTCCAGTGTGGAGGTGTGGATCAACGGCAAGGCCAGCGGATTGACCACTGACAACCGCTATGAGATTCTGCAGCAGATTCCTGCCGAGAGCATCGAGAAGATAGAAGTCATCGACAATCCCTCGGCCAAATACTCACCTGAAGGCTCTGCCGGCATTATCAACATTGTGCTGAAGCGCGACCGCAAGGCCGGCTATTACGGCTCGCTGCAGGCTGGCGTGAACCGCTATGGCGGCTGGAACACGGGTGGCAACATCAACTACACCAGCGGTGTCGTGGAGGCCTATGCCAATCTGGGCTATCGCCGCCGGAAGAACGAGAACGGCAGCGAGAGCCAGCAGGAATACAAGCAGACCAACCAGTATCAGACCTACGAGAGCGACGGCAAAAACCGTGGCGGCGGACTCTTTGCCCGTGCCGGACTGACGTGGCATCCCACCAAGAATGACGATATCTCGCTGGGTGGTATGACGCTGCAGGGCAAGCATAAGAATAGCTCTACGACCCCTTATCACTACGGCACCATCGGCGCGCCGGAGGACACCTACCAGATGTTTCGTCAGACCCACGATGATGGCGACCACCACATGTATCACGGTGAGATGGGCTATGAGCACCGTTTCTCCGACCAGCACAAGCTGACTGCCCACGTGGAGTTCAACCGCTGGACCAGCGACAACGACAACGTCTATCAAGACTCCGTTTGGTATGCTGCCACCCTGTCGCAGCCCACTGCCGCCACCACCTACAGCTATCAATACCGCCCCCTGCACATCCGCAACCGTTCGTGGGAAACCAAAGTGGACTATGAGAACCAGATAACAGAGCACTTCAAGCTGGAGGCAGGCTACAACGGACGCTTCTCGCATGAGAACACCCCACAGGAATCGTGGGCTGCTGCCAACTGGGACGGCAACGGCATGACCGAAGATATTGCCTACTACAACCGTTTCATCTACACCATGGATACCCATGCCCTTTATGCCACCATCAACACCAAGTTGGGTCGGCTGGGCATCATGGCTGGTCTGCGTGGCGAATACTGGAAGGTGAACACCGAGAGCTACAGCTACGCCCAAGATCATGGCACTGCCGACAAGGACGCCCCCTACAAGAAGGACTTCTTCCAGCTCTTCCCCTCGCTGTTCCTGAACTATGAGCTCACAGAGACGGCCCAACTGCAGCTGAACTATACCCGTCGGCTGCGCAGGCCATGGGGCGGACAGCTCAACTCGTTCAAGAACACTCGCGATGCCTCGATGGTGGAATTCGGCAACCCGGAACTCACTCCCGAATACACCCACAGCATCTCGCTCAACTTCCTCAAGACCTGGGCCCAGCACACGCTGAGCGTCTCCACTTACTATCGCCCCACCACCGATGTGATGCAGCGCGTGCGCTATCAGAACCAGGACGACGGACTGATGTATATGACCCAGATGAACCTCACCAAGCGTCAGGCACTTGGTGTGGAAATCATCGGCAAGAACAAACTGTGGCGCGTTCTCGATCTGACCACCACCCTCAATGGCTACTACAGCAAGCTCGACGGCTTCGACTATATCATTGAAGGTCAGCATGTCACGGGCGAAGGCGACAAGAGCTTCTCGTGGGATGCCCGCATGCTGGCATCCGTCATCCTGCCCTACGACATCAGCGTCCAGGCCACAGGCAACTACCGCTCGCGTGGCGTCATCACACAGGGCTACCGCAAACCCAACGCATCGCTCGATCTGGGTGTGCGCAAGACCTTCTTCAACAAGCGGCTGGCTATGGCCTTCAACTGGCGCGACGTGTTCAACAGCCGCCACTGGGAGAACTATACCGAGAGCGACACCTTCTGGCGTCATCAGAAGAACTATCGCAAGCCCAACTTCAACTTCCAGCTGACCTGGAACTTTGGCAACATGAATAATGACAAGCGGCGCGGACCACGCGAAGAGTTGCAGGGTGGCGACGACAACGGACAAGGCCAAGACAATAACCAAAGCAGTGGACAAGGCAACTTTGGCGGCGGAGAAGAATAATTTTTTCTTCTTCTAACCCTTGACCTTTGGTCAAGTTTGGCAGCAACTCGAAAATACAAAGAAAAAAAAGCTGATTTTTCTTTGTGTTTTGCTTGATTTGCACTACCTTTGCACCCGATTATCAAGGGGTGCTCACATGTTGTGGGCTGAGATGATACCCTCGGAACCTGATACGGACAATGCCGACGCAGGGATGATGAGTAAGCAGAACCCCTTATTTTTGTAGTATTAATAAATAAGGTAAAAAGCATGAGAAAGTTTTTTTTCTTGTCTGTATTGGCTTGTACAGCGAGTCTGCAGGCACAAAACACCAAAGCACTCTACGACTCCACGCAGGTGGAACAGTTGCAGGAGGTTGTCGTCAAGGGCGTGCGCGCACAGAAGAACGCGCCTTTTGCCGTGGCCAACATCAAGAAGGCCACACTGAACGAATTCGCCAAGACCGGTAAGGAGCTGCCGTTCCTCTTCTCGCAGACGCCAGGCGTGCTGGCATGGAGTGAGAACGGACTGGGCACGGGTACCACCTATATGCGAATCCGTGGTGCCGGCGACTCGCGCATCAACGTCACACTCGACGGTGTACCCCTCAACTCGCCCGAGGACCAGTGTGTGTTCTGGGCCAACATGAACTCGTATGGCTCGCTCTTAGGCTCAGTGCAGATACAGCGCGGCGTCGGCACATCGACCAATGGCGACGGCGCCTTTGGCGGTACGGTGGCCCTGTCGAGCGCCATGCCGTCACAGAAGGCCGGTGGCGAGGTGTCGTTCTCTTACGGTTCGTTCAACACCATCAATTTTGGCGGTAAGTTCTCTACCGGACTGCTGGGCAAGCACTGGATTCTGGAAGGCGCCTACCATCAGACCACTACCGATGGTTTCCTGCATGGCACGAAGGGACGCAGCGGCAACTACATGGGCGGAGTGACCTATATCGCGAATGACGATTTTGTCGTCCGCTATAAGAACATCGGCAACTTCGAGCGCACCGGTCAGGCCTGGAACGGCGTGACCGCAGGCACCAACGACCTGAGTATCATGGATGGCACCTACGGCGACAAGACAGGCATCCGTACCTATAAAGATATGTACAACAAAGGCCTGGGCAAGTTCAACTCGCTCTATGAGCAGCTGATTATCAACGACGACGGCACCTACGCTACTGAGCGCTACCAGATGGCCGATGGCAGCTACTGGAACCGTACCACCGACAACTTCTGGCAAGACCACAACCTGCTGTCGGCAGCCTGGACCATCAACGACCACTGGAGCACCACGGCCTCGCTGCACTACACCTACGGCTACGGCTACTACGAGGAGTTCCGTCCGCAGAACAAACTGTCGAAATTCGGCTTGGTGGCTGCCGACGGTGATGGCAACAACATCAAGCGCACCGACTTTGTGCGCAAGAAGGGCCTCACACAGCATACCTATGGTATGGTGTGGAACGCCAACTATAAAGACGAGAAGTGGGATGTTATCGGCGGCTTCTCCGTCCAGCGTTTCGACGGCAACCACTTCGGTCGCGTCACCTATGCTGCCAACGACTTCGTGCGTCAGAAGTACCTCTCTAATGGTTCCCATACCTACTACGACTCCGATGCCACCAAGATAGACTATAGCCACTTTGTGAAGGCCGCCTATCACATCAACGACCACTGGGATGTGTTTGGCGACGTGCAGTTCCGCTATGTCAGCTATAAGACCGACGGTATCAACGACAAGTTCTACGATGACGCCTCGGGCTACTATAATCAGCAGCTCGACATCAATGCCAAGTATGGATTCTTCAATCCCAAGGCCGGCTTCTCCTGGAGCCTTGACGGACACCGTGTGTATGGCTCTCTGGCCATGAGTCACCGCGAGCCGGAGCGTAACAACTTTACCGACAATGGCAGCTACCCTGCTCCGAAGGCTGAACAACTATTGGACTATGAGCTGGGTTACACCTATAATGCCAACAACTGGCGTGCAGGCATCAACGCCTACTATATGGACTACAAAGACCAGTTTGTGCAGACGGGTGCCGTGAGTGATATCGGCGAGAACCTGACGACCAATATCAAGGACTCCTACCGCATGGGTATCGAGTTGCAGGCAGGCATCGACCCCACCTCGTGGCTCACCATCGAGGGTAATGCCGCCCTGAGCAAGAACAAGATCAAGAACTTCGACGAGGTGGTGGAAGACTGGGACGACTGGGAAGGCAACCCCGACGCAGCAGCCTACCACTGTGACGGCGATGGCGACGGCATGCGCCACTTCCACTATGCCAACTCCACGCTGGCCTTCTCGCCGTCGGTCATCCTCAATGGCTTTGTCAATATCCACTGGAAGGGCATCCAGGCCACTTGGCACACCAACTTTGTGAGCCGTCAGTATCTCGATAACACTGAGAACTGCGAGCGTTCACTGCCCTGCTACTCGGTGTCGAATGCCAGCATCAGCTACACGCTGAAGCCTAAGAAGGTGGTGAAGGAAGCCATCTTCGGTCTGAACTTCTCGAACATCTTCAACCGTCGCTACGCCGCCAGTGGCTGGGTTTACTCTGCTGTGTGCGAGAGCTACGGCCACAGCAACGACAACCGTTATTATCAGATTGGCTTCATCCCCATGGCTGGCTTCACCATGATGGGCAATGTGACGCTGCGGTTTTAGATAAGAGATAAAAATGATGGATTTTATTGTTGCCCATTGGCTTGACATCACGACCACAATCCTCGGACTGGCCTATATCCTGCTGGAGTACAAGGCCAGCGTGTGGATGTGGGCGGTGGGATTCCTGATGCAGGCGCTGGGCATTGTGCTCTACTACCAGAAAGGACTCTATGCCGACTGCGGCATGGAGTTCTACTATCTGGCCATGACGATGTATGGCTGGTGGCGCTGGGTGAATCATGGGGACGGTTCTCATGATCAAAGCGTAGCGGCGGATCAGAAGAACCGCCCCCATGATTCACGTGATTCACGTGATTCAGATATCCGCCACTTCCCCAGTTGCCTTGTGTTGCCTTGGCTGGCTATTATTGCAGCCGTCTGGGCCGTCATCTACTGGCTGCTGGTCACCTTCACCAACAGCACCGTTCCCCTGGCCGACTCGTTCACCACGGCCTTGAGCATTGTGGGCATCTGGGCACTGGCCCACAAATATCTGGAACAATGGTTCATCTGGATAGCCGTCGACGTGGTGACCTGCGTGCTCTATTTCTACAAGGACATCCCCTTCAAGGCCTCGCTCTATGCCCTCTACGTCGTCATCGCCATCGCGGGCTACGTCAAGTGGCGCAAGCTGATGAAGCAGGAGTGAGCGGTCAGAGCTTCACATCCAGAAACCGGAGCTCGGCTTCGAGCATAGCCAGTTTGGGCATGTCGTAGCCGGCCTCGCGGGCTATCTCGATGGGGCGTGTGTAGAGATAGTGAATCTCCATGGGACGGTGGAAGTCGTAGTCCAGTCGCATGGAGGGCGAGTAGGGCGTCATGGCATCCGTCATCTCCAGCATCTGCTGGGCAAAGCCTTCGTCGATGTTCTTCACACCCAGATGCTGGGCGGCCCCGATGACCTCCATCATCTGTTCGTAGATGAGCTGGCGCGTGGCCGGATGCTGCAGCAGCAGGTTGGTCTGAGTCTTCAGCGCCACGGTCATCCCGTTGAAAGGCATGTTCCACACGGCCTTCTTCCAACGCGCCTCGTGATACTCCACCAGTCCGGCCTTCACTCCGGCACGGTTGAAGTCGGCTACCACCTGCTGCAGCCGGGTCTCGTCGCGACAGGAGTAGTTGCCCAGATTGATCTGTCCGTAGCATTGATGGTTCACCCGCCCAGGCTCTGTCTTGGCCGAGCAAATAAAGGCCAGTCCGGCAGCCAGTTGAACGTCAGGAAACAGTTGCTGCACGTCCTGTTCCACCCCGATGCCATTCTGAATGAGCACCACCAGTGTGTGCTGGCCCAACAGCGGGGGTAGCAAGGTTTTCAGCATCCCATTGTTAATAGACTTCAGACATACCAGCACCACATCGCATGGTGGCATCGCCGCCGTGCTGTTATATACCTGAGGTCTGTCCAGATGGAACGACCCGTCGCACGAGTCAATCTGCAAGCCGTGCTCCCTGACATGTTCATAATCGCTGCGCAGCAGGAAGTGCACCTCCTGTCCGCTCTGTGCCAGCCGTGCTCCATAGTAGCCGCCGATGGCTCCCGTACCTATTACTCCGTATTTCATACTGTTTAGTTTCTGAATGCGGATGCAAAAGTACTAAAAAAATGTTTTATTCTGCCCTGCGCAGCAACTTTTTTTCTTTTCGTTTGTCGTCACTATGCTCTATAATGCTGATAGTCAATCGGTTATCGGTGACGATAAAAATGCAGCGTGACGATAAAACCTTTTTGCGGTGTGACAGGTGAAAATCCCACACGCGGGGACTTTTGTCCCACAGCTTGGGATGTTGTGGGTTGGTGCTCAGAATCTCCCTTTACCGTTTGTCGTCACTATTCACGTTTGTCGTCACGCTGTAATATGCAGATATATAGATAGTTAGATAGTGAGCGACGACAAAACGGGTGAAAAATAAAAAAGGAGTTCCGTTCGGAAATGCTCAAATAAATTTGGAATTTCGCTCACTTATTCGTACTTTGAGCTACGCTCGAAAGTAGGCTGCATCTCGGAAATACAAAGAAAATCTTTTTTTTCTTTGGTATTTCGCTCGATTTGCACTACCTTTGCACCCGCTTAACGTTAAGAGTATGATGATTGAACAACAGATAATGGCGGCAGCACAGGCTGCCGTGAAGACACTCTACGGGCAGGACGTGCCCGAGAAGATGGTGCAACTGCAGAAGACACGCAGTGAGTTTGAGGGCAGTCTGACCCTCGTGGTGTTCCCCTTCGTAAAGATGGCGCGCAAGAGTCCTGAGCAGACGGCACAGGAGCTGGGCGAATATCTGGTTCAGCACTGCGAGGCCGTAAGCAAATTTAATGTGGTGAAAGGCTTCCTCAACCTCAGCATCAGCGACGAGGCTTGGCTCCATCTGCTGACCGCCATCGACAAGGACACCCACTACGGCGAGAAAGTCGCGGACGAGGCTTCTCCCCTCGTCATGATCGAGTACAGCAGCCCCAATACCAACAAGCCCCTCCACTTGGGCCATGTGCGCAATAACCTGCTGGGCTGGAGCCTGGCGCAGATTATGGCGGCCAACGGCAACCACGTGGTGAAGACCAACATCGTGAACGACCGTGGTATCCACATCTGCAAGTCGATGCTGGCCTGGCTGAAGTGGGGCAACGGCGAGACACCCGAGACCAGCGGCAAGAAGGGCGACCACCTCATTGGCGACTACTATGTGGCTTTCGACAAGCACTATCGCGAAGAGGTGAAGCAGCTCGCAGCTCAATATACTGCTGAAGGCATGGATGCCGAAAAGGCCGAAGAGAAAGCTAAGCAGGAGGCTCCCCTCATCAAGGAGGCCCACGAGATGCTGGTGAAGTGGGAGCAGAACGACCCCGAGGTGCGCGCCCTGTGGGAGAAGATGAACAACTGGGTGTATGCCGGCTTCGACGAGACCTACCAGAAGATGGGCGTCTCGTTCGACAAGATATACTATGAGAGCCAGACCTACCTGAAGGGTAAGGCCAAAGTGGAAGAAGGACTCACCAAGGGCCTCTTCGAGCGCCACGACGACGGCTCGGTGTGGGCCGACCTCACCAACGAGGGTCTCGACCAGAAACTGCTGCTGCGCAGCGACGGCACCAGCGTCTACATGACGCAGGACATCGGCACCGCCGAGATGCGCTTCCAGGACTATCCCATCGACAAGATGATCTATGTGGTGGGCAACGAGCAGAACTACCACTTCCAGGTGCTCTCTATCCTGCTCGACCGCCTCGGCTTCAAATGGGGCAAGGAGCTGGTGCACTTCTCCTACGGTATGGTGGAGCTGCCCAACGGCAAGATGAAGAGCCGCGAGGGCACTGTGGTGGATGCCGATGACCTGATGGAACTGATGGTGAGCGATGCTCGCCGTGTGGCCGATGAAGCTGGCAAGAATGCTGACATGACGGAGGAAGAGAAGCAGGAGATAGCCCGCATCGTGGGTATGGGTGCACTGAAGTACTTCATCCTCAAGGTCGACGCCCGCAAAAACATGCTGTTCAACCCCGAAGAGAGCATCGACTTCAACGGCAACACCGGTCCTTTCATCCAGTATACCCACGCCCGCATCCGCTCGATTATTCGAAAGTACGATCATTCTCGGGGGGACGAAGGTACGGAGGTACGGGGGGACGAGAATAGTAATCTCGCGCCCTCAGCCTCGTCAGAGGCTATCCCCCTCACCCCCGCGCCACCGACACTCTCCGACAAGGAGATCGAGCTCATCCAGAAGCTGAGTGAATATGGTGCTGCCGTGGAACAGGCCGGCAAGGACTACAGTCCCAGCGGCATCGCCAACTACTGCTATGAGCTGACGAAGGTGTTCAACCAGTTCTATCACGACTACAGCATCCTCAACGAGCCCGACGAGCAGAAGAAGCAGACGCGCCTCGTCATTGCCCGCAATGTGGCCAAGATTCTGAAGAACGGTATGGCCCTGCTGGGCATCGAGGTGCCCGAGCGCATGTAGTATGGTTCAGAACCCTCCCGACTATCGCCACGACACCGTGCTGCCCTTGCCCCTTGAGGTGAAGGCAGACGCGTGGGCTGTGGATGCGGCGTGCAGCGGCAACCCTGGGCCGATGGAGTATCAGGCCATCGACCTGGCTACGGGTGCGCAGGTGTTCCACTTCGGCCCCGTGAAGGGCACCAACAATATCGGCGAGTTTCTGGCTATCGTCCATGCCCTCGCTCTCTGTTGGCAGAAGGGTTTGCACGACAAGACCATCTATAGTGACTCTTACAATGCCATCCTCTGGGTGAACAAGCGGCAGTGTAAGACCAAGCTGGAGCGCACCCCGCAGACGGAGCCGCTCTTTCAGATTATCCTACGGGCTGAAAACTGGCTTCGCACCCATCAGTGGCAAAACCCCATCATCAAGTGGGAGACGAAGCAGTGGGGCGAGGTTCCTGCCGACTTCGGCAGGAAGTAAAGCCTCTCACCGTCCTCTCCAAGGGGGAGGGCGTTATCACTTAGTGTATATGACAAAGGTGTTACTGCCGTATATCTGTTGTGAATGTACATGGATATCGGACGGCAGTTGGGGTGCCCGAGTGCCATCGGCTACCGTTTGGCACTGATTGGTTTCTACGTGTATCTCGTCATACAGACCTGCGGCGAGGAACGACTCGTGGGTCTTCAGTCCGCCCTCGAC
>Ga0326512_10003147_pt1 | contig 12154 bp, 11 predicted proteins | sample 1_2617_0518_D_FD_203652 | JGI IMG/M metagenome (GOLD analysis project Ga0326512, IMG submission 203652) | Bovine rumen microbial communities from UC Davis, California, United States - 1_2617_0518 | ecosystem: Host-associated > Mammals > Digestive system > Stomach > Rumen | place: USA... | reverse complement strand
GAATTGTTGGACGCATTCGGATTTGAATGCATTAACGGACGCTTCATATAATATGTTTCCCACTGGGTGTATGTACAGTAATATAAATAGCTGGCACGGTGAGCAATAATCTGGTAGACACCACATACCCCATAAAAATGTTGGTTGCCATAAATGATAAGATTACCCATACGACCCCAGTAATCTTTACTGAAGCTTAATGAGTAACAGCAGTTATATGAATCACTGGAGAACCAGTACCATTTTGACCAATAAAGGTTTCCACCATAGTAGCTGGCGTATCTGTACCAGTTGTTCCATTCATAGTTGTCATTCCAATATGAATACGAAGATGAGTATGAGCCGTTGTATACATTACAGAAAAAAGATATCGGCGTAAAATATCCGGTGGCTATGGTTTCATATGTCCAGCCACGGCTTATGCTGGAAAACCAGTTGCCGTTTATATATCCGTTGGGCTTGGAAGACCATATCCAGTGTCTCATCAAGCAGTAAACAGCTTGTTGTGTAAAGTCGCAGTCGCCGGTCTTTAAAAGATTGTAGCACCTTGATGGGCTCCTGTATGGCTCGCCATCTTTTGCATTCGAACCTACCGCGGCATATCTGTCCTCAAGCCCCTGGAAGTTCTGGCTTACGTTGGTTGACAGATTGCCGGCGTTTAATCTTGGAACATTTCTAAGGAACTCATTGTCCTGCTCAAAATATCCTTCCACGGTTTTGGGATTAAGATTCCTTCCGTGTGGTCCGCCGTATAATGCCGGTGACCATTGTGATACGCCGGTGTCACGTGAATACTTGCTGTTCTCATCGGCGTTTGCGTCGGTCATTGATGCAAATGTTGAGTTACCTGAGCTTGAGCTTACATTGGTGCCACCAGTCGTGCCTATGGATTCATTGTTGTCTGATGAATTTACAGCCGCCGTTGCGAATCCGGAGTTCTGTTCCTTTTTGGCAATACCCATAGCCGCCTTCTGCTTGCTGCTTCTCTTGAAAAAAAGCTTCAATATGCGTGAGCCCTTAATCCTTATGCCCATAACCTTGTAGTCATCATCGTCCTCTTCCCCGGAAATACCAAACTCAGAAAAGTTTATCTGGTTTCCGTACTGGTCTGACAGTTCACGTGATACCACTATGGGCTCGTATGGATATACCGCGTTTTTCCGGTACGTTGTGGTAAGGATTCTTCCGTCCTTTTGAGTTTCCTTTACAACATATTCCGACTTGTCATATCCAAGCTCGTCATTCTCAGAATATAATGCATCTATTATAAGTTTTATTGCACCATCGACGACAGCTCCGTCCTCGTCGCTTTGGTTCTCAAATGTTGCCGTCGCAGCGTCAAGGGTCATATGCACAATGTCTATTGATGACAGTCCATCATCCGGGGTTGTATAAAGTGCTTGCCAGTATTTCAGGGAATCCCAGTTTGTCCATCCAGAGAATGCGGCTCCTATCTGGTCATCCCTCATTATTTTTTCACGAAGGGACAACTTTCCATAAGTATTTGCGGAGAATCTGTTGCCGTCGCCACGTGCGTATCTGTCAAGATTTGTACTGTTGAACCCATCCGATGCAACCGTGTAGAACAAATCCAGACCATCGCCACGGTCGGTTGAAATGTAATTCAACCAATAGACAGAATACGGAAAAGCTGATGGATTCCATTCTTGCAAGTTTGGAGCCGGAACACCTTCCAATGGTGTCTTGGACACCACGCTGTTCAGAGCCCCGTAAGTAAGCGCACGTGTATCACGGTACCCGGAAGGATTGTCTTCCATAATGCGGTTCGTAAGTGTCAAGTATGACGGTGCGCGTCCTTCCTTGCCGGAAAGAAGCCCTTCCTGAATGTAAATGGAAATGTCCCATTCAGTCAAGTATGTGGACACTATGCCGGTGCACTGTTCAAAAATGTGCTGCAAAAAAGAAATGTTGTCGTTTATAGCCTTATATGCCGGCAAACGGTACGTAGGGTCTTTGCGTAAGCTTAAAAGCCTTGCGGTGTCATAAGTAATGGAATCTATGTCCACATCATTTTCGTAAACCCATTTCTTTTGTTTCTTGTCCCAGCGTCTGGTTCTTATGTAGTAGTCAACATTTGAGCTTAATGATGTGCTGTCACTAAAGTTGTTTGCGGTATATGGCGGAAAGAAAAAGTTTACGTAATGCTCCTTGTAAGGTGGAACAACATTTATGTTTTTTTCAACCCAGCCCTTTCCTGGTTGATAAACTTTATTGGTATAGGAACCAATCCCAGGAATGCTGGTTTCAAGCCTCAAGTTTAAGGTTGTGTCAATGCGTCCATATTCATCATACTGACCGAAAATTTCGTGGTCTGGAATAGCCTTGCCGTTTGCATCATAAAAGTAGTCCTTAATGCCGACGGCTTTTCCCAGACGAAAATCTATGTCGCTTTCGATGGGTGCCATATAAGAATCCAGAAAAAGCTGAACGAACTCGGTCGCTTGCATGGATTCCATTGATGCCACCAATGCCGCAGATTCCGCATCGGAGATAGTGCTGGAACGTATCGGCGTTTTTGCGGATGTAGCCGCTTCCGAAGGATTCGTACCGTTTAACGCATCCTTGGTTTTAAGCCTGAGGAACTTTTGATAATCTGTAGAAGGCTTCAGACCATCCTTATTTAAAAGGTGCTCAATCTGGTCTTGTGTGTCATAAAGCTGATTTATACGGTTCTTGTAAGAAGCAAAGTTAAGCTCCGAATCTGTGTGAAAGTTTAAAACCGTGCTTTCAGAAACGTTGGTGATTTCACCGCTTCTGTCTCGTTCTATGTTTGGGTTTCTCAATTTTATTACTCCGAATATTCGTTTATGATTAATTAGTCCGAAATCAAGTTTCTTAGAAATACAGAACTCTTGTTGAAATAACTAATTTATATATGACTTTTAGTGAACTTCAGAACCGGTACCATAGTAATTCCTCATCACTGGATGCCAAATCCAAATTAAAGGCCAAAGGGTATCTGGACATAATAAACTTGTATAAGAAAAACTGCAATTCCAATGAAAGCGAAGTAGTCATGATTTCGCTTATAGCGGAATCCTATATAAAGACACAGGAACAAGTATACAGTCTTATAAAAAAAGATGAATATAGGCAGAAAATTTTGGCGGCAAAAGAATGTGTGGTGCGGTATGCCACGCCTGAAGAAATTTCCATTATTTTGGCAAGATTAAACTTTGATGACAAGTCAATGACTAATTACTTAGATTATTTAAGAGGAGCCGGGTATATGAACAGGATAAGGTATGCGGACTTTATTTCTGCTTATAACCTGATGGTATTGTAATGTTAAGATTAACACAAGTAAAATCAGATGAACTTAAAAATGTAAGCGGACTACCGGATGTCTTTCCGTTCTCATATAAATACCTTTGTAACCCGGAGTATCTTCAGGAAAAATATGAATGGTATTACATAACGGATGACCAGTTCGATGACCCTGAGGAAAGGGAAACCTGGCTGGCTTTGATTTGCGTAACAGAGGACAAGTACATTTACGGCGACAATCTTCACTTGTCGGTAATAGAAGTCGCTACACCTATACAGGGCATGTGCATAGGTACACGTGTCATAAACAAACTTATGGAAATCGCATTGGACAATAATTATACGACCTTGACACTGCACGTCAAGGACCCGAATCTAAAGTCCTTCTACGAGCGTTTCGGTTTCCGTGAAGTACAGAATCTTGGAGGTATGGTGTTCCACCAGTTAGACTTATAGAATGCTTTTGATTACGGATAATGACCTTGAAGAAATGCAGACGGCTGCATTGAATGATTTCTATCTGGACTTTTTAGATAAACTTGAAACTGGTCATCTAATGGATTTAGATTACCAACAGCCCAGAACTTTTATTTTTGAACTGTTTAAAGCCGTTCTTATAGGTAAACAGGAATATGTAAGATTATATAGTCTCGTAGAAGATGTGATGCTCAATAGAAAATATTTGTTTTTCTTTAATAAAGTCCATACCCGGCAGGAAATACTGGACTTCATATCAAGCATTTACTAAATAATAAACATAATAATTTCATAGGAGATATAGATTAATGAAGATAAAGCTTATAGAAAAAGTAAATCTGAAAAAGGACGAGGGCAATACTCCAAAGGATGAGTTCCTTGATTTGCTCACAGGTCTGCAGGATTATGTCGAAAATACCGATGAAAAAATAGAAAATGCCGAACAGGTTTCCAGGATTTATAACACCATCACCGAACTGGAAGACAGATTTGCGGAGTATGAAGATTCCATTGATGACGACGAAAAATCCGAGGCCGCCGATTATTGTACCCAGATGTATGATGTAATAGATTCCCTTAAAGCCATGGCTGATTCATATGTGGATTCATCAGACAGTGCCGATGAGTCAAATGACTATGCGGAAGCGGTTGACGATGCTTTCAACCAGAATCCAGAAAGTGCTTTGGAACAGGCAGGTCTTACAGATTAAAAAGGAGGGATTGATTCAATGAATAAATATTTCAATGACATTGACCTTTCAAAATCGGAAGTCACTAAAGTAAACGCATTGATAGACAGTACTGTAAAGTCGCTTTTTACCGGCGTTCAGAGCTCGTCCGTCAATTTTCTTGACAGGACACTTGAAAAGGAAACAGACTATAAGAATCTTATAGAGGACATTCTTGTGGAAGCTTTCCCATCTACGGATGACATAAATAAATGCAAGGCGTTGTTTGCAATTTACATTTCGGGGCTCGACGTAGGCCAATCAAACATGTTCGGACTTATCTGTCTTCTTCTGGTTGCGATAAGGTCATGTGGTTCATTACTGGACATTGATGTCTACAATGTATGCAAGACATATACTAATGAAATCCGTAAGCATAATCTTGAACCCAAGACTGTCGGAAGCATTTCCAAATGCAATTTCCTTGGCGAAAAAATAAACTTTGATGCAAATGATTCTTTTGCGAATACGTCCGATGACAAATATTTCGCAAGATTACGTGCAAACGTAAATGACTATGACAAGGCACATAATCCAAGCTACAGGGCAAAAATGAATGCACACCGCCGTATAGACGCAAACCTTAATAAACTTAAAGACCAGCCTATGTCCAACTTTAATAAACAAGTTGCGGAAGTCCAGAAAAAAGGCGGCGTAAACGACAAGGGCGAATATAATATCCCGCTTGAACAGGCTATCGCCACCGTTGCCAAGAATGCCCATAACTTTTCTTACAAGACATGGCTTAGAAAAGGATACGACAAGGAACTTGAAACTCATAAGACCAATCTTGAAAGACTTACAAACCAACCTTCTTCTATCATAGAAGAGGACTTCGATTAATTCCCATAGAAGCCGGATTCAGTTCCGGCTTTTTTTATTAATATAAAAAAAAACCAAAAGACTTATTACGGAGAAAAGCAATGGCAGAAAGGCAGGTAGCCTCTCGGCAGATACCGACGACAACAACAATAAATGAGGCAGAAAATACTGCCCAGACAAAATATCAAATGACACCGGATGAAGACTTTGCAGGGGTATCGGATAAATCATCCAACGAAACCAAAGAAGATTACGACTTGGATTACTTGAACGATACTGGCGCAAAGGATTTGCCATTCAGGTTGGAATCGGAAGATTCCACACAGAAATTGGTCAATTATATTGAAGAAAAAATGAAATACTTCAACAACAAATTGACGTTTGCATCCGCCGGTATAAATCCACCTACCCCGTATGAAATACAGATGGCATTTTCTACCTGGGTGCAGACATCTTTCAGTATCAACGCAATGTACGAATTTGCACAGACCGATGCGGATAACGCCGAAGCGGAACTGGACCAATACATCAAGATTAAGAAGTCTGAAGTCCGTACCAAATACAATAAGATTGATGCCAAGAAATCTTCATGGCTTTCGGCGACAGACATAGAAGCAACAGTACATTCCGTGTACAAAAACGACATCGCCAAGCTGGAAGCAAAGGCAATAGAACTGCGTCGTGAAGCATCTTACCTGAAGGGCATGCAGAAAACTTGGGAGAATTATCTTTGGGTCCTTAGAAGTCTTAAAGACATGTCTATGGCTGAAATGAACGGCATGAAGTTTACCCCAGACTTGCGTAGGGGTGATGAACAGGATTTAATGTGAATTAAAAAGGCTGCCTGATTTTAGGCAGCCCTTATTTTTAGCTGGACATTTTAACGGTTTACTGTATGAAGAAGTCCCTTGTCAAAGGCATCTTTCATTGCTTTTTCTGGGTTTTGTCCCGTAGCCCTTGCTTGTGCAGAAATGTTGTTCAACATTTTCTGGTTTTTAGGATTCTTTTTCCAGTTTTCGTATGCGGCATTGTTGTTACCATTTGCTGCTGTCTGTGCAGTAGTGGCAGCGTTTGCATTTGTAGCTGGTGTCGGATTCTGTGCTGGTGCCTGTCCACCGTTTGAACGTGTAGCAGCCGCAATCTGTGCTGCGGTCTGGGCTACTGACTGTGCTGTGGTACCTGCTGTTGGCTGTGTTGTTGGTTGTACCGAAGGCTGAGCATTGTTTTGTGTAGAGGCAGATGCGTTTGTATTAGCATTTGCATCCGCAGACTGTGTATTTGCAGTGTCGGCAGATGGTGTTTCGGGGATTACTTTTCCATCGTCGGAAACGTTAAGCTTACCGGAGTCCAATTCCGTCTGTACAATCTTTGTTACTTCCTGTGGCTTCGGTGGATTTGCCACTGCCCCAGGTGTGCTCTTTGCGGCCACGGATTGATTTACTGCGTTCTGTACCGAAATAGGGTTATATCCTGCACGGAGAAGATTGTTTGCCCTGAAAGGATAGTTGCCGTACTTTCCTTTGATTACATCGTTTACAATCTGATTGTCCGCGGGCTTCAAGTTCTGCATAACTGTTTCCGGCTTGACCTCTGACTGTGCATTGTCCGTACCGTCAGCAGATGCTTCCCCACCATTTGTCGTGCCCTCGGCTGACTGACCCTGGGAATCTTGGGCATTAGAATCTGCGGAGTTGCCTTGCGGGGCTTCGCTAGGGGTATTACCGCCCTGTGCATTTGCTCCAGAATTACCTGCATTAGCCTGTTGACCACCAGAATTACCTGCATTAGCCTGTTGACCACCAGAATTACCGGCATTAGCCTGTTGACCACCAGAATTGGCATTGTCGCCAGCACTGGGAGCACCTGACGTATCGGAAGCACCAGAAGCATCACCACCAGTAGCTCCATCCTTATCGGATGCATTGCCAAGATTGCCCAGTAATTTCTTTCCGCTTACAAGCTTTTTAATAAGGACTGTACCAACACCGGCTCCGGCAACTATAGCCGTCGCAATAAGAATCAAGGCGACAATCTTTATCTTTTTCTGGGTGTTCGACAGAGATTTTGTAAGCTGTTTATAATATGCGGTGAATGAGCCTTTCTTCGCTTCCGTAAGACGTTTCTCATTTGAGCCGTCCATGTTGATGGATTCGTTTTTAGGGGTCTTGCCATCATAGAACTCCATCATTTTCAGAATGTATCCGTCATTCTTGAATCCCTTTACGACTTGCTGAAGCTGGTTCATTGCGATATTCAAAGCCTCTTCCGAAGCGTGGACATCCTGTGGAAGACCGTCATCCTCACCAGCCTGTTCACCTTGTGCCGCCGCCGCAGGATTCTGGTTTCCGGCATTCTGCATCTCGTCCGCTTCGTTGAGCTTGTAGATTGCATTGAAATCCATATAAAGTTCTCCTTTAGTTAATATCTATTCTATAGATAATTAGTGTATTTGGTTGTATTTTTAATCAGATAATACTATAATCTTACATTTTTTGCTATTAATATAGCATTTAAAGAAAAAAACTAATAACAACGGAGATAAAATCCAGTGACAAACTTTACAATTAATGCGGAAAACGTAAAACGCTTGCAGACCCTTAGTGGTCAATCAAAAGACCTTATTTCCCTAACAAAACCAATTTTTTGTCCATCAGATGGAAATTTGTCGGTAAACTTGTATTCAAGCCGTGTAACTATGTCATTTTCAATTGACATCAGTAATTTCACGACTACAGACCAGGGTGAGTTGAACTATTTCTCTATGTCCATCGACGAGTTCAATACCACATTGTCAACCGTTTCAACCGGTGAAGATGATGTAATCGTGGAGGTGGACAAGGACAACAACAAGGTAACGTTCAAAAACAACAAGACAGGTACAAAGGTTTCAAGGGCGGTATACAATGCCATTGTAACACTTGATGAGGCAAAGGCTTCCATTACTGCGGTAGATGATATGCGCAATGAATACCTTACAGACCCGATTACTTTGAAAGTTACCAGTGAGGTAAGCGAATTCTTTGAAACCGCAAGCAAGATTATGTCATTCCTCAAGACACAGGACGCAATCGAGCTTAACGGTACTACCGCACGGTATGCAGACCAGCTCGTGGTTCTGTCCAAGACATTGAAGAACTCGGTTTCTGATACACCAGTTCACCTCAAGAAGGTACTTTATGACGCAATCAAGCCGTTCCTCAAGATTACAAACGAACTTACCGTCTATCTTACCAAGAACTTTTCCATTGCGTTCTTTGAGTCCAAGGACCTGGGGTTCAAGGTTGTCATGAATCTTGAAAAGCCAAAGTTTGCTTATCCAGAGGACACCGACCTTGAAATGGCATTGCCGAAGGCAGACCGTCAGGTAATCGTAAAGACTACAAAGGCGGCATTGAAGGAATCATTCATTCCTTTCAACAATACATTCAAGGCAACACCGGAAAGCTGGAACTGGAAGAAGACAGACCTTGATTCAAGCCCCGCAAATCTGGCGGAAGGCAAGTGGGTTCTCAGCTACGGTAACTACACAGGTTCTGCGGAAAGCGTCGTGCCGGTAACTGTAATTCAGAATACCGAGGGTGCCGAAAACGGAAAGCTTATCATTTCCATTATGGTTCTTGAGGAGCTTTTGAACATTATCACGGAAGATGAGCTTACCATTACATACAACAGTCTTTCATCCGACACAATGAACGGCGCACTTATGAAGATTGAAACGGAAACGGTAAACGCTTGTGTTACAAAGTTCAAGCCGTAATCCCTAAAAAACCATTTCATAATTCCTTACTGCTGGGCAGGGGTCACATACGATATTCCTATATCGTTTCCCCTGCCTTTTTTGTGTTAATATATACAAGAGTATTTTCACATTTGAAAAAGGAAGTTTATACAATACAATGAATGATAACGTAGCAAGGGTAATCGCGGAAAACGGGTATTATGGAAGCATGGACAAAAAGCCCGCCACCGAACAAGAATTGTTCAACTTACAGGAAGAATATCTGAATAAACGGGACATATACGACCAGGAAATAAAGGAATGGATTAAGGACACATCCAAGCCCAAACCAGTTGACACATCCATCGAAGTATGGTCCAAGATGTTGTCAATCATTTATAATTATGCCGCATCCCTTATCAAGAAACGCAATACCGGAAAAAAATATACCGAGCCGGATGAAATTTCGGACAAAGCTTTCGATGCCGCATTCAAGTTTATGTCATCATATAACCGCCGCCCTAATTTTGCGATAGGTGCGTCTTTTGCCGGAAACTTGACCTGGAAGGTATTGGAGGCTACATCGGAAGATAAAAAGATAAGTCTTAACCAGCCTACATCATACGATGACCAGCTTGAGCTTCTTGACACGTTGCAGGAAGATTCCTTTACGCACATAGGCGGACTAAGAAGTACCCTTCAGAACCCGGAGGATGCTTTCATTGCAAAAAGCGAAAATATTATACAAGAAATCTTGGATGAGCTTGATGCCGAGGTGGGCAAAAACTCCAGGATTGCATTCATTACAAGGCTTTATCTTTTGATAAACCTTCGGGTGCCCCGTACAAGACACATAAAAAGACTTTTTCTTGAAAACTGGGCGCAGGATTATAAGGTGGAGCAGGTCATTGAATCCACCGTATTGGAAGTATTCAACCGCTATGGCGGCAAGGTAATGAGGAATCAGCCAGACAATAACATGAACGAATAACATAAATCGAACTTCGTAAGATTCCAGCCTTTAGGCTGGTGGTAGTTCACTAATTTATTATGAATAAGTTAGACTATTTATCTTCTTTAAGAAATCAAGCAAACGGTAATCTTGAAATTTACTATACATGGAATGCCTTCGGTGAACTGAAGGCAACCAATAATACCAAGGTGTTTACAAAGGACACCATCTTTCAGGTAACTGAAGAAGGTCCGTTAAAGGATGCCATCGTTTACTGCAAGTATGGTTACAATGTAGACCCGAAAAATGGATTCGACCCAATTGACTGGAAAACCGCCCAGAAACAAGATGTTGAGGGTCAGGTGTACTTTTATCAGGGTGTGGTTTCCCCAAACTTTCAGATTCTTTTAACGCCGGATGAATATAATCAGATTGACACGACGGCTCCAATTCCAAAAGATTTTATCCCTTTTACAAACAACAATGCCAAGACAAGCTCTATTTCCATTTCCGACCAGGAATACATGATTGTAGCGGCGGAACTTGGTGTTCCTTTCCTGCGTGAAGAAGAACTTGAATATAACCGTGACATTATCATAGACATTTGTATCAAGCCCGCTATCGACCAGTATTATGCTTTCTTCCCTATCATTATAGATGAAGCCGTCCAAGGCATCGGACCGAACCAGGAATATTTTGTTGAATATCATACGTTCCCGGATGACCCAAGCGCGGTCGCATATAAAGGAATCCCTTATATGACTATGGGCGCAGGTGGTGGTACTTCTGCCGCTTATGGTACTGGCGCGTTCAGCTTTATGCGTGAGCAGTATACTTCCGGTTATATGGGTGGCTCAAGTTATGGATTCGGTCGTGGTATTACCTACAATAAGCCTGTTCCCGGATTTACGGGGCGTTCCAACGGTGATTTTATGTCGGCATACATTATCGGACGTGCCGCACAGCAGGGCTATATAAACTATAATCGCCGTGAATATGACCGCGATGTTTTCAAGAACAATAAACGCTACGTTCACGGATACGCTTCCACAGGTGGTGCATTAAACATTCACTGGATGTGTATGTCCACTGACTACGCACGTATAGATTACTGGATGTTGCCTGAAGTCCGCAAGCTTTGTACCGCAAATGCTTTAAGGAATCTTGGAGCATTACGCTCTTTAATCAAACCAAGCGATAATAATCCTATAGACTTTAGCGGCATGCAGACAAGGGCTGACGCTCTGGAATCCAAGGTATTGGAACGCTGGAGTAAGGATGTCAACTCTTTGTCTCTATCCATTCGTCGCGGAGGTTTATAATATAATAACCTTATTAATGTGTTACCCCTTTCTTTTCATATACAAAAAGAAAGGGGCTTTTTTATGCACTTAAGAGATTCTGGTTAATATAAATCCTAACAAAAGAACATAAAGAAGAAGGAGTTCAAGTAAAATGAATTTTGAAACACGTAAGTTCACTTATGTAAAGGAAGACGGCTCACTTTCAAACCGTGAGGTATTTGTTATCGCCGAGGACACAAACTATGTCATGGGTCTCGACCTTGCGCATATTCCGGAGTCCGAGCAGAGTTCAGTCAAGGCATTGACTGGTACAATCCAGAATGCCTCTGGACGTAACGTTTCCGTGCCGAATGGATTTAAGGAAGGATGGAAGTCCGCATGGAGATGTTTCAAGAAGACACACATCCGTTAATCCCTAAAAGGTAGCGAAAAAAAACGGAGTTTAATTTAAAAATACAACATACCTTCCGACCTTTTTAAAAAGACCTTCTAGTCCCACCTCTTCTGTAAATGCTAGAAGGTCTTAATTGTCACTTATTAATAACTAATTATGTAATGTCTATGGATGTAAAGAACTTTAAGAAAATAATGGCGTTCGTGCTGTTTATATTTGGTATGGTCTCTAACCTATTCGGTCTCATCAATTCCTTTTTCCGCCATAACGGTATACACTCACATATCGCCACGGCACTTTGCCTTATCACGCTTATTATTGTTTTCATTTATTCGCTTATCAGGAAAAATTACAAGGCTTTCTTAACGTGGTCTGTAATCTTGACCGGAATGGTATATTTTCCCTTGATTATGGGATTCCATTTTCCGGACGGCACATGGCTTATAGCGGGTACACGAAATCCGGCCACCT
>Ga0326512_10003146_pt1 | contig 12155 bp, 9 predicted proteins | sample 1_2617_0518_D_FD_203652 | JGI IMG/M metagenome (GOLD analysis project Ga0326512, IMG submission 203652) | Bovine rumen microbial communities from UC Davis, California, United States - 1_2617_0518 | ecosystem: Host-associated > Mammals > Digestive system > Stomach > Rumen | place: USA: California... | reverse complement strand
GCAAAACTGACCCCGCCATGTTTATCAAGGACATCTTCCAATACTTCGCCGCCTTCGTTCCCGTGGACGTCCTGGCGCGCACGTTCCAGCTCTCCAGCGGCCAGGAGTACAAAGCCTTCAAGGCCGAAGTGCTCCAGGCCCAGAGCGACCACCGGCTCCCCGGCATCACGGACTTCATCTTCGGCATCGACGCCGACATGATCCGCCAGCGCATCAGCTCCGTCCGGGGCCCCTACCTCTTCGTGGAATACAGCCGCGTCACTTCCACCATCGCCGCCAAGGTGGACCGGAAGGACGACCGCTTCCACGTGGCCCTCTCCGTGGCTGCGCCCCAGCCCGACAACTACGACCTGGTGGGGAGCGCCCTGGACCAAGACACGACCCTCGCCCTCATCAGCGCCATCCGGCGCCACATGCGGGATGACGATGACCCCCAGCGTGGCATACAGTGGATGGAGTTCCCCGCCACGCTGTCGGTCTGGTCATCCAAGGAGCTCTCGAACTCACACGGCTGGTCCATGGAGTTCGACATCCTGGGCGTGGACATCATATAAAGAAACCGGCAATCCGGAATCTGTTTGTTCATAATTTTAGGTTTTTTATGGCTGAAGGCTCGCCGGGAGGCGCGCCTTTAGTGTTTTTACGGCGATACAAGAAAAAAGTTTTGCAAAATAAAAATAAATCCCTACCTTTGCGATGTCAACTACATATCCAGGTCTATATCGGGGCGCCCTCTTTCCGGAGACAGTTCCCCATACAGACAGGCGAAAAGAGAAATTTGCCCAGGTTCGCCGTGTTCCGTAAGGACTGGCAGCATCGCCCCAGGCTATGTGGTTGACAGAGCCTGGGCTTTTTATTTATTTACAGCTTATGTCAACCAAAGCAACCGCCCCGACCCAGAAGGGCATCAAGGCCACCACTGAGGCCATCGAGAACATCCTGGAAGGCTCTGCCCAGCTCCAGATGTGTCTGAACCTTTACAGCACCGCAGCCGCGGACAATTCCATCCCCATCGACCAGCAGGCCTGGAAGGAGGCAGCCGAGCTCATGCGCGCCCTGAACCGTCTCATGTACGGCGAGAAGGCCCGCATGGACCACATGGCCAGCAACCTCCGCGTGGAGACCACCGTCAAGCGCTCCGTGCGCTCATTCCGCCGCAAGGCTTCCATGAACATCGCAAGCTAAAGGAGGACCGAGCCATGAACGGAACCATCAAACGCATACACATAGACCGCGACGACGCCTATAAGGCCGCCACCATGGACTTCTACCGCGAAGGCGGCACCGTGACCGTGGAAACCCGCGAAGACTGGAAGAACGCCCTCGTGGCATCCGACGGGATGACCTACAGCCGGCACATGGCCGTCTGCGACCTCCGTGACTTCGGTCCGATTCCCGAGAAGCTGGGCTGCTACCACGCCTTCACCAAGGGCGGCATGGAGCACATCGAGTTCTTCCTGGAGAAGGAGGAATACCGCGCCCTGGAGAGATACATCAGTTTTGGAAAATGGGAATAGGAGGACCGAGCTATGGATAAACCCCTTTGTGGCGCCGAAGCAAGAGACGCCAAGTACCGCGAAATATCTGACATGTTCATCGACGCCATCTGCGAGACCAAGGCCCTGGCCAGCACCATGGACAAACTGGAGCTGCGCACCAGAGGTGAGAAAGCCCACAGCCAGATCGAGGAGATATACGACCATGTCGCGGAAGCCCAGACCGTCCTCTCCGAAATCCTGGCCAACCATTTGATAGACCAAAGAAATCGTGTATCTTTGTAGTGCCATGTTCACCGACGACTTCACCCACCAGATAGGCTCCGTGTTCAACGTCCAGACGACCGCGCTGCTCGCCAAGCAGAGCGCCGTGGCGGCCAGCACCTTCACCAGGCGCACCGGCCGCCTGTCGGCATCCCTTCAGGACCGCGCCACCATCACCGGCACCGCGGCCCAGCTGGAGTACCCCAAGTACATCCGCTTCCTGGACATGAAACGCAGCCGCACCGGAGCACGCAAGATCCACGGGCCCATCTATAACCGGCCCATCTACGGCTATCTGGTGGGGGGCGTCCGCCGGTTCCTGAACGCGGCCATCCCCAAGGCTATGATCCGCGCCATCGACGGCGCCATCACCAGCGTCAAATAGCCATATTTATCCCAGGAAAGGGCAGATGCAAATCTGTCCTTTTTTTATTTGTGTTCCGGGGCTATTTTCGCCCAGAATAAAACCCCGGGATATATGGGAAAACTGGAAAATGAAATAGTCAAATTTATCGCCGAGGTAGAGCTGGACCCGCAGACCGCCGCCCAGTACCAGCAGAACCTCGCCGACACGGAGAAGCACAACGAAGCCCTCCGGAAGTCCATCTCCAAGACCGTCAGGAAGATGGAGGAAATGCGCGCCCAGGGTAAGCAGAACACCGAAGAGTTCAAGCGCCTGCAAGCCTCCCTCGATGCCGACGTGAAGGCCCTGAAGGAGTCCACCAAGCAGTCGGACAAGTACGCCGCGGCCCTGGGTGTCCAGGCCATGAGCATGACCCAGCTCCAGCAGCGCGCCAAGCTCCTGCGGAAGGAGATGAACGCCGTCCACAAGGAGACCAACCCCCAGCTGTGGGAGAAGTACCACAAGGAGCTCCAGGTGGTGGAGAAGCGCATGGCCGAACTGAAAGGCGGCACCGACAGCTTCGGCAAGGCCTTCTCCGGGCTGAAGGGGAAGATCGTCCCCACCTTCGACGTGGTGTCCCTGGGTCTCAAAGGCATCCATGCCCTTGTACAGGGCGGGAAGAAGCTCTGGGGAGACCTGAAGACCGAGACCCAGAAGTGGGGAGACGCCATCCAGGTGGAAGTGGCCGCGGCCGAGGCCGTCTGGCATCACTTCGTCAGGAACATCTCCGCCTCCCGTGGCGAGATCACCCTGACCTACCGGGAGGTGGCCGCCCTGGCCCGCGAGGCCGCCAAACTGAAGGATGAGATTTTCGAGCTCACCAACTCCTACAAGATAGAAGAGGCCCAGGCCCAGAAGACCATGCAGGAGCTGGAGGCTACCTTCCGGAACACCTCGCTCCCCATCGAGGAGCGCAAGAAAGCCCTGGAAGACATGAAGGCCCTGGAGCTACAGCTGGCCCATGACCGCCTGATCATTGCCCAGCAGGAAGAGGATGCCGCCTACGACCACTTCCGCATCCAGACAGCCCTGGACCGCGAGGTCGCCGAGTCCTTCATCACCAACTACCTGGAAGCGAAAAAGAAAGGACTCACGGAAGAGGCCGAGGCCTACGCCCAACTGATCGGCCAGGAGGAGTACCTGAACACGGCGGTCACCTCCGGCGCCTTCGTCTCCAAAAAGACCTACCAGAACACCTGCGACGAGCTGGAGCGCGTCCGCCAGAAAATCGCCGACACATCCGACGAGGTGAAGACCTTCTACGCCCAGCTCCAGCAGTACAACCTTGGTGATGGCGCCGCGACCACCGCCGCCTACGCTGACGCCGTGGCCGGCCGCATCCAGGCACAGGCAGCAGCCGACCCCTCCGCCATGGATGCCAAGTACGCACGCCTGAACGGACAGCTCTCCGGGAAGGGGTCGGGCCGTGGCGCTTCCTCCGGCAGCACAACGGACCCCTACACCCGCCAAATCAAGGCCCAGGAGGAGCTCTACAAGGAGCAGCTGCTTCAGCTGAAGAAGTCCCTGGCCGACCAGGAGATCACCCAGAACGTCTACGACGCCAAGGCCCTGGCCCTCCAGCAGGCCCACATCAACGCGAAGATAGCCATCAATAAGGCCTACCACAAGTCCACCGTGGACCTGGAGACCCAGCAGGCCGACATCCGCATCAACCAGCAGAAGAAGATCCAGGCCGTCCTGGAGAAAGGGAACGAGGAGTTCCTCGCAGAGATGGAGCGCCAGTCCAAGGAGACCGACGCCGCCATCGACGCTTACCTGGACTCCCTCGTCGCCTCCGTGACCGACTCCATCGACGACCCGGCGCTCCTGGATCCCGTCAAGCGCCTGGTCGAGCTGGCCGAGGATGAGCTGACGGCAGACAAGAAGAGCCGCGGCGCCCGCCGCCAGCAGGCCGACACCAACTACGACACGGAGCTGGCCACCCTCACGGAGAAGCACGAACTCATGCTCGTCTCCGAGGAGGAGTTCCTGGCCCGCAAGAAAGCCCTGCACGAGGAGCACGCCAAGGAGATCGCCCAGATAGAGCTGGAAGCGTGGGATAACGCCTTCTCCGTGGCCTCCAGTATGCTCAACCAGATGGCCCAGCTGTCCTCCTCCATGCAGGAGGCGGAGTTCGCCCAGGTGGACGCCTGGAAGGAGAAGGAGCTGGCCCTGGCCGGTGACAATGCCGACGAACAGACCCGCATCGAGGAAGAGGCGGAGGCCAAGAAACTGGAGATCCAGAAGAAGTACGCCGACGTGGACATGGCCATCAATATCGCCAAGACCATCGCCGACGGCGCCGGGGCAGCCATCAAGGCCTTGTTTGATCTGGGTCCCATAGCCGGCGGCATCATGGCCGGCATCATTGCCGCCACAACAGCAGCGCAGGTGGCCACCATCGTGGCCCAGCGGAACGCCATCCAGAACGCGGCCCCCGGCGCTGCATCCGCCAGCTCCGGGGAGTCCTCCGTCGTGGGGTTCTCCGAGGGCGGCTTCACCGGAAAGGGCGGGAGGCACCAGGTGGCCGGTGTGGTGCACCGCGGAGAGTACGTGGTAGCCGCTCCGGAGCTCCGCGACCCGGAGGTGGCCCGTGACGTGGCCCGCATCGAGCAGAAGCGCCGCGCCCGCATCGGCGGCCGGCAGCTCTTCGGCTCGGCCGGCTTCGCAGAGGGCGGCTTCACGTCAGAAAGCGGGAACCAGGAGACGGACAACGCCGACATGATCCAGTTCCTGTCCGACATCCTGGACGTCCTTCTGGACATCCGCAAGACCCCTATCCCGGCCATCCTTGCCGTCTCTGACTACGAGGCGACGAAGGCACGGCTGGAGCTGTCCAAGAAATTCACATCATTAAGGAGTAAGAACGGATGAGACTGACAACCGAAACGGGCGAGCTCCTGCTTCCCGATGACTTCCGGCTGGAGATAACGGCCAACCACCCCTTCTTCTCCGACGAGGGGACGGCATCCGCGCCGCTCACCCTGCCCGCCATCGCAACCAACCGCCAGCAGCTGGGGAACCCCGAGAACCCCAACCGGGCCCGCCGCTATCCTCGTATCTTCAAGGGCACCATCTCGCACTCCACCTACTCCCGGCCGTGCAGTATCATCGTGTCCGGAGGCTCCAGGAAGGAAGGCATCGACGCCACCGTGGCACTCCAGGAGTCGGAGATGTACGCCGACCTTCAGGAGAAGAAGCTGCCGGACCTGTTCAAGGAGTACCAGATGGACGTGGGTCACGCGCCGTGGGAATACTATCACGACCGGAGCCTGGGCACCTCCAGCCCCTTCACCTTCTTCCCGGTGGCCACCGATAAGGAAGAGAACGAGGGGGTGGTGACGGTCTTCGTCATGAACCAGCCGGAGCGCAACGGCAAGTTCACCACCCGGCGCCAGGTGAAGATTGGAGACACCACGTCCATGTGCCCGACCGGCTACGGCATCACGCCCTTCTTCTACCTCTGGGCGGTCATCCGGATGGCGTTCCAGTACTGCGGGTACAACATCACCGAGAACGTCTTCGCCACCGACCCGGAGCTCCGCCACATCGTGGTCCTGAACCGCTGCGCGGACGCGCTGCTGTCAGAGGGCCATCCCTTCATTGGAGACCCAACGCCCGGTACCAACGAGAACTCCTTCTATATCCGCGGAGACATCCTCGTCCCGAACATCACCATGGGCGATCTCATCTCCTGGCTCCGGGATAAGTTCGGGGCCTTCGTCACCGTCAGGGATAAGTCCGTCTCCGTCCGCCTGCTCCGGGATGTCATCGCCGCAGGCTACGACGAGGACCTGTCTGTCTACGCCCAGGATAAGCCGTCTGTGTCCTACCCGGAGCCGCGCACCCTGCACTACGAGCAGAGCGCCGATATCGACGGTGCGACTCCTGCCGCCGACTCCCTGGAGGATCTCCGGGAAGCCTATCCCGCCACCGCAGACGTGGATCAGAGCTCCAGCATCCAAGGCGCCGGACTCTTCCGCGTCTCCTCCCTGGGTAAATACTACTACAAGGAAACGGATGAGAGCGAACCCAAGCTGGTGGGCTCGGAGGCCATCGCCTTCTCCAGGAACCTGGGCATGGAAGAGGAAGAGCTGGCGCCGGACGACAGCTTCGTCCCCATGATTTACCACTCCAGCCTTCACCTGTACATGCCATACCTGGGAGAGCGCGACCACCGGATCCTGGATGTAACCGGCAAAGAGCGGGCGGCAGACCTTCCCATCATGGTCTGCTATGCGAACTATTTCATCGACGCCAGCGGCGTGACCCACTGCGTAGGCACCACCACCGACCACATGTACGGCACCGTTCCGGCAGGCTCCACCCTTCCCGGTCCGCTCACCCCGGAGGGTATCGTACAGCGGTACTTCCTGCACTACTGGACCCTCCTGGCGGACGGCGCTCCGGAGCTCCAGTGCTCCCTGAAGATACCGCTGAACGTGCTGGGCCGGATGGACATGTTCACCCCCAAGCTCCTGAACGGTGCCCTGGTGCTCATCAAATCGCTGAAGTACTCCATCTCGGCTGGCGGCGTGTCCGCCTGTGACGCTACGCTCCAGGTGCTCCCGGCCTACGACGACACCACGCCCATCCCGCAGATCCTGTTCAACGACAACCTGGTGTGGGGCATCGTAAGCACCCGCACCATCTACAACGAAGGAAACCACAGACACGGGAAGGAGGTCTTCGAGACCGACGGCCTCGCCGATTACACCATGGCCGACGCGCCGCTCTACCCGCCGACCAAGGTGGGCGAGGTGGCGAAGTTCCGCAACCGGTGGCTCAAATACACCTTCTACAAAAGCAGCTTCCGGCGGCGGAGCTCCCGGGATTACACCCACAACTATACGGAATACTTTGTCGGTAAACTACAAAACACAGAGTAATGAAAAAGACCTACATTTCAGAAATCACCCAGCGTTCCACCCCGGCAGCTGCCGGCCTGGAGGACCTGGCCGACCTGGTCATCGACCAGATACCTACCGCCGCGCCGGTCTCCGTCACCATCACCGGCGACGGCCTGACGCTGGTGTCCGATAAGTACTACGGCGACACGGCCGGGGAGCTGCATCTGGACCTGCGCGACCTGGTACGGGAGAAGACATACCTGCCGGTTCCCGGCCTCAATGAAGACGAAGACGCCATCATCACCGGCATCGACTCCGTCCGCGTGGAGACGGCATCGTCCATCTACCTCCAGGTGACTGTATCGGCTGTGGGCGTCACCCGCTCCTGGGGCTTCCGGGCCTATCCCTTCAGCTTCTTCCCCTCCCGCGTGGCAACCGGTTACGAGTATAAGCCGGAGGCAGACGAAATACGGGTCCCCGGGAACTTCCTGCTGCCCTTCGCCGCCTTCGATCCCTCCCACGGAGAAAGCTCCACGTCCTTCTTCCAGATAGACTTCATATCGGCCACGAAGAAGGAGACCATCATAACCAAGGCCATCGCAGGACCGCAGGATGCCAACATCGTGTCCTGTCTCCTGGAGCTCTCCGGGCTGCCGTACACGCCCGGGGAGCCGTTCTACCTGGAGCGCCTATGGTCCGTCGGCGCGCTGAACTTCGTGGCCCGCTCCCCGATATACATCCCCACGCAGGAAGACATGGAGCAGTATGCCTTCCTGAACCGCGCCGGCATCTACGAGAACATCCCCATGTCCGGGGTCCTGCGCGACATCCCGGAGTTCGACATTGAGGTACTCCAGCACAGCTCCGGCTTCGAGAAGGTGTCCGGCCACAGCGCCGACTTGCACGAGCAAAACAGCGGCCCCGTCACCTACCAGACCGCCAAGGCCCTCTCCGCCCACATGCTCTCCAATATGGCCTACCATTTTGACAAGGCCATGGGCATCTGGCGCCGGATCATCATCGACTCCCCGTCCGTAGCCATCGCCCGCCGCTCCGGCGTGTACGACGTGGTGTTCTCCTGGCGCTACGCAGATAATGACGAAATGGATAACATTTAACACAACGATACAATGGCAACCTGCACAAAAAGGGAACCCGTAGAAAAGGGCTCCGACTTCCGTTTAAGAGTACACATCACCAACCTGGGCGACGGTATCCATGTGACGGACCAGAACGTAGACCTCACCTGCACCATCAAGGTCAAGGACACCGAGATAGCATACACCAAGGACCAGCTCACCCCACTGGACCAGGACAACTATATCATCCCGGTGGCCACCGGGACCCTGGCCAGGGGTGACGTATTCCTGAAGACCGAGACCTCCGTCCCGGATATCGCCTTCCCGGACGGCACCCGCGATGAGGTAAGAACCACCGACACGGGCGTCACCATCATATAAGCCCGCGCCATGCACAAGACCAGGACCACGTTTATAGGACAGGTCGCCAAGCTGGTGGCCGAGTTCCTGCGCCACAAGGTGGAAGCGGGCCGCGACACCGTAGCCCAGACCGTGAGCACGCAGCCGGAGAACGTCGCCAAGGTGACGGTGAAGCTGCTGGGGCTGGTGGCCATCGTCTCCATCGCTCCCATGAAGGGCACCCAAGTCCAGGCCGAGTTCGTGCGCTCCGCTCCGGCCGCCACCATCCGCGACTGGGTGTCCAACTTCATCACCGAAGACGGCCAGTACTTCCTGCTGGCCGACGGTAAACTCTTATTTGTAAAGGAGGAAGAATAAGATGCAGATCGACCCGCATAACATCGTACTATACCGGAGTGTCTATACCGGCGAACAGATTGACACCCTGCTGGGGCTCATCCAACCGGCCAAGACTCTGGCCGAAGGGCTGGACACCCGCGTCAAGGTCATCGAGGACAAATTGAGCCCGAAGGTGGTCCTCACCATCCAGCAGATGGACTTCACCGGTGGTACCAGCATACAATCCCCGGCCGGCGGCGAGATCATCGCCGTGGAAGACCTTCCGCGTGGGTACAAGTGCTACTTCGACACCAACCACGGCTCCGAGCCTGTTCTTTTCCATGTGAACGACCAGGCCATGGGCCGACGCTATGATATAGGCACCACCACCGACAACTACTTCTGGCGTCTGGTGACAGAGGTGGGCGAAGATTACATTGTGCTCTCCAAGACCGACTGCGACCCCACGAGCGGAGCCCCCGCCGTGGGTGACAAGGTCATCACCGTGGGCAACCGCTACGACGTCCAGCGCCAGAACGTGAAGATCTCAACCACCATCGGCGAGAATCGGGACGAGTGGTATGCCGGCATCAGTTCCTACAACCTGGACAACAAGCTGGTGACGGTCGTGGGCGTGAAGGACGGCAAGGTGGGAATCTGGACCGAGAACGGCTACTTCTCCGGAGAGATACACATCACCGGCGGCCAGGGCCTGGATAACCTGGAAGAGTGGGAAGAGGTGGCCCAGCAGATCAGCGACGCCTGGGCCAAAGCTGTGAAGGCGGAGACCGATGCCGCCAACGCCCAGTACACCGCCGATGCAGCCGCCCTTCAGGCGGAACGGATAGAGCTCCAGCTGAAGCGCATCAACTCCGACACCGTCCTGGACATCACCGAGAAGAAGGTCATCCGGACGGAGTGGATCACCATCAACGGCCGCGAGGATCTGGACCGAACCGGAAACAAGGGCTCCTACTTCAAGACCCGGAACCTTTACGACCAGTACGCCAGCCTCGGCGGGCGTGTACTGTTTAGCTACAACGGCGTGGAGTACACCTTCAACGGCGCGGAGTACACCTACAAGTCCATCGGCCTCTCCGCCCTGGATGCCGCCTACCTGGCGCTCCGGGAGTATCTGCGTGAGGTGGGCCTGAACGACCGCACCACCGACTTCGATGGCTTCGACCGGCAGCGCATGGCCGACCTCCTGACGGCCTACTACGACGCGGAGAAGCAGGTGAACGACAACATCACCGCCGCCGTGAAGGAGCGCATCGAGCAGGCCAAGGCCGAGGTGCTCGCAGAGCTGACGGGCTTCCAGGAGGCCATCGAAGGCCAGCTGGAGGAGATGCAGGACGTCATCGACAACACCATCGAGACGTGGTTCATGGACGGCGCTCCCTCCCTGGTGAGCCCGCCCGCCTCCGACTGGATCACCGACGAACTGAAAAAGCGCCACCTGGGGGATCTGTACTACGACAACCTTACCGGCTACGCTTACCGGTTCCAGTACGGCGACAACAAATACTTCTGGAAATACATCGAAGACAGCGCCCTGGCCAAGGCCCTGGCAGCAGCTGCCCGCGCGCAGGACACCGCCGACGGGAAGCGCCGGACCTTCCTCTCCCAGCCTACGGCCGCCGATGCCTACGACCCCGGCGACATGTGGCTCCACGCCACAGTGGGGGACTACACCAACGAGACGCTGGTGTGCATCACCGCCAAGGTCTCCGGCGTGTCCTTCTCTGCCGCCCACTGGACCAAGGCATCCAAGTACACGGACGACACCGTGGCCAACGCCGCAAAGTCCGCAGCAGAGGCCGCCCAGCAGACGGCCGACGATGCACAGACGGCAGCGGCAGCAGCGCAGACGGCAGCCGATAACGCAGCCACGGCAGCAGCAGCTGCAAACAACCGCCTGAACGGCTGGGCATCTGACGGATCCATCTCCCCCGTGGAGAAGGAAGCGCTCCGGCAGCAGAAGGCCGACATCATCCAGGAGTACGGCGAATACATCAACCAGGCCACCATCTATGGTGTGAGCACCACGGCCTACACGGCCGCCTACACGGCCGCTATCGCCGCGCTGAACAAATACACCGCCGCATCTCCGGAAAACATCACCATCGACTCCGACTACGACGATATCGCCGCCTATTTCACCGCACGGACTACCATCGCCCAGGCCATCGCCACGGCCGCAAAGAAGGTGGCCACCGACGCCCAGGCGTCGGCCGATGCCGCACAGGCTACAGCCGACCAAGCCGTAGGCCTGGCTAATGCCGCCCAGGTGGCCGCCAACGCCGCGCAGGCAGCCGCCAATGCAGCCCAGGCAAACGCCGACGCAGCAGCGGCCGCAGCAGCAGCTGCGCAGACCGCCGCCGATGCCGCCCAGGATGACGCAGACGCCGCCAACACCCGCCTGAACGGATGGGCCAGCAACGGCTCGATATCGCCGGTGGAGAAGGAGGCCATCCGCCAGCAGAAGGCGGACATCATGGAGGAGTACACCGACTTCGTCGCACAGGCCACCACCTACGGCGTGAGCACCACAGCCTACGAAGCAGCCTACAACGCCGCCCTGGCTGCGCTGAACAAGTACACGGCCGCCTCTCCGGAGAACATCACCATCGAGGCGGATTACGCCGATATCGGCGCCTACTACACTGCCAGGACCGCGCTCTCCAAGGCTATCGCCACGGCCGCGAAGAAGGTGGCCACCGACGCCCAGGCAGCTGCCGACGCCGCCCAGACGACGGCCAACAACGCAGCCTCCGCCGCTTCCGCTGCCCAGGCCGCAGCCGATGCCGCCCAAGCCTCCGCCGACGCTGCCGCCTCCGCAGCTTCCACTGCCCAGACCGCAGCCGACAACGCGGCCAGCGCAGCAGCTGCCGCCAACACCCGCCTGAACGGATGGGCCAGCGACCAGGTCATCTCGCCCCTGGAGAAGGAAGCACTGCGCCAGCAGAAGACCGACATCCAGGGAGAGTACCAGGATGTCATCAACCAGTGCACCCGCTACAGCGTATCGTCCACGACCTACACCGCCGCCTACACGGCCGCCATCGCAGCCCTGAACAAGTACACGGCCGCCTCTCCGGAGAACATCACCATCGGAAACGACTACGCCGATATCGGCGCCTACTATACCGCCCGTTCCACCGTCATGCAGGCCATCGCAGCAGCTGCCAAAGCAGAGGCGGAAGCCGCTCAGGCAGCGGCCGATGCCGCCCAGGCAGACGCCGACGCAGCAGCCGCCGCCGCAGCCGCCGCCGCTGCGGCAGCTTCCGCAGCCCAGACGACGGCCGACAACGCAGCCACGGCAGCAGCAGCCGCCCAGACGACGGCCGACAACGCAGCCACCGCAGCAGCTGCCGCCAACACC
>Ga0326512_10003145_pt1 | contig 12157 bp, 20 predicted proteins | sample 1_2617_0518_D_FD_203652 | JGI IMG/M metagenome (GOLD analysis project Ga0326512, IMG submission 203652) | Bovine rumen microbial communities from UC Davis, California, United States - 1_2617_0518 | ecosystem: Host-associated > Mammals > Digestive system > Stomach > Rumen | place: USA... | reverse complement strand
TGAGTTGATTCTTTCATTAAATAAATTTTTAAGTCTTTCATAATTAATGTTGTATTTTTTCTAATGCTTCCTTAATCTTATCGCAATAATCGGTAACATCTTTAGAAATACCAAATTTACGATAGTATTTCATTAATACATTTAATACGGCATCATGAACATTTGCCCATGTAATTTTTGACTCATTAATTTCAATTGTATCTTTTAGGTTTTTCATAATTTATAAACATATTTTTTCAAATGCATCAATTATATCAAAATCATTATCTTGCATTATATCGTTATCATAACAGAACTTATAAAATTTATTAATCAATTCAAGATCTTCAGGTAAAATTACTTTTTGATTAATTTTTTTATAGTTTTCTGTATTTTCAAATACATCATATAATGATTCAAAATCTTTCTTTTCATCATCAGATAAAGAATCTATAAATTTTTTGAATTGTTTTATTTCATCATCCTCTCCAATATTTCCTAAAGCAGTTCCTATAAGAAATCCTAAAGCACGACGTTCATCTATATTCAATTCAAACGTTTTTTTCTTTTCTATTAAATATGTATTTAATGATTTCATAATTTATTATTTATTTTCTTCCTTTTTGAAAAGAACAATCTTAGTTTCGTCATCTTCTTGACCACCCATAGTTTCAATAATATTCAAAAATGCAACAACTAAATCATATTTATTATTATCTGCTTCTAAATCATATTTCAATTCTTTAGCACCAGCACGAATAATATCTGACAATCTGTCTAATTCTTCTTCAGAACAAATTAATGTTGATTTTTGACCATATGAAGCTTTATTACGTACTTCATTGATAGTATCTTTTAAATCTTTCATAATTTAATTAACTCATTTATTTTATTAAAAATATAATTTATATTAGTATTCGTAAACAATGGAATATCATATTTTTCACATGTTAACCTTACATTATCAAACCTATAAAATTTATCTGTACAAAATACTAATATCTTTTTAGATGTTGCATATAATCCAAGCTCTAATAAACTAATAGGAGATTTAGAATTATCTGATAAAACCATTATAATTAAATCAGCATCATCTAATTTATCTTGTTCCCATTTTATTTGATATTCTAAATCTTCTTTAGTAGCATTCTTATTCCAATGTTTACATCTTGGATTATATATTTTTATATCTATATCTTTAAATTTCTCTATTAATTTCTTTTGCCAATCAATAGAATCACCATTATCTATAGTACCAGCTAAAAATATTGATTTACTATTTTCTGTTTCTGGTGTAATAACAATCATAATTATTCTTTATATTCTTTATATTTAAATGTTTCATTTCTATAATATGAAGTACCATTATAATTATAAATACAACATATTATTTCTTTATGGTATTTAAATAAATTAATAGCATCAATTTCTCTTAATATAGTTGTTACTTTATCCTTTAAATCAAATAATCTAATGTTATGCTTTCCTGCTTGTAAAACATCATCAATTTTACATATTTTAATTTCCTCTTCTTCACCAATTACTTTTATCAAAAATGGTAATTCTATTGTTTCTTTATAATCAGTTAAATCAAATGTATATGTGTCACCAGAATTTATTTTAGATTTAGAATTAATTTTTAGTTTCTCTATTATAAAATTATTAATATTCTTCATCTTTATACCATTTCGGTGTTTTTTTCAAAGACTTACAAAAATTAAACGCAGCTTCCATATCACAATCTTCTTTAATATTCCAAGAATCTAAATTTTGATTAAATTCATGACATGCAGTAAACATACGTTCAACACTTTTAACATTATTAACTTTCCATTTAGATATATCTTGATTGAATTTCTTACAACCATTGAACATATCTTCCATATTTTCTACTCTAGATACATCCCAATTAGAAATATCTTGATTGAATTCTTTACAACCATAGAACATTCCTCCCATATCTATAACTTTAGATACATCCCAATTAGAAATATCAGAATTAAATTTAGGACATTTTAAAAACATATTACGCATGCTTCTTACATTAGATACATTCCAATCATCTATTTTAATATTATCAATTTCTATTTGTTTACCAAACTCAACAATATAAAACAATTCATCCATATTATAAACATCAGATACATCAATAATATTTAAATTAGCGGCTGGTCCTTCTTCTTTGATAATATCTTTAATTATACCTTTAAGTTCTTTAAGGCTTTTAGGAGTATATTTATATGTTCTTACTTGTGTTTTAGAACCAATTTTTAATTTCTCTTGTATTATCTCTTTTAAATTCTTCATTTGATTTTTACATCATATTTATTTAAATAGTTCTGTAAATTCTTCTTTATATTTTTGTCAAACTTAAATGTATTATAATTACTAATTACATTTGCATCTAATTCATCTTCTGTTGCATATTCTTTATTAATAATTTCTTGTCTAAATATATCATATCCTTCTTCCCATCCATTTATTAATGCCAAATACCAATAACAAAATAATTGTTCTTTATATGTTATTTTATCAATTAATTCCTGTGGTGTTTGTTTTCGTAAATCAACATCCTTTTCAATCTCATCTAAATCTTTAGAATTTTTACATTGAAAATTTTGTAAAAATCCAGAAGGCATATCATCTTTTGATAAATATCTAGTTGTATTAATTTTTGATTTAGAATTGATCTTTAGTTTTTCAACTATAAAATTATTTATTGTTTTCATTAACTATTTTTTCATATTTTAATAAGAAATCATTAGGATGCATTCTTTTTGATGCATTATATAATTTTTTGATAATATTTAAATATTTATCAAAATTAATATCATCATTAAAATCTTGAATTTTTTTACCAGATATTAATTTATCTACTCTTAATTTATTAGATTTATTTGTAGCTCCTATTACATAATTTAATACACAATAAGAACCATTATTTTCATCAGTTTCATACATAATGCTAATACCAAGACAATGTTCATTATCCATAGTAATATATAATGGAAATAAATAAATCAATACCTCATCACTATCATTAGAAATATTATAAAATTTTCCTGTTTGTATTTTATTATTTTTTATTTCTGTTAATGGTTTACCAAAAGAAGTATTTTCTATATATCTAGAAAAATCATCTAAATCCAAAGCTTTAGTAACATTGGATTTAGAATTAATTTTTAGTTTTTCAAACATAAAAGAGGTTTTACCAATTTTTAGTTTTTCTTGTATAATTTCTTTTAGTCCTTTCATTATTTGATATTGAAATCTTTATCAGCATCTATATAGAATAATTGTGTAGCATTAGTCTTAGAAAGTTTCTTCATCACGGTACTACATTCACTTGGAGTATTAGTAACATAAATAAGACATCCAGCAAGTTTCTTCAATAAATCAGTAACATCATTAGCATCAACACTAAACTCACCATCTGTAATGAATATATTAATCAAATAATCACCAGTAAGTTCTTCTATATGTTTTAGATATTGATGCATTGACATATTTCCACCTCTGGCTTGTACTTTCTTTCCCCATTTGATTTCTTCTATTGAATCATCAAATGTATACATTTTAAATGCAATGTCTCCAACAACCTTTTCTTTAGCAAATTGTTTCTTAAGTGCTTCGGCAATAACATATGCAGCATCAAAAACTTTATCAATAGTTCCAGTCATAGATCCAGAACGATCTACATAAAATGCTACACTAATTATTAATTTATCTTCTTTAAGCTTCTTTCCTCTTTGTATTGGTTGTCCAAACTCTACAAAACCTGCACCACGTTTAGTTCTTTGATATGTGCGTTTGAATTCTCTATGTTTTTGAAATACCTTTTTCTTTACATAAGCTTTAACATATGAATTAAGTTGTTGATTCCAAAGTGATATTCCTTTTTCTGTTTGAACTGTTAAACCATTTTCTTTTAACATAGAAGAAGATTGACATTGTTTAAGGAAAGAACCAAGATCACCACTAATCTTATTTCTATATTTTTCAATAGTTTGTTCTGCACGTTTTTTTAATTCATCTAAATTAATTTCTGATTCTTGGTTACCTTTACTACCACTTCCTCCACCATCTTTTCCACCTGGATTTCCTTTTTCTCTATCTTTATCTTGGTTATCTGAAGATTTTTCTCCTTTTTCTTTATTTGAACCATTATTGTTTGATTTATTTGATGATTCTCCATCCTTTTTACCAGTAGCTTTATTAGCGGCTTGTTTTGCTTTATTAGCTGCATCTTGTGCTTCTTTGGCTGCTTTCTCTTCTCCTTCTTTATCACCTTTATCTTTAGCTTCTTTTGCTTTATCGGCTGCATCTTGTGCTTCTTTGGCTGCATCCTTGGCTTCATCTGCTGCTTTTTGTTTTTCATTTGCATCAGGATCTCCATTTTCCTTTGCTTTATCGGCTGCATCTTGTGCTTCTTTGGCTGCATCTTTAGCTTCATCTGCAGATTTTTGAGCATCTTCGGCTGTTTTGTTTTCTTTTGATGAATTACTACCAGATCCAGATTGGCTTTGACTACCTCCTTGTTGGCTTTGATTACCAGATTGTTGTTGGCTATCATCACCGCATTGTTCTTGACATCTTTTATCTTTCTCTAATTTATCAGCAACTTCAATTAATTTAAGATAAAGTGTATATTGTGTATCACGTTTTCTATCATATTCAATACCATATTCTTGTTTTAAATATTCTGGTGTTATTAAATTATCAGGTAATTCCTTTTTACGAATAAAACTAAGATAATCATTAATAACACAGTCAGAAGCAACATTTAATACATAATGATTATATTTAATACCTTCTTTTTTTAATTTTTCAGCAACTCCAAAAGTGTCCCAAAGTTGGTGTAAACATTCATGATCATAAATAAAATCCCATTTACGAACATTTTCACCAATAGGATTACCACCACCACTTGGAGCATTCATAAATATTAAATGCTCGGGTGTTGTAAATGCTGTAGCATCATCTGATGGATCTAAGAAACGAATGAATTCAATCATATCAAAGAAAAATTCATCATCATCATTGTCAGATATATCATTAATATATTCTAACATTTTTACTCTAAATTTTTCTTTTCCATCCTTTTCAGATACTTTAATCAAACTATCTTTAACAAATATAAAATCTTTATCATTAAGTAATGAGCTTTTAATTTCCATATTTAATTTATATTAATATTTTCATAAAATTCAAAAATCTTATTAGGATCATTTATTCCTCGATTTTTACAAAATAAATAAACTTCTTTAAATAATTTATTAAAATTATCATTATGTTTATATTGTTCTTTTATATATTCTAGTAAATCACTATAATCATTATCTTGATCACTAAACTTTTCTTCATACCAAGAATAATCATAAGGATTTGAAGGACCTATTTGCTTTTCATATTCAACTGTACCTAATTTTTCAATATGATCTACTTTAGCATTATCATCAACTAACATTGAAGCTAGTAAAAATACTAATTCAAATTGTGAAGCTAGTAAATCTTTCTTATATATATCATCTAAATCAAAATATTCTGTATATAAATATTTGGTCTCTATAGTTTCAGCATCATTTTCGGATATATCTAAATATTTTGCAATATCTTTTGTCAATGAACTAACTTTTGATTTAGAATTAATTTTTAATTTCTCATTAATAATATTTATAAGTGATTTCATTTATTTTCTTCTAAATATTTTACAACATTATTATACATATTAATTTGATGCCTATCAGCTATTGACATACCACGATAACCAAAACGTTTCATTGATCTTTGAGCTCTTCTAAAATGTTGTGATTCATTTTCAAAATATGATTTTAGATATTCTATAAATTCAATAGGTTCTTTATCAAAAAAATCTTTAGATTTTCTATATGGCGTATCAGGAATGTTCATTCGATAAAAATCACGTACATCATTTTCATCATATTCTTTTTTATTATGACGATTCTCTCTAAGTTTATCTAATATAACTAATTGAATTTCTTTAAACTTATTTGTCATAATATCATATTTAATTGCATATTCTTGTTTTTCTGCTTTAGTATATGCACCATCTACTGCCATATAATCATTACGTAATTCTTCATCTGTAAATTTTGTATTATCTATTACTTGTGATTTAGAATTGATTTTTAGCTTTTCAAACATAAGAGAACTTTTAGTTCTATTTAGTTTTTCTTGTATAAAAAATGATAAATTATTCATGATACCATTTTGGTGGATTTTTTTCTAATGGGCATCCATAAAACATATCTCTCATATCTTTAACTTTATTTACATTCCATTTATTTAAATTACAATTAAAATCATTACATCCATAAAACATATCATACATATCTTCAACATTACTTACATCCCAGTCAGATACATCACCACTAAATTTTGTATCATTAAACATAAAACGCATATTAGTAACATTACTTACATCCCATTCAGATATATCACCATTAAACTTTGGATGTGAGAATGTAAATAACATAGACATATCTGTTATATTAGATGTATCAATATCATTAAAGTTACCTTCACATCCTCTTTCTTCAATAAGTTTATCTAATAATTTCTTAAGTTCTTCTTTATCTTTTGGGTGATAAGTATATTGACTAATCTTAGATTTAGAATTGATTTTTAATTTTTCTTGTATGAAATTATTTATATTAATCATAATCATCATACCATGGATCTAAGTTTTGTATATCTTTAGATATTGTTCTATAAGATACACATCCATGTTGATATATTTTTGAATCTTCATCTTTAATAATGAATCGCATACCATTATTAACTGCATTATTATATTGTGAAGAAAAATTGAAACTAGTGTAATATCTTTCATTACCTTCAGAATCAATATATTGTACCGGAACTAGTTCCGGTACAACACAATAATCATAAAACTCATTATCAGAGTCAAAATAAATTATATTATCTTTTGTGATCATAATATTTAATCTTTAACTGATTTTCTTCTTACTGGTTCATCTTGTTCATCTGATATCTTAGTTTTACCAGTAACAACTAAACTCCATTTATCATCCATTGGATCTTCTAACTTAAGTTTAGCCCAATCTTGTGGTTTATCATATTTCCAAGTTAAACCATTAGCTTCATATTTAGCAATTGTACGTTCAAGCATTTCTGCATTACATTCTGTTTCATCAATTAACTCACTGATTGTTTCTTTACATACACCAAAACGTACTTTCTTTGTTGAACCATCTGATTGTGGAATATCTACAGCAACATAACCCTTTTTCATACCTGATTCTATAAATGTTTGGATAGACTTAGGTACTTGTTGTGAGTTCTTTCCACGACGACCTGATTCTTTTTCTTCACCTTTACCTGCAACAAAATTGAACATACTATCAGCAAGTTTTTCTAATTCTTTTTCTTGTGTACGTGTTAAATCTTCTTTTGCTAATTTTGTAAGACGTCTTAACCATTTTGTTGGATTATTTCTTTCACCACCATTAGCTTTAATACGATGAATAAATTGGAAAATTTTCATTTCAATTTCACGTGGATTTTCAAAACATGCAGCACTTTCTTCAAATGCACTAACTAAATCTTTTCCAAGTACCTTATCCCATTTTTTATGAAGATACTTAAATGTTTGTTTCCATGCTCTATCAGTATTTACTTCCCATGTAATAATTGGTTTGAAACGAGACTTAAGTGGACCAGAAAGTTCACTAACGGCACCATTTTCATCTTCAAAGTTACCTGCAGCACCAACAAAGAAATTATCGAACTTAATACCACAAATTTCATGTTCAAGTACAATAGGCATAAGAGCATTCATTACATCAGGTGCAGCTTGGTTCATCTCATCAAAGAACAATAAGAAATCAACATCTGTATTCTCTAACATTAAAGCTGCCCATTCAGGTAATGCTTTCATTTGCTTACCAAATTCTCTTTCTTCTTCCTTTCCTAAAGCATTCTTTACTTTACCTTTAGTTTGAGATCTAACAGGAACAGGTATACCACCCAAGTCAACAGCTTCTGCTTTATCAAGATAAACAGTAATGACTTTTCTATCATATTTTTCTGCTAATCTCTTAATTAAAGAAGTCTTACCCCAACCAGCACGTCCTATAATAAAGAAATCTTCTTCAGTATCAAATTTGTCAATCAAATCATCCATTGAATCAGTATTATCAGGTGAATTCAAATCAATGCTGTCAGAAGCATCATCACTTTTAGGTTCATCAACAGCCCACTTGATTTTATTCTTACTTTTTTGATCAACTTGAGCCTTTTTTCCATCAACTTTATCAAGATCAGATTGTTCTTCAATCACAAATTGCTCTAAATTTTTCATTATATTTTAATATAGTTATATTTATTATTTTAATTTTTTTATTTCTTGTATAATCTAGTTAAATCTCTTTTCTCCCATTGTTTATTAATTTGTTTGAAAACAGATTCTATATCAGGTAATAACAAATTTCCATTTTTGTCTTTATATTTGTTTCCCATTGGATATTCATAAGGTGCCCAATTACCAACAGTCATTGTTATCTTAAAACTACCATGATAACGTTCTGGTTTTGAAATATTAATATAATTATTTGTAGAATTAAATGCATGCACTTGATCTTTTGTTTCAAATTCTAATTTAACATTTCCATTTCTACCAATTTTTATATTTGGTTTAACTGGTAAATCTTCTACATATCTTTCAATTTCATCTAATTCATCTTGTGTTACAATAACTTTATTAGCTACTTTAGTAGGTATTTCTGTATTAGCTATACCTTTATGAACCTGAGAGTTAGATCCTATTTTTAGTTTTTCAGTTATAAAATTAATTATATTTTTCATCATTACCATTCTAATTTATTTGGTCCACTATAATAATCCCATTCAATCATATAGTCTTCTTGTTCTTGTGTTAAATAATAATCATATGATGTCATAGATTTAAGAACATTTGCTAAGATATATTTCTTTAATAATTGTAAATTTTCAGATCCTATATTGATACATTTAGCTTTAACACAACATTCTGAAACTAAATTTCTTAAATCTTTAGATGTTTCAATAGTAGATAATTGTAAACTGTTTGGTTGTATTTTTAATAATTTTTTTACTAAAGGTTCAAAATATCTTCTATAAATATCTTGATTATTTTCTGATTCCATGCATGCATCAAACATTTTATGAGCAATATCATCTTTTGGAATCTTATATGTTATCTTATCATTATTATCAATCTTTGTTTTAGAATTGACCTTTAATTTTTCTAATAATATATATTCAATTACATTCATATCTTAAACTTACTAATATATTCTGAAATCTGAGATATGATTTTTTCTTTATTACTATCGAAATTAATAAACATATCTTCATTTGGCTCATAAGCAAGATAATCAGATGACTCATTTTCAGAAAAATATTTGGATATTTCCAATAATTCTTCTTTATCTAAATTACCTAATATTATATCAAATTGTTCTTTATTGATTTTTGTATCTTTAAACATTATAGAAAAAAGCCTACCAATAAGTTCTTTTTGCTTATTGGATAAAGATTCATTAACGAAAGTATTTAAAGATAACATTTAAAATTCATAATTATTTATATAAAAATAAAAAAGGTTGAACAATTAGTCCAACCTTGTTAATATTTATTTTTTTGTTAATTTAGGCCATTACCAAATCTTCATCTGATGGTGAATTAGGTGACCATCTAGAACCATCTTCATTATATTTAACATATGAATTCATATGAGGACCAACATTTGAGTAAACCATGCAAAAGATTTTTCCATGAGTCTTGCAAATTACTTTGACCTTCTTTCCTGATTTTGTCTTTACCGATACTCCTTTTAAAGCCACTTCCAAATTAAAATTCTTTTGATTCATATTTTAAATGTTTAATTAATTACATTAATGAAATTTTGTAAATTCCATATTTACAATAATAATATAGTAAAACAATTAAAAAATTCAATTTTTATATTATTTTTTTATACCAACTTGGTTTATTTTTTAGAGCTGTACATTCATAAAACATTTCTGTCATATCTTTAACATTTGATACATCCCAATTACTTAAGTTAGAATTAAAATGTTTACAAAACTGAAACATAAATCTCATATTTTTAACATTTGAGACATCCCAATTTGATAAATTACAATTAAACTCTTTACACCATTCAAACATATGACTCATATTTTTAACATTTGAGACATTCCATTCACTTATATCTATATTATGAGGATCTAAATTATAAAATAAATTGGACATATCTGTTATACCAGATACATCTATATCATTTAAGTCTGCATCTTTGTTTTTGTCAATACGTTTTTCTATTATCTTTTTAAGTTCATCTTTATCTTTTGGTTGATATTTATATTGATTAATTTTAGATTTTGAACTAATCTTTAATTTCTCTTGTATAATTTCTTTTAAGTTTTTCATATTTTATATTTAAATTTACATAACTTGTTGTACTTGTCCTATACCAGAAACATATCTATCTATTTTATTCTCCATAATAACATCATTGTTCTTGTTATTTCCTCCAGAGATACATAGTCGTTTCATATTTGTTTCTTTAATAGTATTATAATATGTCAATTCATCACCAGTAAGAGTACGTTTAATCATATCTTCTTTACTAGTATTATTTAATAGATCTCCATATGTAGGAGTTATACTATTCCTTATATATTGGTTTAATGTTGAAAAAATATTAGTCATAAATTATCTTTGTCGTATACCATCGGCACCTAATATATTTCTTGCTGTATCATTAATAATTAATGTATTATTAGTTGGGTACATTTGAAGTATCTCACTAATATTATCATTATAAGAATTGAATAACTTGATATTTGTTATGTTCCCTAAAAATCCATGTAAAGACACATCAACCTTTTTATTTGATGAGAATTCTATATTCCAAATATCTGTACAACTTTGTTTATTATCTATATCATAATAATAATGTCCAGATTGAAGTTTATAAATTGGAATAGATTGTGGATATGTATATAATGATGATGAGAATTCTACAATCTTCAATTGTTTAGACCATCTTAAGAATATAAAATAACATTGGTTATTTTCTAATTCTAATTTCAATTTATTACTTTTATTGACTTTCAATATTGTCTTAAGTGGTGTTTGTTTTATTTGTATTTTCAAGTTTCCTATTTTTATAATATCACCATTATAAGTCATTGTTGCAATAGGTTTTATTATAAATGAACATGTACCATCTGTACTACAATATTTTTGTTGATATACAATTTGTGTATCTGTATTTATTGTTGTAAAATTATAAAATTTATCAGATATTACAGTTCCTTTATAATATGTTGCTTCATCTTTTGACTCTACAGAATTTACAGATATATATTTTCTTTGTGCATCAGATTCATAAATAGGAACTAAATTGTCTTGTGTTGCTAATGTTCCACCATTAGTAAATTCTTCTCCACTTCCATTTGTATCTTCATTGTCATCACCAAATAAATCTTCATATTTGTTTTTTACAAATGAACTTACTAAGTCTTCTGTTGAACCAAGATCAACTGAACCTTTTTCTTGATATTTAACTAATGTAACTTTAAATGTAGTAGCTACCCACATAAACCCATCTCGTTTCTCTTCATATGCTTCATTAACCATCCACATACGTTTCATCATAGGAATATAAATCAAATCTCCTTCCATAGGTTGAGCGGTAGGACCAAAGGCTGTTGCAAACATTGATTTTGATATTTCCGTTTCCCAATCTGTTTGCCAATCCAATCCCCAATCATTAAATTCTGGTTTTGATGATGGCATTTGACCATCTTTGACAATTAACTTTATTTGTTTGACTGATGCAACATCCATCAATGTATATTCTTTGAATGTAATATCTTTAGAACCAGTATTTGGAGATAACTTGAAATAATAAATAGGTATACCAGTAATACATGCTACAGTCTCAGATAAATTTTGATAAAGACCTATAGCACAATCCATATTTGCATAAGGATTATATATATTACTTGATGTTGAATTGTTACAATATGTGAAATTAAATGAAGAATCTAATTGTGTTGTGTAATCTAAGAATTGACTATTATTCAATTCTATTTTTGATATATCTCCTTGAACTTTAATACGTATGTAGAAATCAGTATGCAAT